>ERZ773203.685-NODE-685-length-18516-cov-4.835599_pt1 | contig 18516 bp, 17 predicted proteins | sample MGYA00580529_ERZ773203 | MGnify/ENA primary metagenome ERZ773203 (study PRJEB29015, sample SAMEA2738176) | human oral metagenome | biome: human oral; feature: human-associated habitat; material: saliva | place: China | collected 2177 ... | reverse complement strand
TCAAATCGTTGATTCTTGCTGTTAGTACAGCTACCTGTACTTCTGGAGAACCTGTATCTCCTTCTTTAGTTGCATATTCGCTGATGATTACAGCTTTCTGTTCTTTAGTTATCATATCTTTTCTCCTTTTTATTAAATACGCTTTTGTCGAGAATGCGTTGGAGTGTCGCAAAACCAAACAAAAGTAAATTACTAAACAATGTTATCACGTTATGTGACAAATTGCAAGTGATTTATTTAGCCTTAGCTTATTAGCTGTAGTAGCGAAAAACTCCCTTAACCTTGCCGAGAATCTTGACGTCTCTAACGATTATTGGGCTCATATCATCGTTCTCAGGCTGAAGTCTAATGTGATCCTTCTCCTTGTAGAAAGTCTTGACTGTAGCCTCGCTCTCAAAACCATCTACCATTGCAACAACGATCTCACCATTGCGAGCAGTCTGTCTCTGCTCAACCAAAATAAGATCTCCATCAAATATACCAGCATTGATCATGCTCTCGCCCTTAACCTTAAGCATGAAGTTATTGCCAGATACGTATCTAGCTGGAACTGGGAAGCAGTCATCTACATGTTGCTCTGCAGTTATAGGTGTACCTGCAGCTATAGTTCCAACAACTGGTACATTGATTATCTCTTCATTGACCGGCTCTAGCTCTGGCTCCTTGACAGGCTTATGTGTTTCTCTACCCACTATTACAAGAGTTCTAGGCTTAGCTGGGTCCTTCTTAACATAACCCTGCTGCGCGAGACTCTCAAGATCGTTATGCACTGTTGATGTAGACTTAATATCTAGGGCTGCGCCTATCTCTCTAACCGTAGGTGCATATCCCTTCTCATCGAATTCCTTGCGCATAAAATCAAGGATTCTCATCTGCCTTGCCTTTGCTTTTTCCTTTGCTTTGGACATATCAAACTCTCCTTTTTATCTATCCAATTGATAATATCATATTTCAAACAAAAAGTAAACATTAGTTCTTTATTTTCGATAAACAAATATTTATTCTTTTTCTGTTCATTTTCATGCTCACGCGATTTTCACATAAGTATTGACAGAATTATGATATAATATATAAGCTAGTTTTTATAGAGAGGAGAAATTCATGCTAAGACGCAATACTTCTAATGTATTAACAAAGAAAGTAAATTCAATCCGAAGCATACTTATAATTCTATCCATATTTATATTATTATTCACAAGTATTCCATCCCTTAGCTATGCCAAGAGCGCTAAAACACTACCGCTCAGCAAAGAAACTGTCGACGGAAGCCCTGCAACAGGCAGTTCATTGGCTGTGGCAAATAGCAAGGGATATTCAATAGACCAAAGATATTCACCAGCTGGTACGATAATAACTGAAATCAAAACTGGACAAATTCTATGGGACGAAAACAGTACGGTAGAATGGACCCCAGCGAGCATGTCCAAGCTCATGACAATAGCGCTAACCTACGACGCAATTAAAGAAGGAAAGCTATCTATTGACACAGTTGTTCCAGTTAAGGAAAGACATGCAAGAGTTTCTGCAAATTCAAATCTCAGCAATAACAAGATGCAGATAGGAGCCTCATACACTGTCGGTGAGTTAATGGAGCTAATTGCAGTTCCCTCTTCAGCGGCAGCAACCTACATGCTCATGGATCTTCTAGCGCCAGATATTGATACCTTTGTTACAATGATGAATAACAAAGCTAAGGCACTTGGAATGGTCAATACCAAGTATGTAAATCCTATCGGTGTCCTAAATGTTCTCCTAGGTCAAGATGGCCCTTCAGGAGACCCTTATGCTGATAACTACACTTCAGCAAAAGACTATGCCTGTCTTTGCACCTACCTTGTAACAAATTATCCTGATCTTTTGAATCATACGATAAACGCAAATCTCGTATCAAAGCCCGGAACGCCTTACGAGGAGCACTTCGAAGGCCATAACTACTCTCTTCCTGGAGAAAAATACGCATTTCCAGGTGCAGATGGCATCAAAACTGGCTCTGCCAGAAAGGGATATAACTACAGCCTCACGGCAAAGCAAGGAAATACGAGAATGATAGAGATTGTCCTAGGTGTAAGCGTTTGGGGCGATAGCTCTGCAGAATCCATGAGACACCTCATAGGAAACTCTATACTCGAAGACGCCTTCGCTAAATATGAATATCGTAAGGTTTTATCTGCGGGTAAATATTCAGTCAAAGGCAAGATAATAGAAGTAAAAGAAGACTTCTACGACTGCGTTCCAAAGGACTATAAACCGAAGTTCATCTGCGACTTCAAGAACAAGAAGTTAAAGCTCAATATTTCAAATAGACAGTATCTCAATGGCTTTGCTGAGCCCAGTGCAAGCTTTAAGCTTGTGAAAGCCTCTACAGAAAGTAGCACAAAAGCTAAAGGAAACGGAAAATCAAAGCCCATAAGTATCACATCAACTTTGATGTCCATATTTGTTATCAGCCTCGTAGCTGCGATATTGGTGCTAATATACACCTTAAGAAGAAACAAAAGAGCTCATGAAAGCAGACGCAGACATAGGCGCAGATAATAAAAATTCACATAAAAAAGCCTGCATTGAGCAGGCTTTTATAGTTTCTGAAATTCTTATAGCTTGAATGTCTGGAACTTCTCTTCTGTTCCGTCGTCCTCACCGAACTCGTAATCGTTACCTGGCAAGATTGCATTTACAAGGATACCAACGATAGCTGCGATAGCAAGTCCTGAGAGTGTGATTGTTACACCTTTGATTGTGAAGCTTGCTCCACCAACTGAGTTAAATCCAAGTGCACAAACGAGTATCAAAGCTGCGATGATTGTGTTTCTTGACTTTGTGAAGTCAACCTGGTTCTCAACTACGTTTCTGATACCGATGGCTGAAATCATTCCGTAAAGGATGAATGAAACTCCTCCGATTGTTGAAGCTGGAATGCTCTCGATTAGGAAGCTCACCTTAGGAATGAATGAAAGTCCTACTGCAAAGACTGCTGCGATTCTGATTACTCTAGGATCGTAGATCTTTGTTAGAGCAAGAACTCCAGTGTTTTCTCCGTATGTTGTGTTTGCAGGACCACCGAATGCTGAAGCTAGGCAAGTTGCAAGTCCATCTCCAAGAAGAGTTCTGTGAAGACCTGGGTCTGCAATGTAGTTTCTCTTTGTTGTAGCACCGATTGCTGTGATATCTCCTATGTGCTCCATCATTGTCGCAAGAGCGATAGGCATGATTGTTAATATAGCTGAAACGTCAAACTTCATTGTCTGGATTGGAGGAAGACCTATCCAAGCTCTTGATGCTGCTGCGCTAAAGTCGATTTCTCCCATGCAAGCTGCTACAGTGTATGATGCTGCCACACCTAGGATGATAGGTATAATCTTGAGCATACCCTTTCCCCAGATATTGAAGATGATAATTGTTACAACTGCTACTAGCGCAACCACCCAGTTTGTCTTACAGTTAGCAATAGCCGAAGGTGCAAGGATAAGACCGATAGCAATAATGATAGGTCCTGTCACAACTGGAGGGAAGAACTTCATTACGCGCTTAACACCAAAGCCCTTAATCAGAGCTGACATTACTAGATACACAAGTCCTGCACAGAAAACTCCTCCGCAAGCATATGGAAGCATTTCCTTGTTAGATGCTCCATTTATCATCGGCGCAACAGCTCCATATCCACCTAGGAAGGCAAATGATGAACCGAGGAATGCAGGAACCTTTCCCTTAGTTAGAAAGTGGAAAAGCAAAGTTCCAAGACCAGCCATGAGAAGTGTTGTGCTTACGCTTAGACCTGTCAAAATAGGAACTAGAATAGTAGCACCAAACATGGCAAATGTGTGCTGCAGACCTAGGATAATCATCTTAGGAACGCCTAGCTGTCTGGCATCGTAAATGCCGTTTTCATTAACATTTTTGTCTGACATATATTTCTCCTTCTTAATAATAAAATAGCTAATAGAACATCTATTAACGATTATAGATGTTTACAACGGGCCTTGTTCCCGTCTCATCAAAGTCAATCCTTATTGTCTCAACATGCGATGTAGGAATGTTCTTTCCTACATAGTCGGCTCTTATCGGTAGCTCCCTGTGTCCTCTATCTATTAAAACTGCAAGCTGTATGGTACCTGCCCTTCCAAAATCTGAAAGTGCATCAAAGGCCGCTCTTGCGGTTCTGCCTGTGTATAGCACATCATCTACTAAGACAACATGCTTGCCGTTGATATCGCAAGGAATCATAGATTCGCTGATTCTCGCATCATCAATCTGATTTGGCTCGATATCATCCCTGTGGCCGCTTATGTCAAGCACGCCCGTAGGAATACTTCTCTGCTCAATCGTCTTGAGAAACTCGCTGAGCTGATTTGCAATTGGAACACCACCCTTGGCAATTCCGACAATTACAACATCCTCAGTACCGTTATTTCTCTCAGTAATCTGATGTGCAATTCTGCGAAGCGCTCTCATAATTTCATCTGTTGTCATTAGCTGTGATTTGAATTCCATGCTCTTTCCCTTACTTTGGACACAAAAAAATCCTGTCAAGACATGCTGACAAGATGCGCAAAAATCATATGATCTATCACTACCTTATCGGCATCTCTGTACCGACTTAAAGATGTTCTTTTCACATAGAATAATATAATATCTATGGACTTATGTCAAGCAGATGTATATAATAATTCGTATCTAAAATAAGCTAGAAAAAAGGAGAATTACCATGGATTTAAGCTATGTAAAATCCCTTTCTTTCCCACTCCCAGAGGAGCTTGAGAAACTAAAGGGCGCAGGATATTTTGACGAGTTTAAAGAAAGAGCAAAGTATCACCTTGATAGAGAAAACCTTCCAGAGGAGGTTAAGAAGAGAATCATTTTAGAGATGCATAATGCAGATGTCAAGCTCAGAGAGTACACACTAACAGAGAGCGAGCTTATCAAGCAGATTGCTGAGTATGCACCGGGATTTTCTAGCGAAGATTTCAAGAAGCTTGCTGGAGATACAGACTACATCTTCGTTAATGGTGAGAAGCGATATGTTGACTTTAGCGTTGCTTCCCTCTTCATCACAAGCGTACTTTTGACAAATTGGCCAGATAGCACCTACCCTGACGATAAAAGCCCAGAGGTATCTGAATCAAGAGACCACATGAGAAGCACAGGCTCAGCAGAGGTAGCTATTGAACTAGAATTTATCGCAGATGTAGATACTGAAGCAGCAAAGAACAAGAAGCTTTCTGTTCACCTACCTTACCCTTCACCTAATGGAATAGGTATGAGCGATATTGAGCTTGTAAGTACATCAATGGAATGCGAAATCGCACCTGAGAGCGCACTTCAAAGAACAGTTCACTTTAGCGCAGACGGAAATGAAGAGCAAAGCTTTAAGGTAAGATGCAAGGCAAAGATGACTCAGACATATATGAGCTTTGATGATATTGTTTCTGCTGGAGCAAAGGTAAGCGAAGCTGAGGAGGCTGAGCTCAAGAAGCAGATTCTAGAGAGTGACCTTTCCGAGAAAGCACCTCACTATGTATTCACACCTTTCATAAAGGAGCTTTCTGCTTTGATAGTTGGTGATGAGACTGATAAGACTGTAATTGCAAAGAAGATTTTCGACTTTATCACTCACAAATATAGATATGCTTATGTTCGCGATTATGCTGCTATTGACTGGCTTCCAGGCTACTTTGCACTGAGAGGCAGAGGCGACTGCGGACTTCAGGCATCACTTTTGATTACACTTTGCAGATATAATGGCATCCCTGCTAGATGGCAGTCTGGTGTTGTAACTGATGGAGAATGCGGTGGTGCTCACGACTGGGCTGCTGTTTACTTTAGAGGCGTAGGTTTTAGACCTGTTGATCCATCATTTGGTGGCGGTGCTGTTCGCAGAGGTTCAGAAGAAGATTGTCAGTTCTACTTTGGAAATATCGATCCTTATAGACTTATTTTCAACACTGACATTCAGGAAGAATTCACTGTTCCTAAAAAGTTTTATCGATATGACCCATACGACAACCAGTATGGAGAAGCAGAAACTGAAGATGCTATGATAAAGAGAAGCGATGTTAAGCTTTATAGAGTTATCCACTCAAAGACATTTAAATAAAAAATAGCAAAACCCTGTTAATTGACTTAACAGGGTTTGATTATCTTATATCTTAGTTTGATTTTATGATTTTTGTCTTAGGTACTAGGAAGTAAAGTGGAATTAAATTTAATATGAACGTTCCAACAAACAGAGCCAGGTCTTTAAGTTCTACAGCCTTTGAAGCTGAAATTGCATTTATTATCTCGCTATAGTAATAGCCTGGGAATATCATCTGTATCTTACTTATAATTGTCATGAAGCTTCCTTCAGCTCCAAAGCTTGCAAACGGTATAACAGTCATTGCAGCTAATATTATAAGTGGAAAACTAACTGTATCTATAATCTTAGGCTCGAGTCTAACACCAACTACGAATCCAATCATGCTAAAATAGATTCCCATGATTGTTAACAAGAAGAACTGAATTGCAAGTTCTCCAGTTATTTGAAATTTAAACAAGGCAACTGCTACTGCAAGCACTACTAGAAAGATCAATGTGTTCAGAACTACCTGTACTATGGTCTGGTCTAATAGATATCTCTTAACACTGTACTTTGTGAACTTTGATTCAAATGAGAAAAAATCTATGTTAGATGAAATTCTCTTACTGAATGTAGCCATGCTGTTTCCGATAATACCGATGAAAACTGCAATACCAAACATGATGTTTGGAACTATTCCCTTCTGCACATTGTAGATAAAAATATACCATATAACAGGAACAAAGATTGTAAATATTAGAAATCTCTTATTTCTAAGGACTTGCCTTAGCTGTATTTTCATAATCATGATTATGCCTCCTTTTCTACATTTTCTCTATAATACTGCTCTATGGTCTTGCCATCTGCATGAATCTTATTGACTGCATCACTTGCTGCAATTCTGCCATCTTTCAAAATTAAAACCTTTGTAAAGAAATGGTCAATTTGATTGAAGTCATGTGTGACAATTACCGATGTAAACTTCTGCTCATCAAGCAGTTTCCAAAAATTATCGACTGACTCCAAATCCATTCCTGTTGTAGGTTCATCTAGGAATATAAGTTTAGGTGAATTTAAGATTGTTAGTAAAAGAGAAAGCCTTCTTTTCTGACCACCTGATAAGCCACCTACATACTGATTTCTATGCTCCCCCAGGTCCACCATAGCAAGTAAGGCGTCATAGTCTACATTATTGAGCTTATTCATCTGTGTTTTTAAGATAACTAAATCTAAAACCGTAAGATCATCAATCAAAATATCACCTTGTGGCATCATGCCAATCTCGGTCTGGAAATCTAGCTTTGTGCTCACGCTTCCAGAATTTGCTATGAGTTGTCCGGATATTATCTTAAATAAAGTACTTTTTCCAGCACCATTGTTACCGAGCAAAGCAATTCTATCACCTTCTTCTACAGAAAAGCTTACTCCCTTCAGAACTTCTTTATCTTTAAAGGATTTCTTTATTTCTTCAATCTTAAACATATATCCCTCCACTTCAAAATTTTTAACTATTTTATTATATACACAGGTTTATGATTGTCAACAAAAAAAGGCAGACTTTTCTCTGCGAGCCCGCCTTAACAATTTTAATATGCTTTATAAATATTTCTTCTATTCTACGCATTCAGCTTGATTAGGAAAATGAATCTATCTCCATTCATTTCAATCTTATGCTCAATTCCGTAGTTTATAAGGATGTTTGAAACAACATATAAGCCAATGCCGTTTCCATTCTCCTTGTCTAGGCTAAAGCCGATTTCAAATATTCTATCTAGATCAAGTTCTCCTAGATTTTCTCCAGTGTTTTCTACATATAGCCAGCCATCTTTAACACCGATATTTATCTCCCCATCATTTACATTGTACTTTGTTGCATTGCTCATAAGGTTTGATAAAACTATTTTTAGCGCCGTTCTACCTATGTACAGTTTCTCATCACTAAGCTTGATATCAAGATGCAAGTTTTTCTTTTCTATGTGCGCCAAATACTTCTTCTCTACATCAGAAATCATATCCTTTAGGACTAACATTTCTTCATCATTTCTTAACTGGTCGTAGCTAGAAATAGATAGGGTCTGAGATATGCTGTGGTTTAGCTCATCTACCATGTTTATGCACTCACCTATGTAGAAATCCTTGTCCTTGTACTTGCCTATATTGTACTTCATGTTTTCGAGGACTATCTTAAGTGAAGCAAGCGGTGTCTTTAGCTCATGAGAACGTCCTCTGAAAAAGTCGTACCTCAATTTACTCAGTCTAGTTATCTCTTCATTCTTCTCTTCTAGGTCATCTATGAGTCCTAGCAAGGTTTCGTATAGCATATTTATCTGTTTTTTGAGGTGTCCGATTTCATCCTCGCTTTTTATTTCTAGGCGCGCTTCTCTATCTAGATTTGCCATCCTCTCTGAGACGGCTACGATTTCGTTTATATTCTTGCTTAATGATCTAGCAAAGATATATGAAACTATCATTGAGAAAAGCACCGATACTAAAATTGAATAAGGAAGAAAGCTTAATGTGAGGTGTTTTGCATCTTCCTGCATGTTCTCAGATGAAACAAACTGGAGAGTTATTTTTTTACCGTCCTTAAGCGTAATCTGCCTCTCCTCGAGAATTACCGAGTTATCATCGCTATAGTAATCAATATCTATATCTTCCTCTACCTGGACACTGTTATCGCTCTTCATACCTTTGATATAAGCTTTAATCTCGCTGTTATTTGAGTAAAATTCAAGTGCCTGCATGACAAATTTAAGGTCTTTTCCGTTCATGCTAAGAGCAATTTCATCGGCCTTAATATCAACCTCGTGCTTACGGGTTTCTAAATACGACTTTGGAAAAACTATATACACCGACAGATGTATCACGATTATCAGTATATTGATAATGATAAATATCTGCAAAAAAATTTTTGGTAGTATCTTTAAATTTCTCATTTTCTCTCTAATTTATATCCCACATTTCTAATTGTAACTATGCAGTCTAGCTCAAGCTTCTTTCTTAGCTCCTTGACATACACATCGATGACTCTATCAAATGGAATCTCCTCTGACTCCTTCCAAACATTATCTATGATCTGCATTCTCGTCAGAGCCTGACCCTCGTTATTCAGAAGAAACTTTAGAATTTCAAGCTCCTTAGCCTTGATATCAACTGGCTCACCATTTAGTTTGGCCGTATAGCCTATGAAGTCAACCTCAGCATTTCCGTATTTGAAGCTGTCTGATTGAGATGAATACCTTTTGATCATAGACTCTAGCCTAGCTTTTAGCACCGGAAGTGAAAAAGGCTTTTCCATGTATCCGTCAGCAAGGTTTGAAAAGGCATCTATCACGTATTCCTCATCACCGAAGGCAGTTAGCATCAAAACAGGAACCATGCTCCTAGTTCTTATCTCTCTAAGAACCTCAAGTCCGCTCATAAAAGGAATCTGTATATCTAAAACTACAAGCCCAATATCGTTCTTATCAAACTGCTCAAGAGCCATTCTGCCATCCTCTGCCTGAACCATCTCATAGCCAAACTCAGACATGTATTCGCAGATACCTTCCCTTATCATCTTGTCATCTTCAACAACCAGTATTTTCATACTATTACCTCATTGTCACAAATTTATATATTTAAATTATAATACAAAATGACGAACATCGATAGAATAAACATCGGCATTCGTCATTTTTCTTACTTACTTAATGTCAGTTAGCAAATCCTTTGGCTTCTTTCTCAGAATGTTAAATGATGAGATCAAAAGTGAAATTGCCAGAATCACCACCATGAATATAACAACATGGATGAATATTTTCGTGCTAACCTCTATGTCGAGGCTAGTGAGCGTCTTGTTAAATCCGTCAACCTCTGCACCACCGCCAAGCTGTGTTCCAGATGATTCTCCTGCAAGCCTCTTTGATACATCTCCGGTAACCTTCTTGAGAATGCTGTTTCCCATCTCCTTACCTAGGTATGATGCTGCAAAATATGAGCAAACAAAGGCTGGAATCGAGATAAATACTAGCTCAGAGGCAAACTGAAGGAAGATTTTTCCTTTTGATATACCTATTGAAAGCAATACTGCAATTTCCTTCTTTCTCGCATTTATCCATAGGAATAGAAGAAGTGAAACCACAAGTCCTGCAAATATCAAAGCGCCAACAAACAGCTTATTAGCAAGTCCATATACACCTGAAATCGAATCCTGAAGTGCTGGATAGTTAGATGAACTCTTTACTAGACTAAAATAGCTCCAGTCGATATCTAGCTCCTGAACCTTTTCCATAACCTTGTCAAGATCCTTGTCACCCTTTACAAAGAAAGTCGCATCTAGGTAAACAGCTGTATCCTCAGTATTTCCGTACACCTTAGCAGCAGTATGAAGATCAGATACTATATTGTTCTCATAAAGCTCCTGCGCTGCGCTTACGCCACCATTGTTGTGTCCATCAAAGAGTCCCTTGATTTCAACCTCTACAGTCTCATTAGCCTTATTCTCATTATCTGCATCAAAGAGATTTGATTTAAGCTTTATCTTATCCCCAACCTTGAGATTGTTCTTAGCGGCAAGGTCCTTATGCATCAAAATCTTGTACTTGTCATCCTGTACTAGAGGCTTACCCTCTACAAGAGTAAATGCACCTGATACAAACTTCGTTTCGCGTGTTGAATCATTTACGCCAGTTATCATCACCGCACGTCCAAAGTTCTTTGCTCTTTCAGGAGAAGAATTTGCCTTAGTATCATCTGTTTCGATCAGGTCGTAGTCAACAAGGTCAGCTACACTACCAATTCTCTTTACATATCCATCTATCTCATCCATCTGAGATATCTTTTTGATGTCCTGCCCTCTCACATTTCCGCCACCTCTTGGAGTACCAGGGTTTGTCGATCTATTGATCTCCATGCTGAAGCTATTTGTAATGTTTTTAAAGGTTTCGTTTGAAGCCTTATCCGTTGCATCTTTGATAGATAATCCAATCATCGACAGTGTCGACATCGACAGAATTACAAGGAAGATGACAATGGTTCTCAGCGGCTTTCTCCATACGTATGTAAAAGCATTCTTAATCACGGCTAACCTCCAAACTACTTTCTCTTAAGCTTCTTATTGCTGATTTCTAGCACAACATCTGCCGCATCTGCAATATCCTTGCTGTGAGTAACGACAATAACGCACTTGTTTCTCTCTTTAGCAAGTCTCTTGAAGAGATCAATAATTTCCTTTGAACTAGCCTGGTCGAGATTTCCCGTAGGTTCATCCGCAAGTATTACTGGCGCTTCAGATACCAAAGCTCTTGCAATGGCAACTCTCTGCTGCTGTCCGCCAGACAGCTTAAGAACGTTTCTCTTTATCTGACTTCTGTCTAAACCAAGCTCAAGCAATATATCCTCGCTCGCGTGCTTATTCACGAGTCTGATATTCTCAAGCGGTGTCAGATACTCAATGAGATTGTAGTTCTGGAATACTAGCGAGATGTTATCTCTCCTGTGTTTGCTATATCCTTCTTTCTCAATATTTTCACCACGGAAAAGGATTTCTCCCTCCTGCGGTGAGTCAAGTCCAGCAAGGAGTGACAAAAATGTCGATTTTCCTGCGCCTGACTTTCCAATAATCGCGTAAAACTCTCCCTCCTCAAAGCCCTGGTTTACTGATGATAAAACCTTTTCCTTTGAGTTTGCATAATTGTAGCTTAATTTTTTTGCTTCTAAAATATTCATCATTGCTCCTAACTAACTTTTGATAGAATATCCTTCGGTTTTTTAACCAGTATCGTAGCCGAAGCTGCGACAACAGATATAACGATTATTCCTATCAGTACTGCATAGCACTGTAATAGACTTGTAATATTATCGAGTCCAAATCCCTGCTGGTAAAGTCCTCCCTGAACAAAGGCGCTCTCATCTGTGACAATAGCTCCTAGAAGCTGTGATATCAAAATGCTTCCCGAAAGCAAGGCCACTATCAAAGCAGGAAGCGATATGAATATAAGCTCAAGTACAAACTGACTCATTATCCTAGACTTACTAAATCCTATTGAAAGCAAGATTCCTATCTCGTAGGTTCTCTCCCTTATCCATAGAATGAGTATTAAAGTGAGGACGACTATAGCGCCTACAACTATCAAAGTAGATATCAGCCTTATGATGTGCTTCATGCTTCCAACTGCAGCCGAGGCCTGCTCAAAAGCCTTGGAATCCTTGATTACCTCATACTTTGACCAGTCTATATCAAGCGCCTTAATGTCTGCCTTTGCCTTGTCTAGCTGCTGTGCATCCTTTACATAAAGCGTGAGACTTGTTGCAATCTCATCACCCTTTGATAGACCAAGCGCCCTCTGGCTTCCGTAGTAGTCTGTGAACAGCATGTTCTCACTAAGATCAGATGAAAGTCCAGTATACTGCTCTACCGTCTTACCGCTAAAGATCCCAACTATCTCAAAGTTCTTAGCTTCAGAAGCATCGCTATAGGCCTCATCCTTAAATAGTGAAAGACTCACTTTATCATGCAGCTTCCAGTTGTTTTTCTTTGCAAGCTCCTTATGAACAAGTACCTTGTACTTGTCGCCTTCCTTTAATGCTCGTCCATCTTCGACAAAAAAAGCACCGCTACGAAATAGTAGATTTCTCCTACTTTCCGTAACGGCATGGATGGACACGAGATTATTTAGCTCCTGCGGCAAATCATCTCGCTGGATTTTTTGCGCACCGTCAAAAACGCTGCCACTTGTCAGCTTTGCAGTGCCTGCATATTCTGCTGTAATTTCTTCGATATTGCTGATAGAATCTAAAGAACTTAGATCCTTTATATGAAATGTTCCCTTAGCATTCTTACTAGCTATGGAAATAGATGAATTCGATAATTTATAGATAGATTTTTCTACGGCGCCAATTGATTTTGCGACATAGAAACAGGAATAAAGAGATGACAGCACCAAAGCTATGAGAATAAATGCAATCAAGCTTCTGTTCCTCTTTCTGCTGATATATGCTAATGCATTCTTAGTCATAATGTCCTCCACTTAGTCACCGACTCAACGGCTCTGGTACTGTCCAGATTCCAACCCCTCGGAACCTATAATTCTAGCCTAATCTCCCAAGTAAATATCCCTCTTGTCTACCATATTAAGTTGTATTTATGAATTCTTTATGAAATGGAATAAAAAATTTTTACTCTGTTCGCAAAGCTTCAACTGGGTTCTTTTTTGCTGCAATTCTAGATGGTATAAATCCAGCTATCAAAGTAAGTGCAACGCTTAGAACTATTAGTGATACAGCTGTTGATACGCTAACGCTAGCATTAAAACCGCTTATATCTAGGGATTTTGCTACAAGCTTATTAATTGGAACTGTAAGCGCGCTGGCTACTGCAACGCCCAAGACTCCCGATGTAAATCCAAGGATTGCAGCCTCTGCATTAAATATTCTAGAAACATCCTTCTTCCTGCTTCCTAGAGCACGCAGGATTCCAATCTCCTTTGTTCTTTCGACAACTGATACGTAAATCAGTATTCCTATCATTACTGATGAAACTAGAAGTGAGATTGCAGAGAATGCGATAAGAATAAAGGTTATTGAATTTATGATATCTCCAAAGGCCTTGGTTATCAGCTTTGCTGTATCCGTATATGAAATCGCATACCTTTGATAATTATCGGTATCTTTTCCGTATTTCTTTTCTACTTCCTTGTTAAACTTTGTTAGTGTACTTATCACCGCTTCCCTATCATCAAAGGTCTTTGCATAAAAGCTTATGCTCTTAGGAGTGCTATCTCCTCCAAGCTGCTGCATTATTTCCTGATATCCTTCGTCTGTGAGCGAATCACCGCTTCCGCCTATGAGGTTCTTACTCCTGCTTTCCTGCTGAGCCTTTACAATATCAGAATCCTTTTCCATTTTTAGCATGCTATCTAGAAAATCTCTGTTATATCCAATAAGCCCATTGAAAGAGTTCTTAGAGCTGTCATTAAGCCTCATTACTGCAATGATTTCAAGCTCCTTGCCTTCATCGTAAAGGCTTTCTGTTATTTCATTTGGCACAAAGACATCGCCAAACTGACGGAAATACTGATTATTATTTAGTATCTTAAACTTCTTTCCTACAATTTCCTCAGGCTTAACACTCTTTCTACCACTATATCCAAGCAATGCAAGCTGATTTTCATTTAGAGTTCCCTCTGCAGAGACAAATAGTATTGCTTCATTTTCTCCAGGATATTTGAACTTTCCTGTTTTGCTCGCTAATATGTCGTAGTCATTTGTTGGCTTGCAGCCTATTTGTTTAGATATTCCAATTGGTTTTGCTCGCTAATATGTCGTAGTCATTTGTTATGGTCTTTTCATCAGCTGGAAGTACAGCGAAGTTACTTATTGTATTAAATATCGTCCTAACTTCGTTTTCCTTAACAGGCTGTATTTTGCCGTTTTCGTCCTTAATCAAAGCCTTAAGCATATACCCAGTGCTATATTCGAGACTCTTGTAGTACTTACCTGCATGCTTTTTCATGTAATAGATAAAATCGCCATCATTTCCACCTAGAGCATTTTCAGTGTATCTATTTAAATGAATGCTTCCTGCGTCTGCAAGCTTAATTTCCTTGCTAGGCTTTGTCTTGCTAGGGCTTGTTCTAAGAACCTTTTTATAATCTACTGCAGAGATTGTTACAGGCATGGTTGAGATCGTGTCCTCCTGCGTTGTTTTGATATAGCTATTCATTCCAGATGAAATAGCCATAACCGTTGCAATGCTTATAATTCCAATGCTTGCTGCAATAGTAGTAAGGACTGTTCTCACCTTCTTTGTCAAAAGGTTTTTGAAGCTAGAGTTTATTGCCTGAGCCAAGGACATAGATGTCCTTGGCGAATTATACTCACTATCATCTTTTTTCATATTCGGCGCAGTATCCTCTATAATCACTCCATCAGAAAGGCGAATTATACGGTCGCTATACTTTTGTGCAATCTCAGGGTTATGAGTAACCATTATTACAAGCTTATCTTTGCTTATTTCCTTAATAAGATCCATAATCTGTGCACTCGTGCTGCTATCTAGTGCGCCCGTTGGCTCATCTGCCAGGATAATTTTAGGATCTGTAACAAGTGCACGTGCAATGGCAACCCTCTGCATCTGTCCGCCAGAAAGCTGATTAGGTCTCTTGTTCATATGCTCTGAAAGACCTACCTTCTTTAGAACCTCGGTTGCCTTTTCCTTGCTTTCCCTATTTGATATACCTGAAATCGACATAGCTAGCTTGACATTTTCTAGCACAGAAAGATGGCTGATCAGGTTATAGCTTTGAAATACAAATCCAATTGTACTGTTTCTATAGCTATCCCAATCCTTATCCTTGAAGGATTTTGTCGACATGCCGTCTACAATCATATCTCCCTCATCGTATACATCGAGTCCACCTATCAAATTGAGAAGCGTAGTTTTACCGCTACCGCTTGCCCCAAGTATGGAGACAAACTCGTGACCGGCAAATGAAACGGAGACATTATCAAGTGCCTTTTGCGCACCTGCGCCGCTATTATATATCTTTGTTATATTTTTTAACTCTAGCATAGTTCTCTCCTATTATTTAAGTCTGATTAATATGGTCTAGCTTGTCTGTAAAAGATGTGACAATCTTGTTTTGATCTAATTCATTGTTCAAGATGTAATAATAAAGCATCATAGGTGACATTGCAACAAAATCAAGTACAAATAGGAAAAGCACCTTCTCAGGTGCTAGATTTCCAATTAGCTTATTCTTAAAATTTCTCTATCCTAAGATAATATCAACAATAGGTATAACGATTGCAAATAGAATTGTACTTAATGTCACAACATTTGTCGAAAACTCTACATCTCCATCGCCTTGATGCGCCAGGATTGGCAAAACTGCAAGTGCTGGTGCTGCAGATTGAATGACAAAGGTTTTGTATTCTGCTGTAGCCATTCCCTTCGCTGTTAAAGAAAGAAGTGCAATCATAACGGCAGGTCCAAGTACAAATCTTCCGATTAGGGTAATAATGGTATCTCTATCTAGGCTTATAGTCTTTAGTCCTGCCTTTGAAAGAACAATACCTATATAAAGTAGAGATAGCGGAGTGACTAGATTTCCTATATATGTAAGCGTACTCGTTGCAAAGCTAGGCACTGGGATTTTGATAACCAAAAACGCTAGTGCGATTAGAAATCCTACCAGTGGTGCAGGAAGCAGCTTCTTCCAATCGAACTTGTTAGCGCCAGCCTTCTTACCCGTCTTGCTGTCACTTGTCATCAAATATACACCTAGTGTCCAAGTTGAGACTGTGTTTGTAATATAGTAAATCAAGAAGTAAGGAAGCGCTTCATTTCCAAATAACGCAATATTTAAAGGCAAACCGATAAATATTGTATTGGCATTCACAAATGTGTTAATCATCGTGCCCCTGCGTCCTGGTCTAACCTTGAACACCTTAACAGTGATGAACGCTACTATGTAGCCTAATATGAATGCTACAAATGTATAGAGTAAACCACCTGAAAGACTAATCAACTTATCTAGCGTCAAATATTTCATGACTGAAACAAAAATTGATGCAGGAAGTGCTATATTCATAATCAAACGTGATAGATTTGCTCCGAAGCTTTCCGCAAACCATCCACGGTTCTGAAGAACATATCCTAAGACAATTATAACGATTATAGGAATTATACTCTCCATACAGGTCAATAATATATTCATAAAACACCTTCTTTATACTAAAGTGTGCCAAGCTATATCTTTCTCGGCACACTTTGTACAACATATAAATACTAACGATACTTAGGATACCACTTAAGCTCTCGTACAGCCTTAGCCATATCTTTCTCCTCAGAGCGCGCAAGCCCCTGCTCTTGAGCCTTCTTTGCAACAGCCTCGGCTACCTTAATTGAAACCTCTGCAACATACTTAAACGGTGGCAATACAGGAGCACCCGCTTTTTTCATATCTATGATTCCACTTAACGCACGAGCTGCTGCACCAATCATTTCATCTGTCAAAAGACTAGCCTCTGATGCTAGCATTCCAAGTCCAAGACCTGGATATATCAAAGCGTTATTAGCCTGACCGATAACATAATCTACACCTTTGTATGAAACTGTATCAGCAGGTATACCTGTTGCAACGAATGCTTTTCCATCTGACCATTTTATGAGATCTTCAGCCTTTGCTTCAGCAAGCTTTGTTGGATTTGAAAGTGGGAAAATCATTGGATGTGCTGAGTTTTCACACATAACCTCAACAATTTCTTTTGTAAACGAATTCGGATTTGTTGATGTTCCAACTAAAATTGTAGCCTTAACAGTCTTAACTACTTCTAGTAGGCTTGTCAACTTATCTGGATTAGCAAAGTCAGAACGCTTCTTCGCAAAAGGCTTTTGCTCAGGTGTTAGGTCATCCATATCGTCAAATAGAAGCCCCTGCTTATCTACCATAAAGAAACGCTTGTAAGCTTCATCCTCTGAAAGTCCTTCGTTTACCATTTCTCTATGTACACGTGATGCAATTCCAGCACCAGCTGTACCACCACCGTAGCATACATAAATCTGATCTGTTAGCTTTTCTCCTGAAATTTCCAATGAACCATATAGTCCTCCTAGAGTTACTATACCTGTTCCTTGAATATCATCATTGAAAGTAGGTATTTTTTTGCGATATTTCTCAAGGATATTAGCTGCGTTTGAGCGTCCAAAATCCTCCCAATGTAGATATAGTTTTGGAAAGAGTTTCTCCGCAGTCTGTACAAACTTGTCAATGAAATCGTAATATGTTTCACCCTTAACACGCTCGTGACGATTTCCCAAGTAATTAGGATTATCCAAGAGGGCCTTGCGATTTGTTCCAGCATCTATCACTAGAGGCAGTACAGTAGCAGGGTCAATTCCAGCTGCTCCAGAGTAAACCATAAGCTTTCCTACTGAAATATCTACACCATTTGTACCCCAATCGCCAATTCCAAGGATTTCCTCAGCATCTGTAACAACTATGAGGCGTATATTACGATCGCCTGCTGCATTTCTAAGAGTCTCCTCAATATTTTCAGGATGGTTTATATCTAGATATCCAGCATACTGAGGATCTACGAAGAGGTCACTATAGTTTTCTATAGTCTCAGCAATTGTTGGATCATAAACAATAGGGTTAAACTCCTCTAGATGCTGTGAAAATAGATAATAGAAAAGAGTACGATTTGTATTGAAGATTTCCATTAGGAATAGACGCTTCTCCAACATACTCTCCTTCTTTTCCATATGTGCATAAGTTTGTGCAGCCTGCTCCTCTATAGTCTGAACATATGGTGGAAGTAGTCCAATAAGACCTAGTTTCTTACGTTCTTCCATGGTAAAAGCAGTTCCCTTATTTAGAAATGGGTTGTTTAGGATTTCGCGTGATTTCATAGTACACCTCCATACTTGTGTAATCCCATGATTACATTATAAAAATACGATTTGAACTTTATGTTCA
>ERZ773203.683-NODE-683-length-18537-cov-16.929878_pt1 | contig 18537 bp, 14 predicted proteins | sample MGYA00580529_ERZ773203 | MGnify/ENA primary metagenome ERZ773203 (study PRJEB29015, sample SAMEA2738176) | human oral metagenome | biome: human oral; feature: human-associated habitat; material: saliva | place: China | collected 2177 ... | reverse complement strand
GGGGACCAAGGCGCCCGCCGTGAGCGCTCGGCTCGCCCCAGTGATGAGGCAGGTAAGGGCAATAATGGTAATGGTGGAGAGCGTCCACAGGTACGACAGTTCCGCACGCCACGCACCTCCCGCCCAGAGTCTACAGGTGAGGCTGGGCAGCAGCGTATCCGCCGTCCACGTCCCGAGACCTCAGGCGAAGACAAGGGATAGATGCGCACCCCTTCACTACATTATTATATAGGGCGTCCGCTGCGACGTGCACTCCTCGTCGTCTCCCTCCTTCTTCCCCTTGTGGGGTGTCAGCAGGAGACGGGCGGAGCGAGGGAGTACTATGCCTTCGAGCAGCCCGCTGGTGGGGTGTGGAAGCCCCGCACGACCTATAGCTTTGACCTCCTCTTCCCTGATCGTACGACGACCTTCACCGGAGAGATCGTGCTGCGTATGGATAGCCGTCTCGACCGCCCTCGAGCGCGTATGGAGGTAAGGCTCCGACAGGATGAGACGATCCTGCGGCGCGATACGCTGCAGGTCGACTTCGCTGCGACGGCTGGAGATTGGAAGCGCCCAGGGGCGCTGTACCACGAGTTCGTCCTGCCGTTGGCACGCCCTTTGCAAGCTCCCTACACAGGCCTCTTCTCTCTTGAGGTGCGTCCGCTGGATACCATCCCCCTCAGTGGGGTGGCTGCTATCGGGCTCCACACCGCAGAGCTACGGGCCGAGTAGTAGCTGTAATTTAGATATAGGCGGTAGGGGAGTATGCCCCGACGACCGCCTCCACACCTCTACACATAGAATGAGCAAACAAAATAAATCTGACGAAATGTCACCCGAAGAACTGCAAGCACTGTCCCTGCCCATATTGGGTACCTACGAGGAGGATGAGACCTTCGCACTTAAGCCCGAGGAGCAGGCCAAGGAGTTCCCCCTCATTGCCCTGCGTAATATGTCCATCTTACCTGGTACGGTGGTGCCCATCCTCGTGGGCCGCAGGAAATCGATGCAGGTCATCCGACAGTCAGAGATACGTGAGCGCTGCTTCGGTGTCGTCACCCAGCGTGACGCCAATGTCGAGGATCCCGAGCTCAGCGACCTCTTCACGGTAGGTACTATCGTCGAGGTCTCCCAGATTGTCGAGCTGCCCACGGGTGAGCTCTCTGCCATCCTTCGCGGTCGTCAGCGCTTCAGTCTCCAGCATCTGACCATGGACGATCCCTATCTCATGGGGCGTGTCCACCTGCTCGAGGATAGCCTCCCCACAGCAGATAAGGAAGAGGAGTACAAGGTGACGGTGGAGCTCATTCATGAGCGCCTCTTAGGGCTCTTGGATCGTCTGGCGCCGAATGCCCCCAATGGCTTCCGCGACACGATCCGTGGGCTGAAGAATCGCGCCTATATCGTTCATCTGGCAGGCTCACTCCTTCAGCTCAGCATGGAGGATCGTCAGAAGCTCCTCGAGATGGATCGTATCTACGACCGCGCTGTCTATGTGCTCGGTCGTCTGCATGACCAGATCTCTGAGTCCTCGCTGCGTGAGGAGATCCTCAATCGTACGCGCCGTGAGATGGATCAGCAGCAGCGTGAGTACTTCCTCCAGCAGCAGATGCGTACCATCCAGGAGGAGCTTGGCACTGGCCCCAGCGCCGATGACGAGATCGAAGAGCTTCGTAAGAAGGGTAAGGAAAAGCTCTGGAGCGAAGCCGTCGCTGAGATCTATGAGAAGGAGCTTCGCAAGGCTGAGCGCCTCAATCCGCAGAGCCCCGACTTCTCGATCCAGATGCAGTATCTACGCACCATCCTCGAGCTGCCTTGGGGTGTCTTCAGTCAGGATAACTTCGACCTCAAGGGGGCGAAGGAGATCCTTGACCGCGAGCACTATGGCCTCGACCGCGTCAAGGAGCGTATCCTTGAGCACCTGGCGGTACTGAAGCTCAAGGGCGATATGAAGTCCCCCATCCTCTGTCTCTATGGCCCTCCAGGGGTAGGTAAGACCTCCCTTGGGCGTAGCATCGCAGAGAGTCTCGGCCGTAAGTATGTGCGTATCTCCCTCGGTGGGGTGCATGATGAGGCTGAGATCCGTGGTCACCGCCGTACCTATATCGGTGCGATGAGCGGCCGTATCATCCAGAGCCTGCAGAAGGCTGGCACGTCGAACCCCGTCTTCGTCCTCGACGAGATCGATAAGCTCGCTGACGACCACAAGGGCGACCCCGCATCGGCTCTCTTGGAAGTCCTCGACCCCGAGCAGAATACCGCCTTCCACGATAACTATCTCGATATCGACTACGACCTCTCGAAGGTCCTCTTCATCGCTACGGCGAATAATATCTCTACCATCCCCTCTGCCCTGCGTGACCGTATGGAGCTCATCGAAGTCACGGGCTACATCGCAGAGGAGAAGCTGAAGATCGCCGAGCAGCATCTCGTGCCCAAGGAAGCCAAGGAGCACGGGCTCAAGGTGGAGGATATCCACTTCGCCCCCGGTGCTCTCGACCTCATCATCGAGGAGTACACCCGCGAGAGCGGTGTGCGCTCCCTGACGAAGCAGATCGCTGCCGTCATGCGTAAGCTCGCTTGGGCTACCGCAGCCGAGGAGCAGCTCCCCGAGGCCATCACCCCCGAGCTCGTACGTGAGTACCTCGGCAAGACCGTCTATTCGCGCGATAAGTATCAGGGCAACGAGCACGCTGGTGTCGTCGTCGGCTTGGCTTGGACTAGCGTCGGTGGGGAGATCCTCTTTGTTGAGAGCAGCCTTCAGCCAGGGCAGTCGGGTAAGCTTATCCTCACAGGTAGCCTCGGTGATGTGATGAAGGAGTCCGCCACCCTTGCTCTCAGCTACATCCGCGCTCATGCTACCCAGCTCGGTATCGACCTCGAGGCGCTCAAGGATCAAGAGATCCACATCCACGTACCCGAGGGCGCTATCCCCAAGGATGGCCCCAGCGCAGGTATCACGATGGTCACCTCACTCGTCTCCGCTATGACCCGCCGCCGTGTGCGTGCCCACATGGCGATGACCGGGGAGATCACCCTGCGTGGTAAGGTCCTGCCCGTCGGTGGTATCAAGGAGAAGATCCTTGCCGCTAAGCGCTCAGGCATCACGGATATCATCCTCTGCCGTGAGAACGAGAAGGATATCCTTGAGATCAACGAGCATTATCTCGAGGGCCTGAACTTCCACTATGTGGACGAGATCACTGAGGTCCTCGACTTCGCTCTGCTCGACGAAATCGTGGATAAGGCAAAGTAGACTAACTTTGTAACTCTATGGAAGCCCGTATCAATAGCACCGAGCAGGAGTGCCGTACCATCCTCCGTACCTGTCGGGAGCTCTTCGCGAAGAAGCTCCACGACTACGGTGCGGCGTGGCGTATCCTGCGCCCAGAGTCCCTCACAGATCAGATCTATATCAAGGCTGAGCGCATCCGTGGTATCCAGATGCGCGGGCATGCTGCCGTCGACGAGGGCATCGAGCCTGAGTTCATCGGCATCGTCAACTACGGGCTCATCGGCATGATCCAGCTCGAGCGTGGCGCTGTCTCCAGCCCAGATATGAGCGTGGAGGAGGCTCTCGAGGCCTATGATCGCTGTGCGGAGAAGACCCTGCAGCTTATGCTCGCCAAGAACCACGACTACGGTGAGGTGTGGCGTAATATGCGGGTGACCTCGATGACCGACCTCATCCTCTCGAAGATCCATCGCACCAAGCAGATCGAGGATCTGCAGGGCGATACCTTCGTCTCGGAGGGCGTCGAAGCTAACTATATGGATATGGTGAACTACGCCATCTTCTGCCTCATCAAGCTTACCCTCCCCGCAGCGTGATCAATCCGCGTCATACCCTCGCCGAAGTAGCCCGCGTCATCGTAGGGCTCGTCTTCGTGGCCTCTGGCCTTCTGAAGGCCGTCGATCCTGTGGGTACCGCGCTGAAGATCTCGCAGTATCTCACCCCGATTCTCAGCCCTGCTTCAGCGGGTGCCGAGACTCTCACGCTGGCGCTGTCCTTCGTGCTGTGTGGCTCCGAGTTCCTGCTCGGGGCTTTCCTGCTTATGGGGGTGTATCGCAAGTTCTGCGCTCGTCTCTCCGTACTCTTCATGTTGGTGATGACGGCCGTGACGCTCTACACGCTTATAGCGAATCCCATCTCTGACTGCGGTTGCTTCGGTGATGCGATCCAGCTGACCCACCTGGAGAGCTTCCTCAAGAACGTCGTTCTCCTCCCGCTCTCCATCCTCGTCCTGCGCGATGCCCGAGCGCTGCGCCACCTCTATTCGCGCCGTGAGCGCTGGGTGCCTGCTGTGCTCTCCGTCGTCGGGATCATCTACTTCATGGCGGAGAACTACCGTCACCTGCCTTACATTGATTTCCGCCCCTATGCCGTAGGGACGAACCTCCGTGAGGCCATCGCAAAGGAAGAAGCCTCCCTGCAGCGTGTGCTCCTCGGCGCTACGAAGTACATCTACTCAAAGGACGGCAAGACGAAGGCCTTCGAAGCCTCGGCCCTCCCCGATAGCACGTGGACCTTCGTCGAGGCGCGTCAGGAAGCAGACCTGGCAAACTATAAGCCTCGCTACGACTTCAATCCCATCGATAGTCTGGGTGAGCCTGCCGTCTCGATGCTCCTCGACTCCGAGGGGATCACGCTCCTTCTCCTCTCTCCCTCGTGGCGTACGGCGAGCCAAGCCGTGCTTGATGAGATCAGCGAGCTCCGCGAAGAGGCCAGCCGCTTAGGCTATCCCTTCTATGGTGTCACCGCCTCGACGAGCGAAGAGATAGCTCAGTGGCGTTATCTTACAGGAGCCTCCTATCCGATGCTCCAGCTCGATGCCACTCCGATACGTACCATCATCCGCTCGCAGCCAGGCCTCGTCGTCCTGCGTGACGGTAAGATCATCGATAAGCGCGCCTACGCTGACTTCCCCTCCGTCGAGGGCGTCAGCACTTACCTCCGTAGTCTGCCCCAGATGCAGCCTCACGGCCCCTCTGCGACGCGCACCTACCTCCTCTGGGCGTGGGCTGCACTGCTGCTCTTAGCCTTCCTCCGCTTTTGGGCGAGAAAGCTCCACCTCACCGTCCATCTGCACATCAAGAAGCGTTTACATTTAACCAAATAATCCTCTTTATCAAAGTAACAATGAGAAAGAATATCGTCGCCGGTAACTGGAAGATGAACAAGACCCTCAGCGAAGGGATCTCCTTCATCGGCGAACTCAAGGCTGCCCTCGCTGGCAAGTCCCTCCACTGTGACGTCATCATCGGTGCCCCCTTCATCCACCTCGCATCTATCGCTAAGGAAGCTGAAGGTAGCCCCGTAGCTATCGCTGCTGAGAACTGCGCTGACAAGGCTGAAGGTGCTTACACGGGTGAAGTCTCTGCTGCACAGGTCGCTTCGACGGGTGCACGCTACGTCATCCTCGGCCACTCTGAGCGTCGTGCTTACTACCACGAAGATGGTGCTATCCTCACGGATAAGGTACGTCTGGCTCTCGCTGAAGGCCTTGCTCCTATCTTCTGCATCGGCGAAGTCAAGGAAGAGCGCGAAGCTGGCAAGCACTTCGAAGTCGTAGAGCAGCAGCTCGAAGAAGCCGTATTCTCTCTCTCTGCTGAAGACTTCGGTAAGGTCGTACTCGCTTACGAACCCGTCTGGGCTATCGGTACGGGCCTCACCGCTTCCTCTGCTCAGGCTCAGGAGATCCACGCTCACATCCGTAGCCTCATCGCTAAGAAGTACGGTGCTCAGGTCGCTGAAGACTGCACGATCCTCTACGGTGGTAGCTGCAACGCTGCCAACGCTAAGGAACTCTTCTCTCAGCCCGACGTCGACGGTGGTCTCATCGGTGGCGCTTCTCTCAGCGTAGATAAGTTCCTCCCCATCATCGAAGCGTTCAACTAACGCTCCCTCCCTCTTTAGCCACCCCTTCCCCGCGAGGGGGTGGCTAACTCCTTTCCTCACACGCTCCCCAACCCCTCAGCGAAACTCCTATGCTCAGACGCATTCAGCTCACGCTTGCGCTCCTCGTCACGTGCCTCACCTTCGCCGCGACCCTCTCGGCGCAGACCGCACCTGAGAAGCTAAGACCACGCAATATCCTCGAAGCCCTCGAGCAGATCAATCCCGGTGAGGGCTTCGTGACGATCATCCAAGACCCCGACCTCCGTGGTGTCATCGGTAGCGCTCCCGCTCCTCGTGGCTCCTCGGTGCTGGCTCGTGATGGCAACTACTCCATCCTCTACGGCTACCGTGTCCAGGTCTTCAACAGCAACCTCCCCAACGCTAAGAGCGAGGCTTATGCTCGTGCCGAAGCTATTCGCCGCGTTGCCCCCACGCTCAGTAGCTACATCACCTTCCGCGCTCCCTTCTGGCGCCTGACCGTCGGTAACTTCACCTCACAGGAAGAGGCTCGCTCGGCTCGTGCTCGTCTTATGGTCGCTCTGCCTGCTTGGGGACGTGAGTCCTACGTAGTCCGTGAGAAGGTCCGCATCCTCAACTACACCGAACCCCATGCCTCAGAAGAATAGCCTCCCCGATCCCTCGACACTCACCTTCGTCTCTGAGAGCGAAGAGGCTACCGAAGCTGCTCTGCGCCACCACTACCACGAGATCCTCCGCCTGCTGGGCGAAGATCCCGAGCGTGAGGGTCTGGTGAAGACACCCGAGCGCGTCGCTAAGGCCATGCGCTTCCTCACCTCAGGTGCGCACAAAGACCCGAAGGAGATCCTCCGCTCGGCGATGTTCCGTGAGGAGTATCGCCAGATGGTTATCGTCAAGGATATCGACTTCTACTCGCTCTGTGAGCACCATATGCTGCCCTTCTTCGGTAAGGTTCACATCGGGTATATCCCCAACGGCTACATCACGGGGCTCTCAAAGCTCCCCCGCATCGTCGACGTCTTCGCTCGTCGCCTGCAGGTACAGGAGCGTCTGACGACGCAGATCAAGGACTGCATCCAAGAGGCACTCAATCCCCTCGGCGTCATCGTCGTCATCGAGGCACAGCACATGTGTATGCAGATGCGTGGCGTAGAGAAGCAGAATTCCTTCACCACGACCAGTGACTTCACCGGTGCCTTCCGCGAAGCCAAGACGCGTGAGGAATTCATGCAGCTCATCACGCACAGCCGCCGCTAAGGTATAGCCCCCTGTAGCATCTCCTATATAATATAGGTACGCTAAAAGCACTCGCCCCAGCGATCCATACGGGATCGCTGGGGCGAGTGCTTTTGTAGTAGTGTATGTGTTGTGCGAGCGGCTTTTACTTCGAGGGCTCTGCGAAGCGGCGTGAGCGAGCGAGCATGCAGGCACCGATGAGCCCTGCGCGGTCACCGAGCGTAGCCGTGCGGATCTGCGTATCACGCGTCACGACGCTCATCGAATAGATGCGTACCGAGGCCTCGACCTGCTGGGTGAGGTAGCCGGAGGCATCAGCAAGGCTACCACCGATGATGACGAGCTCGGGGTTGAAGACGTTGATGAGGTTCGCTACCTGCTTACCGAGCTCACGGCCCAGCTCGCTGAGGACCTGCAGGCAGAGCATATCCTCCTGAGCGCAGGCGCTGATGAGGTCAGACATGCGGAGCTCACGGCCCGAGTGGACGATGGACGAGAGGACGGAGCTCTCACCAGCACGGATGCGCTCCTGGATCTTACGGCACATAGCCTGACCGCTGACCTCGGTCTCGAGACAACCCTTCTTACCGCAGTGGCAGAGGATCTGGTTGTCGAAGACGGATATATGGCCGAATTCCCCTGAGAAGCCTGACTTACCGAAGTAGATCTGCTTGTCCTGGATGATACCGAGACCGAGACCCCAGCTGATATTCACGTAGAGGACGGAGTTGACCTCCATATCCTTGGTGCAGCCCGCAGTGAATTCCCCGAAGGCCATACCGCGCGTGTCGTTGTCGATCGAGACGCGCAGGGCGAGCTTGCTGCTGAGGATCTCAGAGAGCGGACGGTCGCCGAAGAAGTTGAAGAGGCTATAGCTGTGCCCCGTGACGGGGTTGATGCGCCCAGGGAGGTTGACGTTGATGTTCAGGATCTCCTTGGGCTGGATGCCGTGGCGCGTGATGAAGCCACGGATCTCACGGCAGATCGTCTCGAGGGCCTCAGGGGTGTTCTCGAGCGTGTAGGGCAGGTCGTAGTCAGCGCATATCAGCTCGCTCTGCAGGTTGATCAGGCCGATGTGCATGCCTGAGCGCTTGATATCTACGCCGATGAAGTAGCCTCCGTCGGGGTTGAGCCCGAAGAGTAGGGGGAAGCGCCCGACGCCTATCTCCAGCTTACCTTGGCTCTGGATGCAGCCTCCGTCTTGGAGGTCTTGGAGGATCTTAGAAGCTGTGGGGACGCTGACGTATAGCTCCTTGGCTATGTCCGTCATCGTGGCCGTCTTGTTGCGCAGCAGGTAATTGATCACACGGAGCTTGTGCAGCCCCTTCTTTGTCTCCTGGCTGAGGTCGTCAAGTAGTTTGGGTGTCATGTGGAGTCTGGTACTGAGGTGAGCTATTTAGGCTTCGCCTTTAGGTGGCGTAGATCCCTGAGACTTGCGGCGGTTGTTGGGGCGCTTCTTCTTGCGTGCACCCTGGGCTGCGCCTTCGCCCTTGGGGGCGTCGGTCTTGCCTTCGGAGCGCTGGCCCTGCTGTGAGCTGCGGCCACGTCCGCGACCTCCGCCCTTGTTGCCTTGCCCCCCGCGGGGAGAAGAGCCACCACGGCCACCGCGCTCGGGGCGACGGCTGGGGTCGTAGGCGGGTGTGGGGCCGAAGGCCTCATCTACTGGGATCTTATAGATTTCCTTTTCGAGGAACTCTTCAATGCGTCCGAAGCCAGGCTGTTCCTTCTCGCTGACGAAGGTGATCGCCAGCCCCTCATCGTTGCCACCACGGGCAGTACGACCGATGCGGTGTACGTAGTCCTCGGGGTCGTGGGGGATGTCATAGTTGATCACCATGCGGATGTTGTCGATATCGATACCGCGCGCCACGACGTCGGTGGCGACGAGCAGATCGATATTGCCCGACTTAAAGTTCTTCATGACCTCTTCGCGCTTCTCCTGCGTCAGGTCGGAGTGCATCTGCTCGACGCGGATATTGAGACGAGAGAGGGCTGCGGTGAGCTCCTTGACCTTGAGCTTGGAGCTGGAGAAGATGATCGTGCGTGTAGGGGGTGTTTCGCGGAAGAGCTGCGTCAGGATGGGCAGCTTCTGGCGCTCATAGCAGACATAGGCGGACTGCACGATGCTCTCGGGCGGGCGGGAGATAGCCAGCTCGACCTCGGCGGGATTGTGCAGGATCGTGCGGGCGAACTTCTTGATCTTCGGTGGCATCGTCGCCGAGAACATCACGCGCTGGCAGTCCTTCGGCAGCGCATTATTGATCTGCATGATATCCTCCTGGAAGCCCATGTCGAGCATACGGTCAGCCTCGTCGAGCACGAAGTACGTCACTCCCGAGAGGTCTGCCTGCTGGAGGTTCATCAGGGCCAGGAGACGCCCTGGCGTGGCGATGACGATCTCTGCCCCGAGAGCCATACCGCGGCGCTGCTGCTCCCAGGCGATCCCGTCCGTACCGCCGTAGATAGCTACTGAGGAGACGGGGAGGAAGTAGGCAAAGCCCTCGACCTGCTGCTCGATCTGGATGGCGAGCTCACGGGTCGGAGCCATGATGACGGCATTGACCTTCTTAGGGTCGCCCTCGCCACGGCTCAGTCGGTTGATGATGGGTAGGAGATAGGCCGCGGTCTTACCTGTACCCGTCTGGGCACAAGCGATCATGTCGCGGCGTTCGAGGAGAAGGGGGATGGTGGCCTCTTGTACGGGCGTGGTCTCGAAGAAGTTCATCGCTTCGAGCCCATCCAGCACTTCGTCCTCAAGATCTAGTTCGTCGAAATACATTGATGCTGCTATGTTGAGTTAGAGGCAAATATATAGCTTTTCCCCCAATATCTTAATAAGTCTATGCCCCATCCTAAAATATTATCCCGAAAAAGCCTCGTATTTCTAAAAGTCCTTCGCAGTGTCTTCCCTCTACCAGCGCCATTGGGGCGCTCTATGTGGGGGAAGGATCGTCCCTTATCCCTATAGAAGCGTCGCGGGGCACCCCATTGAGGTACCCCGCGATAGCTCCTTCGTTGAAGCTACTCTTACTGCCCTTATAGCGGCAGTGAGCTATGGCTGCTGGAGTAGCTTCTCCGTAGAGAAGATGCTCGCTACGCGCCCCTTCTCGAAGAGAACTAAGTTGAAGTGCTCCTCGTCGGTCGAGCACCCCGTGAGATCCTTGACGAAGGCTTCGCAGAAGCTGTCGTGCCACTTCGTCCCGTAGTGCGTGTAGTCGATACTTAGGATAGGCTCGGTGCGCTTCAGAAGTCCAGGCGTGAGGTCAATAGCTACATAGTAGGGCTCTGCACCGATCTTATGTGCATACGCCCCTATGGTACTCAGGGGAAGACACGCGCTTGAGGTGCAGCCGTCGGTAAAGATGTAGACCAAGGCCTTGGGCTTGGAGGCGAGTGCAGCTCGGAGTTCGGCGCCATTGACGCAGAGGATCTTCTTCTCCCGATGTAGCCTATCAAGGGTCCTGTCGAGGTCACGGAGCTTATTCCGTGAGAAGACAATCCTTGCCCGCTCCTCACGGTCTAAGTACTGGTAGCCTGATGTGAGCCCGTAGACTTGGAGGTACCCCGTGAGGTAGAGACCGCCTGCTGCGATGACGAGGATGGCAAGTGCTACCCCAATGCCACAGAGTATTCGCTTCACTGTCCGATGCATGAGAATTGGAAGATTTAATGTCAGCTGGGCTATCTAAGAAGGTGACGAAGTTCGTGCTCTCTCTCCATAGTATCAAGCCCGCTGGATGAAGATTATACCACTCCCAGCAACATATACCGATGTGGTATTTCGCTACGAATGTACGAAATAATGGCAGTGGAATAGCTGCGTCGTGTGGAGCTATATAGGATGGCGAAGAAAGCTATATATCTTTGGCCTGATTCCTATATATCTTTCGGTGCGAAGCTATATAGCTTTCTCTTGATTCCTATATAGCTTTTGTGAAGTGATCTATATTAGGTTGTTGCTCTGCGCAGGGATAAAAGTTGTGGACGAGTGGCAGAAAAGTTTGGACTACGTGCGTGGATGATAAATCTACGTGCGTGGATATTTGGACTGACGTGCCTGGTCTTTAAGACTACGTGCGTAGACATAGGAAAAGCACTATGTGAAGGCGCTTTTTTCTTCACGAGAACGATGCTTTTTCCTCCGCTGGATAAGAGGAATACTTGCGATAGGGCGAAGGGCTTGCGTATCACTTCGGAGGGGCATATCGGGGAGGGGCTTTGGTGATGAGGAGAGGGGGCATCGTGGAGTGATGGTGCTGGGGAGGCTAAGGGGCGGAGATTGCGTACCTTTGGGGGAAGAAACGACTTACATATATATATGATACTTACCGATGACTGGTTCACCAGCGTGAGCCATACCGAGGGTGGGGCGATAGTCCTCCTGACCGTCCGCAAGGGCCTCACTCAGTTCTTCGAGAGCGGCAAGCTCCGTGTGCGCGTGGATATCGCATGGCCTTACACCGCCGAGCCCGACGGGATGCCCGACGAAGAGACCGCGCGCCTCATCGAGGACATCGAACCCAAGCTCCGCCGCATCATGGAGAAGGACAAGCTCGCCATCCTCACGGGGAACTATACCGGCGGCGGGCAGAAGGACTGGACCTTCTACACGCGTCACCTCCCTTCCTTTGGCGAGCGTCTGAATGAATGCCTCGCGCCTTATCCCACGCTTCCGCTTGAGATCCACTGCGAGGAGGACCCTGACTGGAGCGACTACCACGAGATGCTGGCGCTCGAGACCGACGACTCAGACGAAGACTAAGCGATGGAGCAGCTCTTCCGCCCCGCTTCGGAGCCTACCGATCGCCTCGTCCTCTACTTCAATGGCTGGGCTCTCAGCCCCATTGCCGTAGAGCACCTCGGCCTCCCCGAGGGGCAGGATCTCCTGCTTCTCTGGGACTATCGCACCGATGCGCTTGACTTCGACTTCTCGCCCTATCGGGAGATTCGCCTCGTCGCTTGGTCGATGGGTATCTGGGCAGCCGACCGCTTCTTCGCTAAGCATGAGGAGCTCCGCAGCCGTGTTGTCTCAGGTACGGCGCTTGCTGGTACGGGCTACCAAGTCGATGATGCCGTGGGTATCCCCGAAGCCTTCTTCCACAAGACCCTTGAGGGGCTGACGGAGGAGAATCGTGAGCGCTTCGACCGACACATGCTCGGTGGCAAGACCTATCGCCACCTCTATGAGGAGGTGCGCGAGCGCTCTACGAAGGCGCTCTATGATGAGTTCATCCGCCCCTTCACCGTCGACCGCGATCAGCCCCGCCCACTGCCTAAGCCTGCAGCCTTCGGCCTATGGAGCAAAGCTTTCATCGGCGAAGATGACCGCGTCGTCCCCCCGACGAATCAAGAGAACTACTGGCGCATCCAGGGCGTGCCTTTCACGCATCTCCCCAAGACACCGCACTACCTCCTCGGCCACTTCCGCCGCTGGGAGGAGCTTTGGTAGCCGCCCCGCCTAAGTGCTAAAATACAAGAGCCGAGACTCTCACATCGTGAGGGTCTCGGCTCTCTGGTTTTTGTCGGGAGGAAGTGGCTTCTTCCTCCCATGCTTCGGAGTGGGAAAAAGAAACCTACGGTAGGTCGCAAAATGGGGCTTCAAAGACGCCCTCTACAAGCGGGCTGGAGAGGGGAGGGGGAGAGGGCAGAGAGGTGCGCTGGGAATCGTCTTAGGAAATGCAGACTTTTCACTAGCTCCAAGGACCATCCACAAGGGCGTATTCCCTCCAAGCCTGTAAGAGCAGATCAGCCTACTCTTTCTCGTTATCTGAGGGTATTTGAATGCCTAGTGCAGAAAGAAGTCTTAGCATCTGATCCTGCTGCTCAGGTCTTGAGTTATAGACAGAAAGAGCCTGTTGCGAGAACGTATTTCTATAGTTTTCCTCTGCAGCTCTGAGTATCTGAGCAACTTCAGTACTCTTCTCAATAAGGATACCTCGTGTACCTGGATCTGTTAGGAGGGCGGTCGGTAGAAGGTATTGGATTGCCTTGGGATTCTTGGATAGTTCTCCATCCTGGATCAGAGCCTTACCATATCGCATAAACAATACAGTCGTTATGTCTCGATCTCTTTCTCCATATCGGTTCCTTATTGCTTGATACGTGGGTGCCCAGATCTTATTATGCTCGTCAAAGAGAGCCACTAGAGCCGAGTAAACCTCATCAGGTAGAATCAATGCTTGATCTTCATGTTCTTGCTCAATGATCTTCTTAAAAGCCTCATAGATATTCGGGCAATCGCATCTGAGCTCCATTACAAGCTGATACTCATAATCCCCTCTTCGGAAATACTCCTCCCAGTCGTCCTGCGTGATGGATTGGAGGTAGCTTACAGCTGTCTGCCTGCAGTGAGATACAATCTGTAGCTGTTGCATCCCTGCTGTGTCTCTGAAGAAGTCTACAGGTATATTTCGCATTGTCTGTTCGGTGATCTTCTCCGCAAAAGAATCTTGGAAGCGATCCCAGTCTCTAAGAAGATCATCTATTGAAACTCCGATAGTTTGATAGATCTCCTTGTAGTGAGGAAGGACATTCTTGATAGATAAATGTCTACCTAGGTTGTTCGCAATAAGGTTTCTAACTATTCCCGTGTATAGAGGATACTCGCCCATCTCTTCATACATCAGTAGTAGGTCTTTATAGGTCACGAAGATCTGGATGTATTCCTGTGCTAACTCCTTGGCAAGCTCCTCATTCTCTTCTCGGAGTATATCCTCCATCGATGAGTAAGAAAAATCTTTTCCACGAGCTAAGCGCATGGAGAGAAGACAATGCTCTAGGAAAGGATCTTTTTCTGCAGTCTCATAGAGAGTTCGTATGAGACTATCGGACATTAGTGGTTCATCCTTTGCATTCATATCTCTCATTCTTAAATCCACCCATTGTTTGAGTAGGATTTTAGCTGCACGCGGATCTGTTGACCTTTGGATCTGATCTTTGAGAGATTTCCAAAAGGATGTAAGCTTTTTCCTACCGTCGGTGGGTAGGTGCTTTACGATGTCCAATCTTTCTAGCTCTTCGATACCCATCCCTGATAAGTACTCGTCTACATCCTCCATGGAGCATGAGATCTTATAGTCCTTGTATGCGCTTTGGGCTTGTTGGACGAAGCGTATAAATAGCTCTGGAGTAGTCTCAGCCTCATGAAGAAGCTCAATGGGATTAAGGTCAGGAAACTCCCTGAGCTCCTTTTGTACATAGGCGATATTAGCATAAAACGTGGGAGCATCAATCATTTTATCGTTAGATGCTTCTGAATCGCTGGTATGGCTGTAGGATCGAGAGTAAATGGATTCTACCATATCCTTTAGGTACTTCTTTGATCGCTCCTCGCCAGCATGCTTAAGGAGCTCTATCTGATATGGCTTTGGACTTTCCTCTTCTTTGGGTGCTTTCTGGAGCAACTGCTCCCAGAACCCATCTGAGATCGGTGTGTCAGATTCTGTTTCGACCTCCGCAAATGCAAGGGCCGCGTTCTCTACATTTGTTACAGCGGCGATGGCATTCTCTAAGAGGCTTGGAAGGATAGATAGGTTTACAAGGCGCCCAAGCAGTCGATCCTCTCCTAGTTCGAGCTCTCGTCGAAGCTGGTCTGTATAAACGATCTCTAGTGCTTCGTCTGGGGGGAGCTGGTAGTATAGAGCAGATAAATACTTCCGTGTATCGTCGTTGTCGTATTTGTATGCCAAGGGCTTGAGGAAGGATAGCTCTAAAAGTTCCTTCTCCGGTGACTCACTGATCTTATGCTTCCCGATGACAAATAGCGCAATATGCTCATTAGGGATGGATACTGAGCACGTTTCTCTTGTCGTGACACAGTCGTTGATGAAGGCAATGATCTCTCTGGGTGTTTTACTCTCTGTCAGTAGGTCATAGATCTGAGTGACAGAGTGCTCGGGGGATAAGCTCTCCCCAAAGGCTTCCTTCCATTGGGCGGATAGGTAGCCTTTCCAGTTCGATAGGGTAGGTGGCGCAACACGGTAAACGACATCAAAAGTCTTGTCGATGAAGTCATTTCCATAGCAACGCCTATCGTCGCCATCTTCCCCCCTGAAGGCAGATATAATGTGCTTTCTGTCGAAGGGGATGATGACTCTGATGTGCTCATACTTCTCTTCGGAGAAGAAGGAATGAATCGCTGCCCAAAACTCTTGTACTTTGCTAGCTGGAAGCCGATCCATGTTATCGAATACAAGGACCAGGTGAGTCTGAAGGCTCTCGTCGAGCTCCTTCATCCATTTTCTGAATTGGGTGGAGCTGGGCTCCTCAGAAAATATTACCTCATGAGTGACATTCTCCTTTACTCTTTCTTGATAAAGGGCTGTAAATTCAGATATGAACTCCTGCCAAGTTTTTGGTTTTGAGTGGGAGTATTGAGTGTAGGTGTATTTTAGCCCAATAAGCAGGGGGAGTGCGGTGATTATGATGTTTGCCCAATGAAATCCTGTTGCTTCCCCTATCTCAGAGAAAATGGGTGTTGTAATTGTTACTGCGGTTAGTGTAAGGATACCTTTACTTACTTTAGGGATGGTCTTTGTGCTGGTCTCTCGTTTCTGAGACATTAAATCCTTGAGTTGCTGTTCCCACTCTTCTCGTTTTTGAGGGCTAAGAGTTTGGGATGATTGGATGACTTTACTTGTGAGTTCCTCTAGTATGGATCGGCGGAGCATGTCATTCTGGTGCCCCCAAACATCGTAGTTGAAGAAAATAGCTTTAGCTGCTTTTTCTTCTTCTTCCTTTTTATGTAGCTCCTTCTCTATCATTGTGATGAGGTTGGACTTGCCAGAGCCCCAACTGCCTTCTATCCCAATCATTAAAGACTTTTTAGCATCCAAGATCTTTTGAGCTATCTGCTCGGCTGTCTTTTTGTGAGCTTTTCCTACGAAGAGGTCCTTCCCACAGGGGGCTTTGGAGATGTAGTTGTAGTGATTCTTCATTTAGTCTCTATATTAATGTATGCTTGAGAGAATTTATATCTGTATGTGAAAAGTGCTGGTATAAGACAAGAGTCGAGACCCTCATGATGAGAGAGTCTCGGCTCATTTACTTATCGTGCCTCAGCTACTAAGCGCCGTGGAACTCGTATTCGGCCTGGATGTCGATCGTCAGATGCGTGAAGAGCGTCTCGATGAGCTGGTCAGTGACCTCGAGGGCTGAGCGAAGGACGTGGTCGGAGAAGGCTTGCAGGAGGTCGCGCGCATGCAGCGGCTGCGTCTGGTAGATAGCCAGATACTGCTCTTCCATCTCGCGCTGACGCTGGTCGGTCTCAGCTTCGAAGTCAGCGTAGACCTTCTTGATAATCGGGGCATAGCGGTTGTAGTCGACCATGCCGAGCGCCTGGACCTTGCGGAACTTCCAGTAGGCGGACTCGTGTGAAGACTCGTTCGTCCCCTTCGTGTAAGCCTTGGGGTAGGAGCGGATGCCTTCGTAGAGGGGTAGGAAGACGCTGAGGTCAGCCATCCCAAGCGCCACATAGTTGACGCATCCGATAGCCTGTGGGAGCTCGGGGCGTACCTGCAGGAGGTGTGTCTGCGTAGTGCGGAAGATGGAGACGGGGCGGTAGACTTCCTTGGGGTTCTGATGGAGGTAGGGGTCGTGATCCGTGCCGTCGTAGTGGAAGCGGAAGAGCTGTCTGAGGCGGCTGATGGAGATGGGCTCGGCAGCTTGGGCGAAGACGGGGAAGGTGTTCTTCGTCACATCGTTCTTGATCGATGGGCTCAGCTGTGCCTGCAGACCCCATACGCGGGGATAGTTGTAGGTCGTGTCGAGCTTGGCATCACGGATGTAAGCCTCGTGGAAGTCGAACTCACCACGTGCGGGGTCGTACAAGCCGTGCTGGATGGCGAACTCAATGAGGTCGTCCGAGGCCAGGTAGTTTGCGTGATCCTTGGGGTCGTACTTGCGGAAGCGGCTCTGGTTCCCCGTGACGAAGTACTGATCTTCGGGGATGCGGGTAGCGAGCCAGCGGTGCCCCGAGGCGGTCTCAAGGTACCAGATCTCGTGGCTGTCGACGAAGCCGACGCCGAAGCCTTCGGCCACCCCGTGCATCTCGATGAGCGAGCCGAGGCGTTCGACACCTTCGCGAGCGGAGTGGATGTAGGGCAGGACGATGTTGAAGACGGAGTTCTCAGCGACACCGTCGGGTACGAGGGGGTCAGCTTCGAGGGCGCGGTCGCTACTGAAGATACTTTCGGTAGCACTCATGCCGACGCCGACGCTGTTGAAGCCGGCGCTTCCCCAGTGGCCGTGGAGATGGTAGGGGGCAAGGGCGGAGTAGCCAAGAGCGCGCTTGGGGAGGTCGCAGCGGAAGGGGCTATCGAGGGCAACGAAGCGCTCGGGGCCATGGTCGGTGTCTTCGTAGATCTCGAGGTTCTTCGCCAGGACGGCATTCCAGTCCTCGCTACGTGCGACGATCATAGAGCCGTCGGAGGTGTGCTGACGTCCGACGATGATGGTGGTGCATTCGGATGGGTAGTCCGTGTGTGGCTGCTGTGGTTGGGTCTTCTGTCTCATGACTCTTTGTTTTTCAGTTAGGAACAGCGGGCAACTTGCGTTGTCAAATGGTACTGCAATGTTACGACTTTTTGACTGACAGTGCAATACCTATCGATAGGTATTTGCTTCTCTATGGGGGATTTTCGTGGAGAAGAGGGTGTGCGGAGATTCCCCGAAAGGTGGGTACATCTATATGAGGGGGTGGTGTGAACCTATATTGGTCGGTGGGCTGACCTATATTGGTCCGACGACGAAGCTATATAGGTCGCGATGACGACCTATATAGGATGGCGAAGAAAGCTATATAGCTTTGTGAAGTGACCTCTATTAGGTTGTTGCTCCACGTAGGGATAAAAGTTGCGGACGAGTGGCTGATAAGCTTGATCTACGTACGTGGCTCTAATATCTACGTACGTGGATATTTGGATTTACCTGCCTGGTCTTTAAGACTACGTACATAGACAGAGGAAAAGCACTACGTGAAGGCGCTTTTTCCTTCACGCGAACGATGCTTTTTCCTCCGCTGGATAAAAGAGGAATACGCGCGATAAGGCGAAGGGCTTGTGTGCCTCTTCGAAGAGGCATATCGGGGAGCTGGGCACGCGATACCTTAGCACTCTAAATAGAGTCCAGGACCCTCGGCAAAGTCTCATCCGTAGAGGTCGGCGGATGAAGGTCTTGCAGTGTATGCTCCGTCCTCCGCTTAGGTGTGGGGGGAAGGTGTGTTAGGGGGAAGAAATATCTCACCTGCTTCGTGGTATGAGTATATATAATGTACGCGCGCGAAATGGTGGGAAAAGCGCCTTGTCGTCGTATGAATTTGCGTGTGTATTTGGAGGTTTGTGTAATTTTTCCCTACCTTTGCACTCGCAAAAGAAACGGACGGCCTTGTGGCGACGCTGGTCGTAACGACGAAAGAGATCTTTGAGATAATTGATATTGACAAA
>ERZ773203.682-NODE-682-length-18571-cov-3.463005_pt1 | contig 18571 bp, 9 predicted proteins | sample MGYA00580529_ERZ773203 | MGnify/ENA primary metagenome ERZ773203 (study PRJEB29015, sample SAMEA2738176) | human oral metagenome | biome: human oral; feature: human-associated habitat; material: saliva | place: China | collected 2177 ... | reverse complement strand
TTAAGGCTCAATATGGCTTAACTGAAAACGATTTAGCTGCTTTTGTGCAAGGCTTTAAAGATGCTCGTGCAAAGCAAGGCGATAAGGCTTTCAGTGCATATAACGCAGGAGTAGCAGTGTTTAGCACCGTTCAAAACCAAGTAGTTCCCACTACTCGCAACGCATTTAAAGACTCATCAGATAGTCTTTCACTTGATCCTTTCTACCAAGGATTCGTTGCTGGGGTTCTAAAAGATAGCACATTGTTCACCTTCGACAATGCAGAAAAGTACTTTAGTGACTTTTATAAGGCTAATGAAGAGCGCAAAGTGGCTGCTGTTAAGGCCGAAAACGAGAAATGGTTGAAAGACAATGCAACCAAAGAAGGCGTGAAAACAACTGCAAGTGGTTTGCAATACAAAGTGATTACAGAAGGACATGGCGCTATTCCAAAGGCAACTGACATGGTAACAGTGAAGTATGTTGGTCGCACTATCGATGGAACAGAGTTCGATAACTCATACAAGCGCAATCCACAAGAAACCACATTTGGAGCAAGTCAGGTAATTGCTGGTTGGACAGAAGCCCTTACTATGATGCCAGTAGGAAGTAAATGGCAATTGTATATCCCTGCAGAATTGGCTTATAAAGGTAGCTCTCCAACTCCAGCTATTAAGCCTTTCTCTACTCTTATCTTTGATGTTGAATTGGTAAGAATCGAAGATAGCGGTGAAAAGAAAGTGGTTGAGCCAGCAAAAGTGCAACCAAAGAAAAAGAAATAAGAATGGGTTAGCGTTTAAACCCTATAAAAGTCACGGCGCACAGTCATTGCAAGTGCTTTTCAAGGTACATTGAACTGCCTGCTTAGTTGCGGCTTTTAAGATGATAAAAGAAAACCTCTACTTACATCAAAGGGTGTAAATAGAGGTTTTTTTGTGTTCCTAATTATTGCTTATTTCTTAATCTTATCGATCAAATCTTTAGGGAACTTGGGCATAGCTCCATTCTGAGTGCAAACAAAGGCACTTGCTTCTACAGCCAATTGGTGCGCCTCTGGAATAGCGATTCCATTGAGAATGGCAGCCGCAAAGGTTCCTGTAAACGAGTCACCAGCGCCTACTGTGTCAGCAACTTCAACCTTAGGAGTTTCTCTAAACGATAAAAGATTGGGCGCAAAGACGTAAGATCCGTTGACACCACATGTGAGAACGAGCATGTCTAAGTTATATTTTCCGAGCAATAACCAGCACTTATTCTCGATATCTAGGCCGGGATAGCCAAACAATCTACCAATAGTAATGAGTTCTTCGTCGTTGATTTTGAGGATATTAGCTTGTTTTAAAGAATTGCATATAATATCTTTTGTGTAGAAGTTTTGACGTAGATTGATGTCAAATATCTTCAAACACGACTCAGGAGTGGCCTCAATAAACTTCTGAATGGTTTGTCTACTCACGCTACTACGTTGAGCAAGCGATCCAAAGCACACGCAACTGCAATTCTTTGCCACTTCTTCCAGCTCAGGAGTAAAAGGAATATTGTCCCAGGCAACGCCCTCTTTAATATCGTATGTGGGTACACCTGCATTGTCAAGTTCCACTTGTACACTGCCAGTAGGATAGTCTACAAGGGGCATAAGATAGTTAATTCCCTTGTTTTTCAATTCTTCAAGCGTTTCAGTTCCTAAGGAATCTTCTCCAAGAGCACTAACTGCAAGGGTGTTAAGTCCAAACTGTCCGGTGTGATAAGCAAAGTTTGCAGGGGCTCCACCCAGCTTTTTTCCATCGGGAAGGCAATCCCATAGGGCCTCACCTAAACCAACAATTACATTCTTCATATTTAGATTTGTATTATTTATTCAATTCTTTTGTTTCCGTATTCTTGCGCCCTTCAAACCCCATAGCATTGCATAAAGCGTGCAGAATGATTGAGGGGGAGGGCAAGAACGATTATTTTAAAGCGTGAATTTTAACCTTACAGCCCTTTGCAATCACGTCGGTATAAGGCGAAGTAGGGAACACAATGTTCGTCATAGCCATCTTTCCGTCTACGTCGAACACCTCAACACTACTCTTATCTACAAAGATTTGCAAGCCACTAATTGCGCCATAGGTGGGCGAAGTGGTAACAGCTTTGAACTCAGAGCTAAACTCTGACATTCCACTTTGGTTTCTATCCATGCTGAAAGTGCCCTTCTTGGCATCGTAAACCATCACAACCTCTTCGTTTTGACTGTTCTTTAGGGTGATGCTTGCATTGCCTTTGATGTTGGTTACTTCGATATAAGAGGCGGGTTGCAGTTTAGTTGAAGTTTTATTGCTAAATGCTTCGAACACTTCGGGCGAGGGTTTCACGCTGATATAGCTTTCGCCTTGATAGCTAAAGAGTCCGAGTTCACGAGGAAGACCATTGGCAGAGCGAAACTGAAGCGTTGGAACTTGGTTGCCATATTGCCAATTACTCATCCAAGGAATAGCTACTATTCTGCCATTGGGAGCGTTATTGAAAGTGACAGTGGCATATTGATCCTTGCCATAGTCGAGCCATTTGGTTACAGTTGGTGCCGATTCGCAAGTGAATTTGTGTCCATCAAAGTGCCCAACAAAATACTGTGTTGCGCTACCTCCATAGGGTCCGCCAGGGTTAATGTTACAAAGAAGCACCCATTTGTTGCCCATTTTGATTAGATCGGGGCATTCCCACACGCCATTATGATTGCCATAGCCTTCTCCGAAGTGGCTTTCAAAGGTCCAATCCTTTAGATTTTTAGACGAATAGATGCTCATTTGCTGTCCAGCAGCAAGAATTAAGTTCCACAATTGGGTATCTTCATTCCAAAAAACTTTAGGATCTCTAAAGTCGGGAACATTACTTGTTACAATGGGGTTGCCTGCATATTTAGTGAAAGTTTTGCCGTTGTCGAGGCTATAAGCAATGCTTTGAGTTTGCGAAGTGCCTGCCGATGTGTAAAAAGCAATTACTGCATTCTTGCCAAAGCCAGCTACATTGTCTTTATCTACAACGCAACAGCCACTATAAATCACGCCAAGTGCATCGGGTTGAATGGGAATTCCCTCGTAAGTCCAATGAATTAGGTCACGAGAAGTGCTGTGTCCCCAGTTCATATTTTCCCATTGAGATCCAAATGGATTATATTGAAAGTACAAATGCCACACTCCATCTTTATAAAAAATGCCGTTAGGGTCGTTCATCCAGCCATAAGGTGGAGTGTGATGGTATAGTGGTCGGTACTTTTCACGATTGGAAGTGTCGAAGGAATTGGTTTCTTTCAATTCCTTCCAGCAAGTGAAATGATGGATAGAACCAGTAGTTTTCTTTTCTCCAGAGAATTGAATATCGAGCAAAACATCGCCTCCAAACTCGCTAACATCAAGCGGAACAGAATAGTCTACCTTGTTCACTGCAAGTTTACAGTTGAATTCTTTCACCACATTATTATCCTTAATGACACGGATATGCGCCAAATTTTCGCTCTCTTCCACTGGAAGTAAAACATACTTATTGGTGGTTTGAATGCGCTTCATTGCCTGAGTGTCGCTTAAAAAGGTTTGAGCATTAGCAAGAGTAGTACTTGAAAGCATGCAGAGTGCTAATGTTTTTAGTCGGTTATCCATATTGATTCTATTTTAAGTTTATTGCTTTGATATGAACAAAGATAGTTATTTATTGCAAACATTGTTTATATAAACCATTTTTTATTTATTTTTTTTGTTGCAAAAAGCATTGCTATTGCTTTCTAATTATATTGCAATTGCAAGCTAAAAGCATAGCTATTAGGGTGTAAACTCAATGCTTTTAAATAGTGAGGCGGTGACGGTTGTTGTGTAAGGGTTATTTGGTTGGGAAAGAATAAAAATGCTATAAATGTTTTACACCTTATATTATATATAGAAGTGGGATAAAAAAACTTGCCCACAAAAAGTGCAATTAGATTTCAATATCGTGTTAAAAAAGGTTGCAGAATTGTTGTATGTCAAGTTTTATGTTATCTTTGCACCCCGGAGACAAATAATAGAACGTAAGAAACAAGATAAAAGATAGGGGGAAAAGCTCCCACTTAAGTCTAGTAAAAGGAGATAAAGACAGGGATAACACCAGAAACATTATCGTTACATTGTATTGCAAAAAATACACATTTTTTTGTAAAAGGATAACAACACACAATGCATACGCAATATTTTTGATTCTGTCTTTTGTCGTCAAGTAAATAATTTGACGTGCCTTGTCGGCATGTTATCAAAGATACAATTAATCATCCTATTATTCACTTAGAATATTTATGAAAAAAGAAAGAATCCTAACAACGGCGGTATTTCTTTTGGGTTTAGGTTCAACTATGTATGCTGCAGACACCAAGTCGGGCAGTGATGCATCGGTTAACGGCCAGAAAGAAACCGCAAAGCCATTAGAGTTAAAGAACAATAGCGTGCAGCAAGCACAGTCGAACATTAAAGTTTCGGGTATTGTTTACGACAATCTAAATGAGCCAATCATTGGTGCTACAGTGCGTGTAAAAGGCACTCAGATAGCTGCAGTTACCGATTTAGATGGTAAGTTTAGTTTCAATGCGCCCCAACATGGTACATTGGTAGTGAGTTATATTGGTCATAAAACCCAAGAAGTGGCTATTCCTGCGAATGGAAACGTAACTATTACGCTTGAATCAGAGTCACGTCAGATAGAAGAAGTTGTTGTAACAGCTCTTGGAATTAAGCGTTCTGAGAAGGCATTGAGCTACAATGTGCAAAAGGTTGGCAACGAAAATCTAACCACAGTGAAGAGCACCAACTTCATGAACTCATTGAATGGTAAGATCGCTGGTATTAATATTAATGCCTCAGCAGCAGGTATGGGTGGTGCAACTCGTGTGGTTATGCGTGGTCCTAAGTCGATAACACAAAGCAACCAAGCACTATATGTAATCGATGGTGTGCCCATTACCAATACAAGTCATGGTGGAGAAAGTAGCAGCATGTATGCTTCTCAGCCAGGAAGTGAAGGTATTGCAGACATCAACCCAGAGGATATCGAAAGCATTAGCGTGCTAAGTGGACCTGCAGCGGCAGCTCTTTATGGTTCAGCAGCAGCGCAAGGTGTGATTATGATCACCACAAAGAAGGGTAAAGAAGGCAAGGTGAGCGTAACAGTTAGTCACAGCTCGCAGTTTGCTAATCCTTTTATTATGCCAGAATTCCAAAACAGCTATATCAACAAACCAGGTGATATAAAGAGCTGGGGCTCGAAAACACCATCTACTTACGGTGCTTATGACCCTAAAGGATTCTTCAATACAGGTAGCAATATTCAAAATAATATCTCGCTAACAGCAGGTACTGACAAGAATCAAACTTATCTTTCAGTAGGTACTACCAATGCTTCGGGTATCTTACCAAACAACAGATACGACCGATATAACGTTACTTTCCGTAACAGTACATCAATGCTTAACGATAAGTTAACCCTTGATTTCAACTTTAACTATATCAACGAGGCAGATAGAAACCTTACTGCTCAAGGACAATATTTTAACCCTCTTACATCTGTTTACTTGTTCCCACGTGGCGAAAGCTTCGATGCAGTTCGTACATTCGAGCTATATGACGCTACAAGAGGTATCTATGTTCAAAACTGGAACTTTGGAGATGCCTTGAAAATGCAAAACCCTTATTGGGTAACTAACCGCATGGTGCGTGAGAATAAGAAGAGCAGATATATGTTAAGTGGTAGCTTGAAGTATAAAGTAACAGACTGGTTGGATATCACTGGACGTCTACGTTACGACGATGCAAGCACAAAACAAGAAGATAAACGTTATGCTTCGACCATCGACTTGTTTGCTCATTCTAAGTATGGATACTATGGTTATGGCAAACTTAACGACCAATCGCTTTACGGAGACTTGATGGCTAACATCAATAAGAGCTTCGATGTGTATTCACTTTCAGCAAATATCGGTGGTTCTTTCTCAAGAACAAAATATGATTTAACTGGTTATCAAGGCGGATTGAAGGCTCCTTCAAACCTATTTACACCCAATGCAATCGATTATGGAATGGTAACTAACGACAATCGTCCTATCTATGACCTCCATAAACACAACATTAATTCGGTATTTGCCAATGTTGAATTGGGTTGGAAGAGCATGTTATATCTTACATTAACAGGTAGAAACGATTGGGATTCGGCTCTTGATGGAACATCTAACGAATCGTTCTTCTACCCATCTGTAGGTGCTTCGGCAGTTGTTTCTTCAATGGTTCAACTTCCACGTTTCATCAATTATCTTAAAGTTCGTGGTTCTTGGGCTTCTGTAGGTTCGGCTATTTCACCAAACATCACCTCTCCCTGGCGTTATACTTATAACCCTGCATCAGGAACTTACAGCACTGTTACCTACAAATTCCCAACTACTTTCTACCCAGAACGTACTAATTCGTGGGAAGCAGGTATCTCTGCACGTTTCTTGAACAATGCTCTTACATTCGATGTAACCGTTTATCAATCAAATACTCGTAAGCAAACATTCTTGCGTTCTATTCCTCCTACAGACGGATTCACACAAGAATATATCCAAACAGGTAACGTTCGTAACCGTGGTATCGAGCTAGCTATTGGCTATAACCGCAACTTTGGCGACCTATCTTGGAACACTTCATTCACTTATAGCGCTAACCGTAACAAGATTATCAAGCTTCTTGACGACGAAAACGAAGTGCTTAAACAAGGCGGTTTGAGTGGAGCTGAGATCATTTTGAAGAAGGGTGGCACCATGGGAGACGTGTATATGACTACCGATTTCGCAAGAGATGCAGAAGGAAACATTGCTGTTGACGACAAGAAGGGCGTTCTTCAAACCAACCTTAACAATCCATTGTATCGTGGTTCGGTACTTCCTAAGGCCAACATTGGTTTCTCTAACGAGTTTGCATGGAAAGGATTTAACTTCGGTTTCTTAATTACTGCACGCTTTGGAGGTATTGTGCTCTCACAAACTCAAGCGATATTAGACTCTTATGGCGTGTCTAAGGCATCTGCTGTAGCACGTGATAATGGTGGAATTGCAGTGAACGGAGGTCGTGTAAACGCTGAAAGCTACTATTCAGTAGTAGGTGGTGACAACCCAATTTGGAGCGAATACATCTACAGTGCTACCAATGCTCGTTTGCAAGAAGCACACATTGGCTACACATTCCCTAAGAAATTCTTGAAAGGAGCTGAGCTTTCTTTAGGCTTAACAGCGAACAACTTGTTCTTTATTTATAACAAAGCTCCATTCGATCCCGAAGCAGTTGCATCAACAGGAACCTACTATCAGGGCTTTGATTACTTCATGCAACCAAGTCTTCGCACTATTGGTTTCAACGTAAAGGTGAAATTCTAAGGAGTAAATGAACTTTTAAAAGCAAGAAAAAGATATGAAATACAATAAAATCCTTAAATCTCTTACCTATGGTTTAATTGTAACTATGGGTGTAGGAACAATGGCTTCGTGTACAGATGGCTTTGAAGAAGCTAACAGACAAGGCAACAGAGCGTCGGCAGATGAGTTGGGAAGAGACAACTATTCAACTGGTTCTTTCTTCATTCAAATGCAGAATAACGCTTTCCCTGAACAGGAAAACGCTTATCAAATGAACGAAGATTTGATTGGAAACTACCTTGGTCGCTATATGACTTATGCCAATAACGGTTTCTCTGACAAGAACTTTGCTCGCTTTAATGCGCCTAATGGCTGGGTACGTTACCCATTTAGAGATGCACTTCCTAAGGTAACTTCGGCGTTTAAAGATATCGAACGTCTTACAAATAAATCGGGAGTGACTTATGCTCAGGCTTTAATTTTGAAGGCACAAGCGCTTCTTCGTCTTACAGATATGTACGGACCACTTCCCATTGGCGAAGAGTCTAATGTCAATGCATATTCTGCTCAAGAGAAAGTTTATAAGACTTTGATCGCCAACTTAAATACTGCTACAGATATTATTCAACCAATCATCATTGCTTCTGCAGATGCAAAGGCCAACGAAGAGTATGATAAAGTGTACAGTGGAAAGCTTTCTAACTGGTTTAAACTTGCCAATTCGTTAAAGCTTCGTATGGCTATTAGAATGCGTTTTGCCGACCCTTCTTATGCAAAACAAGTGGGCGAAGCTGCTGTGCAAGCTGGTGTTATAACACAAAACTCTGAAAACTGCGCTATCACTTACGTTCCAAACGGACAATACAAAACCTCTATTGAATGGGGAGATAGCCGTGCTTGTGCTGATATCGAAAGCTACATGACTGGTTATAGCGACCCACGTATCTCTAAATACTTTAAAGATACAGAAACAAAAGGATCTCGTTCGGTTATCGGTTGTTTAGCTGGTGCTGCTGTAGGAAATAAAACTATTGCTGGAAAAATATATTCAGCGGCTAACGTTGAGCAATCAACTCGAGGCGTTTGGTTAACTGCTTCAGAAGTAACTTTCTGTAGAGCAGAAGGCGCTTTGGCTGGTTGGAGCAACATGGGAGGCACAGTTAAGAGCCTATATGAGCAAGCAATTACTCTTTCTTTCGAACAATGGGGAGCCGCAAATGTGAGTGCTTATCTTGCAGACAATACCTCTGTACAAGCTAACTACGAAGATGCTGCAAACGGATTTGGTAGCAACCAAACTGCAGTGAGCAACATAACTATTGCTTGGGACGACTCTGCTACAGACGAAGTGAAGTTAGAAAGACTTATAACTCAAAAGTGGATTGCTCTTTTCCCTGATGGACAAGAGGGCTGGAATGAGATTAGACGCACTGGATATCCAAAGGTATTCCCTGTTGCTCAGTCAACTTCTGGATACACAATAAAGGTTCCTAACCGTATACCTTTCGACAGTGATGAGCTCATTAACAACCGAGCTTCGTATGAAGAGGCTGTTCAAATGCTTGGAGGAGCAGACAACTACGCTACAAAGATGTGGTGGCAAAAGAAATAAATGTGTAATATTTAAAGTTCGAAAAAATGAAAAAACTAAATAAAGCATTACTTGCATTATTCGGAGGTTTATTTACTTTGGCTGCATGTAGCGATGCTACTGACATCGAGTTGAAGAACCCTGCCGACCTAACTCACAGCAATAAGTCGGAAGCTTATTATGCAAAATTGCGTGAATATAAAAAGTCTGACCACCAAAAGGCATTCGGTTGGTTTGGTAACTGGACTGGTGCTGGTGTTAGCTTAGAAAACTCTTTGCAAGGATTACCCGACAGTGTAGACTTCGTTTCGCTATGGGGTAACTGGAAAAACCTAACTATTGCACAAAAAGAAGACCTTAAGATTGTTCAACAAAAGAAAGGTACTAAAGTGCTAATGTGTTTCCTTGTATTTGATATTGGCGACCAAATCACTCCTTCTATACCTGAAGATAAAGCTGCTGCAGGTACAACTTGGAAGCAATGGAGACACGAGTTCTGGGGTTGGGGAAGCGATAAAGCATCTAAACTTGCTGCGGTTGAAAAATATGCAAATGCCATTTGCGACACCATTGACAAATATAATTACGATGGATTCGATATCGATGCTGAGCCAAACTACGCTCAACCATTTGCAACCGACAAAGAGTTGTGGACCAACGGTGATGACCTTATTCAGAAGTTCGTTGAAACTCTGTCTAAAAGAATTGGTCCTAAATCAGGCACTGGTCGTATGCTTGTTGTCGATGGAGAACCCGATGCCTTTCCAAAAGAATTGGGAACACACTTCGATTACTTCCTACTTCAAGCCTATAGCACAAGCTTAGACTCTCAACTTGATAGTCGTTTCAAAACCCAAGTAGATCACTTCCAAGGCGTGCTTACAACAGAAGAAGTAGCTAAGAAGATTATCGTTTGTGAAGACTTCGAGCAACATTCAAGCACAGGTGGATCAAACTTTATGGCTCGCAATGGTGTTGTTGTGCCTTCGTTGTTAGGTATGGCCTACTGGATTCCTACCTATAACGGACAAACTTACACCAAAGGTGGAGTGGGAACCTATCACATGGAATACGATTATGGCAAATCTTCGGCAAACGGAACTTACAAGTGGTTGCGCCAAGCCATTCAAATTATGAATCCCTCATTTAAATAATGGAATATTGTTTGGTAGGACTTCGATTCTACCAAACATCAACTCTCAAAACGAATTATAATATGAAATACAATATATTAAGTGTAATTGGTGGAGTGTTGTTTGGCTCTATGGCGTTTGTTGCATGTAACAACGCCGATTATCCCACTTTAGATAATCAAGCATACATCGCTCAAACAAAGACAGATGGTAACAGTTCCACAAAGTTAACCATCGGAACAACAGAGGTAACTCAAGATATTAACGTAACACTTTCAGAGCCTGCTGCGGCTAATAGTGCCTTTGAATTGGTTTACGATACTCTTGCTTTGGCAGAATATAACAAGCGCAACGAAACCGAATACGTAGCACTTCCTACAACAGGCTTTAACCTTTCTGCTAATGAAGTAGTGGTAGAGGCTGGCAAAACCTCTTCTTCAAGTGTCACCCTAACCGTTAATCCTCTTACAACAGAGCAAAAGAACTCAGGTGCACGCTATGCCATTCCTGTTCGTTTAAAGAGTAAAGACGGCAAAAAGTCGGTGCTTAACAGCGGAGGCACAATGATGTATCTTCTCGAACAAGTTGTTATTCAACCCGTTCCAATAATGAATAGCAGCAATAACATTAAGTTCTCTATGCGTCAAGAATATGCTCTTACAAGCTGGACACTTGAAATGAATGTCAACATGAGCAAACTTGGAACTGCAGTTGGTGAGCTAAACAACCAGGCTATCTTTGGTGCTTGGGCTCCAAGTGGTAAAGATGGAGAAGTATATATGCGTTTCGGAGATGCTCCAATCGAAGGAAATCGCTTGCAAGTGAAGACTCAAGGAACCCAAATCAATAGTAACACACTATTCGATGCTAACAAATGGTATCATATTGCAGCTGTTTGCGAAGGCACAAAGCTAAGTCTTTATGTAAACGGAAAGCTCGATAACTCAATCGATCTACCTGGAAAAGTGGTGAACTTGTCTAACTCTTGGAAGATGGGTAACCAAGATTATCTAAAGGCTAACGTGATGTTAAGCGAAGTTCGCTTCTGGACTAAGTCACGAAGTGCATCTGAAATTAGCAACAATATGTATTCTTGCAATCCTAAGTCTGATGGTCTTGAAGGCTATTGGAAGATGAATGAGGGTTCAGGCACAACACTTAACGATGCAACTGGACACGGAAATACAGGCTCATTCATCACAACTCCAACATGGACTCAGAATGTTCGTATTGATGGTAAATAATTATTAATCGTAGAATTTAAAAGAAATACAATATGAATAAGATATTCAAACTTGGTGTTCCTGCACTTTTTGCGTTGGTTCCTTTCTTCACATCGTGCGAAAGCGACCCCGAAGTGGGCACTCCTCTCTATCCTGTTGCAGCAGAAAACACAACTGCTCAATTGGCGATAATCAGTGATTTGCCTGGCGGTAACACTCAAACTATCAGTGCAACCAAAACAGGTTCGTCGTTAGTTATTAAAGGCGACACCATAAGTTTCTATGTAAAGCTTACACATGCAATTGATAAAGACATCACAGTGTCGGTGAAAGAAGACCCAACTGCAGCAACAGCAGGTAGCAACTCTTTTGTTCTCGATGCAGGTAGTCTTGATATCCTCACCTCTTCTGTAACTATTTTGAAGGGAACAAAGCGTTCAACAGAACCTATTAAGGCTGTTGCAAAGAACGGAACAGCACTTCAAAAGCTATTAACAGAGGCTAAAGATGGTGTAACTGCTCTTGTTGTCGAATCTGTTAGCGGTGTGTCTGTTGCACCACAGTATAAGTCTATGGAGGTGAAGTTCGCTTATTCTGAAACCAATCTAAAAGAAGGCGGCAGCGTAAGTGGGCTTACTGCGCTCCCAACTACAGACTATGCTGTTTACGATGCGAGCTATAATGAGTTGACCGACCTTAGCAATGGCTCTACAAGCGACTTCTGGTATAGTCAAAAACTCAATACCGAAGAGTTGATTATTTCACTTTCTAACGAGATAACCTTCAAAGGTTTGTCGTTAGATAGATATGCAGGTTATGAAACATTCTTCCTTCAATCTGCAAAGATTGCAACAAGTGTCGATGGCGTAACCTACACTCCTCAAGGGCAAATCACCTTCCCAAGCGATTTTGCTTCTGCAACAACACCAGCCGAAATACAGCTGTATACAGGCGTAAAGGCTCAATATATCAAGATATATGATATGAAAGCAACAGTTCAAAACTTTGCTGTTGTGAGCGAAATCAAAGTGTATAAGTAAAAGAAATAGGATTCTTTATAGAAAACTCTTATTCAAATCTTTTATAAAGAGAGAGTCTCCCACTTACAAACTACTTGTAGGTGGGAGTTTTTTTCGTGTCTTTCGTTTGTATATCTAAAAGCAAATGATTACATTTGCATCACTATCACATTTAAATAACACTGCTTTTACCGCCTAAACTCAATGCTTTTAGAGTGCAAACTCAATGCTTTTGGCATGCAAAAACAGTGCTTTTTAAACCTAAACAAAATATTTTGATGACACCAAAAATCACACACATCGCAACACTTCTTACGCCATGGCTCGGAGCTTTGGTTCCTTCTTCATTGGCATTGGCTCAAAACAAGGCCGATAAAGCACCACAACAAAAATACAATGTGGTGATGATTATGACCGACGATCACACTGCTCAAATGATGAGTTGTTATGACAAACGTTATGTTAACACCCCTAATCTCGACCGAATTGCCGACAATGGTGTTAAATTCACCAATAGTTTCGTGGCCAATTCGCTATCAGGTCCAAGTAGAGCGTGTATGTTAACAGGAAAACATAGTCATAAAAACGGCTTCTTAAGCAACGAGATGAGCGTGTTTGATGGCACCCAACAGACCTTTCCTAAGCTGCTTCAAAAGGCAGGTTATCAAACAGCTATCGTCGGAAAGTGGCATCTTGAGACCCTTCCAACGGGCTTTGACTATTGGACTATATTCCCTGGACAAGGCAATTACTATAATCCTGACTTTATAACGATGAACAATGACACTGTTCGACATAAGGGATATGTAACCAATATCGTTACAGATCTCGGCTTAAACTGGCTCGAACAGCGTGATAAAGATAAGCCTTTCGTGCTTTTAATGCAACATAAAGCATGCCATAGAAACTGGCTTCCTGAGATGAAATACTTGAATGAGTATGAGGATAAGACCTTCGATATGCCCGATAACTTCGACGATAACTACGAAGGAAGAAAGGCTGCGTCGGCTCAAGAGATGCAAGTTGGCAAGCACATGGATATCATCTACGACACAAAGATGTATCTTCCAGGCCAAAAGTCACGTCTATCAGGTGATTATTTGGGTATGATGGGCAGAATGAGCGATGAAGAAAAGGCAGAATACTTCAAGTTATATTCTCCTCTTTCTATCGACTTCTACAGCAAAGAGCATAAAGATACAGTGGAATTGTATAAATATAAGTTCCAACGTTATATGAGAGACTATGCCAAAGTGCTAAAAACTTTCGACGATAATGTAGGTAGAGTGCTCGATTATTTAAAGCAAACAGGTCTCGATAAGAACACTATTGTGATCTATGCGTCCGACCAAGGCTTCTATATGGGAGAGCATGGATGGTTCGATAAGCGCTTTATGTACGAAGAAAGTATGCGTACTCCATTGGTAATGTCTTTGCCAAAAGAATTCAATAAACGTGGAGATGTAACCGAAATGGTGCAAAACATCGACTATGCTCCAACCATTTTGCAGTTAGCAGGCGTGAATGTGCCAAGCGATATGCAAGGAGTTTCGTTGCTTCCACTATTAAAAGGACAAAAACAAAAGCACTGGAGAGATGCTCTTTACTATCATTTTCACGAGTATCCCGCTGAACATGCTGTGAAAAGACATTATGGAATTAGAACAAAACGCTATAAGTTGATTCACTTCTATAATGACATCGACACTTGGGAACTATACGATTTAGAGAAAGACCCAAAAGAAATGCACAACGCTTACAATGATGCGAACATGCAACAAGTGGTGAAGAAGCTTAAAAAAGAACTTTGGAAGCTACAAGAACAATACGATGATCCTATTCGTTTTAAGTACCCTTTGAACTAAAAAGAAATGTTGGCTGATGGCGGTTACAGCAGATGTTTTTTGCAATATTTGCTCGCCTTCATCATAAGGGCAAAGCTCTTAGGCAAGAACGAACGAGAAACAACGGGCTTATAGGCCTGCTTTAGCTCGTTATTAGCATATTGCAATTGATTTAAAAATAATAGAAAAATGACACACGAAGAACGTGCAAACGACTGGTTTGCTAACATACCACACGGCAAGGACATCGACTTACAAACTCGAATGGCTATCTGCGACCGAATAGGAAAGAAGCTTGTAGGACTGTTCTTTGGTATTGTTGCAATCGAAATTTTGATACTTTATCTCATAGGAGGAGCAGAATTGCTCGAATCTATTGTTGATACTGTGAATGGACTTGGAGACGCTGCTCATTCAAAAGCTGGTAGAAAGGTCACCACTCTCCTCTTTGCTTTGATGAGTGCGCCCTTCCTTTTCTTTCCATTCTTTGCAATATTCAAGTTCAGAAAGAAGTGGCTTACTGCCGAAGCAGAGAAGTATCACGAGCTAAACAAAAAGTAAGAGGACGAATATTCCTATTATTAAGGAATAAAAATAAAGTAAGAACGCTTTCGAAATCCATTGTTGATGGGTGTCGAAGGCGTTTTATTGATATCTCCACCACCAACCTTTTGGGTGGCCAAGTGATGCATAATGTGTGCTGAATAAATCTATAAAATCTGTCCTTTAGCCTTTCGTTTATATTGAAAAGACTTGTTGTTAGACGACTAAAGAAGTGGAACTAATATAAAACAAAAAAGCAAAAACGCTATCAAATCATTGATAATGCCTTTGCTTTTTAGTGATTCCGAAGGGGTTCGAACCCTTGACCCACAGCTTAGAAGGCTGTTGCTCTAATCCAACTGAGCTACGGAACCGCTGCAAAAGTACTAAAATAAAGGGATATAAGGGGCATAGTTTGGGGAAAGATATACGTTTGTTATAATTTTTTAACGAGATATTGTTCCATAATTACCCACTTCCTTGCTTTCACCTGCAATTCTTCTGTTTGTTAGCAAGAAAATAGTTGCACAACAAAAGCATTGTTATTGGGGTGCAAAAGCATTGAGATTATACATTAAAAGCACTGCAATTAGATGTTAATTGCAGTGCTTTTGTTTTTATATAGTGCAATACTTGGTTTGAACTATGCCTCACTCTTGTCGATAAGAGCTAAAATTCCTTGTACCAAAGTGGCAGGAGTGTGTTGTATATATTCGGTTAGTTGCTCTCTGTTGGGCTTCAATTTGCCATTAATCAAACGACTAATAACAGGATTAAAGTTACCATATAAGCCCAACATTCCAGCAATAAGCGTGCGTTTTACCTTTGCATTGGCCAATAGAAGAGCCAACACTTGTGCCGTTTGACTATCCTTTCTGTTCAAATTCAACACGTCGTGTACAATGTAAATATCGGTTTGTTCTAATCCTTTCAACACCTTGTTTACACTATCTTTAATGGCTTCTACCTCGTTACTTGCCCTCTGTGCCACCTCGTTTTCAAGTTGGAAAGCCTGCTTAGGCACTGCCTTCTCCTTGTTATTTTGAATGACATACTGCCTAATGGTGACATAGTTTTCCATCGAATTGCTCAATTTCTTCAACTCTTCGAGCTGTTCTATCACCTTAGTAATGCGCTTTATGTTCACAAGAACCTGCTCTCTATCGGTGTTTTTGAGCGTTAATTCAATCTCTTTCAGTTCCTTTTCGATTGCTGAAACAATGTTGCTTTGTGGCGAAAGGTCGTTCAATCGCACAAAAAGACCATCTAAATAGTCTACAAGGGCAGGCAAACTCTCTGCTCCCATCAGCCATTCATAGTGCTCACTCAACTGCTTAAAGTAACCGAGAGTGGTGCTCAAAGGCTCTTTAATCAATGCTTTTTCGGTGAGGGTGATATCGTTTTGCACCTCAGTGGTAATGCCGTTGATTGGCGCAACACGTGCCATTGTGTCTTTATAGAGTGCCAATGTTTCGATAATAGCCATTGTTTGTTGAATCCAAGGCTGATTCTTTTGCACCTGATCTTTAATCGTTTCGAGGTTATCCGATGCCAAAGCGTTTTGCGATTCGAGTGTGAGTGTGTTGCGTTCGCAAGCGTTGATGGTGGCAATTTGGTTGATTTGACTTTGCAGTTTCTTAGGTAATAACATCGCAGTGTTGCGGTTTAACTGCATAATGCGTTGCGAAACGGCTGTTAATTGCTTGTTGGCTTTGCGTGCCGACAATGTAATTGCATCGAGTTCGTTGCGCAATTGCTCAATATTTCCTCTGTCGCTTCGTTCTAATAGATCGAACATCGCCTCTAAATCTTTTAGACGTTGCAACAGAATTTCTTTCGATTCGAGGTTCAACTCGGCACTGTTTTGTCCTCTATTCTTCATGATAATCACCGCAGAAATGAGTGTTAGCAGGGCAAAGGCAGCGATAATGAGGAGAATTCGCATACTGGGTACACTGCTATCAAAATACAACCACTTTGCATTGTCGCCCGTTTCGGCATCGAGCAACAGCACACCTATGGCACTTCCCAACTGCAATTGCTGTTTAGAAACATTGCAGGCAGCGGCCTCAAACTGAATATCTGGATACAAAACATGGTGCACTTTCAAGCTATTTCCTTTGCGGGTTAAAGGCAAAATGCCATTGTTCAGCACCGCATAGAATAGCGTGTCGTTCACATACAACAGCTTTTTAATTCCCTTAATGTGCTTTTGTTCATTGCTGTTTTGCATAAACACCAATCTATTGGTGGCTCCAATAAATCGTGGATTGTGCTCATCTGTAACAATAAAGTCACGCAATGCGCCCGTAGAGTCGTTGCTACTAATGGGCACTAACTTGTTGTTTGTGCCATAAAACAGCCCATTATTGAGCGTAGCAATATACAAATGTGCATTGTTATCCTTTGAAAGAAAGGCGATAACATATTTGTTTTGGAAGTTATTAAGAGGCTCAATAGTTCCTTTGGGGTCGATAATAAAGGCGCTATCTTGCACTCCTAAATAGAGTTTTGTTTGCTTATCGTCGCTAAAAAGATATGAAGTGGTGATCTTTGCACAGCTTTGATAGAGGGTAGAAGGGCGTACAAAGAGTTGGTTTTTGATGTAACTTGAGCTTAAAGAGATGGTCTTTACCGAGTTGTTAGCAGTGGTATAGAACAGTTGTTTGTGGTTAGAATGAAGCTGAAGAACCGTCTCTGAGGCAGGAAGTGTGTATATTTTTTTAGCCAATAGCTCGTTGTTTTTTCTGCAATACACCTCGTTTTGGGCATTGATAAAATAGCTGTTGTTCTCGTCGGAACATGCAGTTGTGATGGCTCCGTTATCATTAAACACGCTAAGATGATGCGGAATGCGCCACAAAGCGTTCTCCGTTACCAGCGTCATAAAGCCGTTTTTCGCCCCAATGGTTAAGATATTACTGCACAAAGTGGGCACTTTTCGACGCAAAGAAATGGTGATAAAGTTGTCGAGATCTTTGCTAATGGCAATGGTTTTGTTGCCTATTAGATAGTGGGTGTTGTCGATTTGCGTGTAAACAGCAGGACTAAAATCGAGCGAAACACTTTTAAATACCTGTCCTTTGATGCCTTCTTTGACGAGAGAATGATTGAGAAGGGTGTATAAAGTGTCGTTCTTAATGTGAATATATTTCACGTCTTGCTGTGCATGAAGTGCCGAAACGTGATTGGTTGGCAGATCTATTACCAACAAACCACTTTGCGATGCGGCTACAACAGTGTTGTTGTTATATTGCGCAAGCTTGCGAATAACCTTAGGACCCATGCAACTTGGGTCGGTTTTAGTGGGGTATAAGCGTTGAAGGGCATTGCCTTCACCGTTAAAAGGCAGACAGAACAAGCCGTTACTACTTGCTACTAACAACTCGTTTTGTGTAGAAATGATGTCGTAAACCGAGTAGTTTACGCCTTTAAAGGGGATAGGATAACTACTGATATGATGTAGTTTGCCTTGCGATAACTGCCACTTTTGGAGTCCTTTGTTGCGAATTCCAATCCAACAAAGCGTGTCGTTATTGGGCAAGGGCTGTACAACCACTTTATAAATGCGGTCGTCTGAAATATCAAAATGTTGCTTTGTGTGAGCCGATATGCGCCAAACATCGCCCTCAGCACTACCTATCCAGCTCACAGAATCATTCTCTTGAGAGATAGATACAAGCTGTTCGTCGAACGATTGTTCAATTTCTCCGAGCTGAAGGTTATGGTTTTGTTCGTTACAAGCAATGAAAATCATCGTTAAGAAGAACGATAAAACAACCTTTATTGCACGTCTTTTCAGTTTCGTTGCACCACTTATTTGTTCAACGAAATGTGCTATTGGGTTATAAAGGCGCT
>ERZ773203.668-NODE-668-length-18696-cov-5.823239_pt1 | contig 18696 bp, 20 predicted proteins | sample MGYA00580529_ERZ773203 | MGnify/ENA primary metagenome ERZ773203 (study PRJEB29015, sample SAMEA2738176) | human oral metagenome | biome: human oral; feature: human-associated habitat; material: saliva | place: China | collected 2177 ... | reverse complement strand
GCATATCCGCGCTCTATTTCACGCGCACCATGAATGCTTTTGAAGGGGTGTTCGCTTCTTTCAAAAACTACTTGGCGCGTTATGCCCTCGGAGCAGCCGTGTTGGCGCTGCTCATCTTCCTCTTTCCGCCACTCTACGGCGAAGGCTACAACATAGTGGGCATCTTGATCGGAAATGAAGGCGCTGCCGAACCGACTTCTGTGCTCAACAACTCCATTTTCTACGGACACAACAACTACTTGTTGCTGTTTATCGCCTTGATTGCGCTGGTGAAAGTTTTCGCTTCCACGGCAACGACTGGCGGAGGTGGCTGCGGTGGTACGTTTGCTCCCTCCATTTTCCTCGGATGCCTCACCGGCTATGTGTTTGCCGGCTTGTGGAACAAAATACAACCCTTCGGTCTGGCCATGCCCACCACGAATGCGTGCCTTTATGGCATGGCCGCGGTGATGAGTGCCGTCTTTCACGCGCCCCTCACCGGGGTTTTCCTCATTGCTGAGCTCACCGGCAGCTATCAACTGCTGGTTCCGCTCATGATCGTCTCTTCGGTGAGCTACATCACCGTGCGTTCCATCGAACCACACAGCATTTACGCCATGCGCTTGGCGCGACAAGGTCATCTTCTTTCACACCATAAAGACCAAAGTGTGATTGCTTTGATGAATCTCGACAAGGTGATCGACAAGACACGCCCCAAGCTCGCACCGGAAATGACGCTCGGGCACATGCTACAAGTGGTGGCCAACAGCAAACGCCTCCACTTTGCGGTCTGCGCCCCCGACGGTAGTCTGTTAGGTCAGATCAATCTCAACAACATCCGCCACATCATCTTCCGTTCCGAGCTGTATCAGCAGTTTACCGTGCACGCTTTGATGTCCACTCCTTCGGCCGTTTTGCGCACCGACGACGGCATGCTCGCCATTATGGACAAGTTTCAGATCGACGATGCGGGAACTTTGCCCGTGGTGGACTCCGATAATCATTTCGTCGGCTACGTGTCGCGCGCGCAACTCTACAGCGAATACCGAGAAATCATGAAGGATTTCTCCGAAGATTAACCCCTTCCAACCATTCTCCCATGACTTATCGTCAAGAACAAATCAAGCCCTACTCTGAAGAGGGATCGAAGGGCCAACAAGTGGAGCGCATGTTCGACAGCATCGCCCACTCCTACGACTTACTCAACCATACTTTGTCACTTGGCCTCGACCGTTCGTGGAGAAAGGCCGCCGTCGACAGCCTGAAGCCCTATGCTCCGCAGCAAATACTCGACCTTGCCACCGGAACTGGCGACTTTGCGCTCCTTACCATGGAGCGCTTGCAACCACAGCACATCACCGGCGCCGATCTCTCGGAGGGTATGCTCGCCGTTGGCCGCGAAAAGGTGGAAAAGGCCGGACTTTCCGACCGCATCACGCTGTGTAAGGAAGATTGCATGGCACTTTCGTTCCCCGACAACAGCTTTGATGCGCTCACCGTGGCTTATGGCGTGCGCAACTTCGAAGATCTCGATCGCGGCCTGCGCGAAATGCACCGCGTCTTGCGCCCCGGCGGCCGATTGGTGATCATCGAATTGACCAGCCCTGTGCATTTTCCCATGAAACAGCTCTTCTGGCTCTACGCCCATGCGTGGATGCCGCTCGTAGGGCGCTTCATTTCGCGCGATGCACAGGCCTATCACTACCTTCCCGCCTCCATGGAAGCCTTTCCCCAGGGCGAAGTCATGCAAGGTGTCCTCCAGAAGGCAGGATTCCGCGACGTGCAATTCCGCCGCTTCACCTTCGGACTCTCCACGCTCTACACTGCAGAGAAATAAGCCAACTCTTTCCTCATGCGCCAATACGGACTCATCGGACATCCCCTCGGTCACAGTTTTTCGGCCACCTTTTTCGCCCAAAAGTTCGCCCGCGAAAACATCGACGCGCAGTATGACAATTTCGACCTCGCCGAAGTGGGCAACCTCCGCGACTGGGTGGGCGAACATCCCATGCTCGCGGGCTTCAACGTGACCATTCCGCACAAACAAGCCGTCGTTTCGCAGCTCGACACCCTTTCTCCCGAAGCCACCGAGGTGGGGGCAGTGAATGTGGTGCGCGTTGTGCGAGAAAGCAACGGAACACTCCGACTCGACGGCCACAATTCGGATCTACTCGGCTTCACGCGCAGCATCGCTCCCCTCCTCTGCCCCACTCACCGCAAGGCATTGATATTAGGCACGGGCGGTGCATCGAAAGCCGTCGTCGTCGGGCTTCGCCGCTTGGGATTGGAGGTCACTTATGTGAGCCGTCGCTCCACTGCGCCCCTACTTGTGGGTGCAAAGCCCGTGCCGGTCATCACTTACGCCGAACTGTCGCCCGAGCTCTTCGCACAGCACACTGTCATCGTCAATGCTTCGCCCGTTGGCATGGCGCCAAGCGTGGAAGAAGCCCCGGAGTTGCCCTACGATGCCCTTACTTCCTCGCACTTGCTCTACGACCTCATCTACAATCCCGAGGAAACCCGCTTTCTCCATGAAGGCGCACAGCGCGGCTGCTGCGTGAAAAACGGTTTGGAGATGCTGCATTTGCAAGCCTTGGAGGCTTGGGATTTCTGGAATGTCCCACCACTTTGAGGCGCAACGCCCCCCTATCGACAAACACTCCTTATATATATAGACAACACAAGGTGGTAAACTCTGCTGAGTTTACCACCTTGTGTTGGTTTGTGGGGCCTATTCCTCGAAAAGACGACCAAGCCGCCCCAAACATTGGGGCAGCTGCGTCCCCAAAGCTCAATCTTGTCGATAACCGTAGGCTTCCAAGCGGCGATCGCTTTGACGCCAATCTTTATCCACCTTGACAAAGACTTCGAGGAAGATACTCTTTTGGAAAAACTTCTCCAACGTCTTGCGCGCCTCGGTCATCACTTTCTTGATCGCCACGCCTTTGTGTCCGATGATGATGCCCTTTTGGCTATCGCGCTCCACATAGATGAGCGAACGGATGCGAATGCTCTTTTCGGCCTCCTTAAACTCCTCGACCACCACCTCGCAGGCATAGGGAATCTCCTTGTCGTAGTACAAAAGAATCTTCTCGCGGATGATTTCGGTCACGAAAAAGCGAGCGGGCTTGTCCGTCCACTGGTCTTTCTCGAAGTAAGGCGGAGAATCGGGGAGCAACTCTTTGATGCGCGCCAAGACACTGTCGACACCGAACTTCGCTTGCGCAGAAATCGGGAAGATCTCGGCCGTGGGCAGCACTTCTTTCCACGCCTCGATGAGTTTCACGACACCCTCTTGGTTCGACAGGTCGATTTTGTTGATCAACACCAAGATAGGCACCTTCATGCGCTGCACCTTCGTGATGAAGTCGGCGTTCTTGTCGGGCTTCTCCACCACATCCGTCACGTAGAGCAGCACATCGGCGTCCTGCAACGCACTTTCGGAGAAGGCGAGCATCGACTCTTGGAGTTTATAGTTGGGTTTCAACACGCCCGGGGTGTCCGAGAAAACGATTTGCGAATCGTCGGTGTTGATAATGCCCATAATGCGGTGGCGCGTGGTCTGCGCCTTGAAGGTTGCGATCGAAATGCGCTCGCCCATGAGCAGATTCATGAGCGTGGATTTGCCGACATTGGGATTGCCGACGATATTGACGAAACCGGCTTTGTGCATAGGTTGGAAAAGAAAAGCGCGGCCTTTCGACCGAAGAGCCGAAGGGTCGCGCTGTGTTGAGAAATGTGCGATGCGGAAACGGAAATCACTGGCCGTCGTAGCCCCACTTCATGTAGGCTGCGCCCCAAGTGAAGCCGGCACCGAACGCGGTGAGAATAATGTTGTCACCCTTCTTGAGTTGCTTCTCATAGTCCCAAAGGGCGAGGGGAAGCGTGCCGGCCGAGGTGTTACCATAGCGCTGAATGTTGAGCATCACCTTGTCCATCGACAGATCGAGGCGCGAAGCCACGGCTTCGATGATGCGCACGTTGGCTTGGTGGGGCAGCACCCACGTGATGCTGTCGCCGTCGAGTCCGTTGCGCTCGGCCACGAGGGCGCAAGCGTCGCTCATGTTGGTCACAGCAAAGCGATAGACCGTACGACCCTCCTGATGGAGTTTGTGCATCTTGTGGTCGATGGTGAAATAAGAGGGCGGGCAAGCCGAACCGCCGGCCTTCATGCAGAGGAACGGCATACCCTTACCGTCGGCGCGGAGGTGGCTGTCTTTCCAACCGAAGTCTTCGGTGGTGGGCTCAACGAGTACCGCACCGGCGCCGTCGCCGAAGATGGGGCAGGTGGCGCGATCGGTGTAATCGACGATGCTCGACATCTTGTCGGCGCCGACGACGACCACTTTCTTGTAGCGACCGCTCTCGATCATGGACGAAGCCATGTCCATGGCGAAGAGGAAACCGCAGCATGCGGCTTGAAGGTCGATGCAGAAGGCATTTTTCATGCCCAAGCGGCCCACGACTACGCTCGACGTGGTGGGGAAAGGATAGTCGGGCGTGGTGGTAGCGAGAATCAAGCATTCGACCTCCTGAGGGTCGGTACCGGTCTTTTCCAACAACTGCTTAACGGCCTTGCGCGCCATGTAAGATGTGCCCAAACCCTCTTCGTTGAGGATGCGGCGCTCCTTGATACCGTTGCGCGACATGATCCACTCGTCGTTGGTGTCGACCATACGCGAAAGTTCTTCGTTGTTGAGGACGTATTCGGGCACGAATCCGCCCACGCCGGTGATAACGGCATTGATTTTTTCCATGAGAGGAGAAAAAAGATAGAAGTGATGTTCGTACTTTGTCGGTGTGCCAAGAGGGAGCTAATGAAATGGGGTCGCCTTCGGAGCAAGCGGCGTTGCGACTGCGTTCAATCTCTCTGTTTGCACGTGCGGGTGACGAACCTGACCGCGGGAAGACCATGGGCAATACGGCCGCATCGTCTTGATGCTTCGCACACATGGCGCGAAGCCCTACAAAAAAGAAAACTGCGGTTTCCGCTCTCTCGCGAGGAGTGACCGAAAACCGCAAAATGTTCGTCCTAAATTACTCGGCCACTTCGTCCTTGACGATTGCGAGCTTGCCGCGATAGTAGCCGCAAGTGGGGCAAACCGTGTGGTAGATGTGGAAAGCACCGCAGTTAGCGCACTTGGCGAGCGTAGGAGCTACGGCCTTGTCATGGGTGCGACGCTTGAGGGTGCGGGTCTTGGACTGTCTTCTTTTAGGATGTGCCATGGTGTGATATGTTTATTGTATTTGTTTCGTTGGAATCAAAAAGGGCTTCGCGCCGTGCGTCTCGAGAGTTGCCAACCACGTTCACCGCTAGGCTTGGTGAACCGAGGCACACGGTTGCGATAGGTTATAGGGACGATGCGTCACGCCTCATCATCGGCGGAATCCTCCTCGGCGGAGAAGCGGTCGAGCATATCGGCGTCGCATTCCGAGCGGCGATGCACGCGCTGGGTCGGGAGGTTCAGGAGAATGCTCTCCATCAGTTCCCATGCCACGTCGAAGTTGACCTGCGAGAAGGGAATGACGATGAGATCGACATCGGCACTGTCGTTGTCGTCATAGCCCACTTGCACCGTTTCGTCGACCTCCACGGGAACCTCCACGGGATGAAGACAACGATCGCAGGGCACATGCACGCGCCCGCTACCGCGAAAACGAACGGAATAGGTGTCGCCGGCATTGCGGTGCACACGCACTTGCATCTGCAACTCGCCACCCAGCACTTCCGTCTGCTCACTGTCGGCGAAAAAGGCATCGTCGACTACGAGATCGCGAATCCAGTCGGATCGATCTGCTTCGCGAAGTGGTACTATGAATTCGTCTCTGTTGGACATAATCGACTGCAAAGTTACATCTTTTCTGTGAATAGCAACACGTTGCGCCCACAAAATGTAGGGACAGAAGTGGTTTTTTCCGGCTTTTCGCGCTGTTTTACGCACAGTGGCGGCGACTTCACCCTCCACTTGGCGCACCGCGAGCAGAGAATCGACGCGGTTGGCGAGAAAATCGGGAGCCGGGCTGCGCAAGTGCTGATGCGGCGAGAGAAACAAGCGAAGGGGGCTCGAAAACCGGTGGACTTTCGCGCAAAAGTAGTGCATTTTTCGCGAAAACGTCCCTGTTTTCTCACAAAATGCACCATCGTTTTTTCGCCCGAGCACTGCTGCGGTGTGCAAGTGGGGGCTTGGCGACGAAAACTCACCCTGCCCTGCCCCACTTCGGCACGGTCACGGCACAAAAAAGCCCGAAAGGCTGCTGAAAACAGCCTTTCGGGACTCAATAATATACCGGGGCGCCACGCAAAGCGGCGGGGCACCGAAGGGGAAATCACTGCTGCTCGCTCGTGGCGGGTGCCTTGTCGATGAGATCGAGGAACTGATCGAGTTTGGGCGTGATGATGATCTGCGTACGGCGGTTGCGCTGACGGCCGATTTCGGTGTCGTTGGTGGCCACGGGGTTGTATTCGCCACGACCGGCGGCGCTCAAGCGCTTGGGCGAGATGCCGAAGTCGCGTTGCAGCACCTGAACGACGCTCGAAGCGCGAAGTGCCGAGAGATCCCAGTTGTTGCGAATGTTGGGGCGAGAGATGGGCACATTGTCGGTGTTGCCTTCTACCAAGACTTCGAACTCACGATAGTCGGACAAGATCTTGGCGATCTTCGAGAGGGTGGTTTTCGCCCGATCGTTCACCTCGTACGAGCCGGAACGGTAGAGCATGTTGTCGGCAAGCGACACATAGACTACGCCCTTGAGCACTTGTACGTCGACCTCCTGCAATTCGTCGCGAGTGAGCGAACGCGTGAGGTTGTTAGTGAGCACAAGATTGAGCGAGTCGCTCTTGGTCTTGGCTTCCACGAGTTGTTTGATATATCGGTTGGAGGCATTGATCTCGTCGACGAGCTTGGAGATGTTGATGCTACCTTGATTGTTCTGAATGAGGCTCTTGTCGAGCGAACCTTGGAGGGAAGCGTACTGACGCTTGAGCTCGGCGTTCAGCCGCTGGGCGTCGGCGAGACGCTCTTCGAGGCTCTTGGCACGCGTGCGCGAGGTGGCGAGATCCACTTGCGACTGGTTGTAGAGACTCTGCAGGTAGGTGTAGTCGCCTTGCAGTTTGGTAAATTCCTTCTTGCTCACGCAACTGCCGAGCGACAGGAGCAGACCGGCCATGGCGACCGGGAGAAACATCTTTTTCATGATAGTGAATTTTGATCGGTGAGGCGAAAAAAATCGCGCTCGCCGAAGTTACACGAGAACAAAGGTAACGGCGAAGCGCGATAAATCCAAGGAAATGCCCATTTTTTGGGACAATTCGTTGACAAATCAAACTATTTTATAGTCCGGCGGCGTCTAAGATGGTTTGCATCTGGACTTGAAGTTCCTGCGCCTTCTCTCCGGCCACACGGGCGAAGTCGGGGGTGGAATCGGCGTAGATGATGCCGCGGCTGGAGTTGACGAGCAGTCCGCAATCGGCGTTGAGTCCGTAGCGGCACACCTCTTCGAGCGAACCGCCTTGCGCGCCCACGCCGGGCACGAGGAGGAAGTGATCGGGGACAATGCGACGAATGTCGGCAAAGAGGCTGCCCTGCGTGGCACCGACCACGTACATCATGCGATCGGCGTCGGCCCATTGGCTGCTGGTGCGCAACACGTGCTCATAGAGGGGACGACCTTCGGCATCGGCGATGAGTTGGAAATCATGGCTGCCCTTGTTGGAGGTGAGCGCCAAGAGGATGACCCAACGATCGGGGTAATCGAGGAAGGGGGTGACGGAGTCTTCGCCCATGTAGGGGGCGACGGTGAGCGCGTCGACGCTCGACTCGCCGAAGAAAGTACGGGCATACATGGCCGAAGTGTTGCCGATGTCGCCGCGCTTGGCATCGGCGATGATGAACTGATCGGGATGGTTCGTGCGAATGTAGTCGACGGTTTTCTCATAGGCTTGCCAACCTTTCACGCCGAAGCACTCGTAGAAAGCAAGGTTGGGCTTGTAGGCCACACAGTGGGGGGCGGTGGCGTCGATGATGGCTTTGTTGAAAGCAAAAATGGGGTCTTCGTCCTCGAGCAAGTGGGCGGGAATCTTCTTCAAGTCGGTGTCGAGACCGACGCAGAGGAAACTGCGTTTGCGACGAATGTTGGCAATGAGCTGTTGACGGTTCATTTGAGCAATGATTTGATGACGATGAATGCAAAACGGACGCCGGCGCATGCAGCGGCGGGAAGAAAATCGGTGCCGAAGGGACAAGTTGAGCCATCGGCACAGAAGAAGGTGCAAAAAATCTCCCCCGTCGTGGATGAACGACGAGGGAGTGAAGCGGTAGCCCTCGTCCCCGTCAAGGGGCAAGGGTGATTTCGACGCGACGACCGAAGTCGTGGCTGACCGTGGGCGCAGAGATGCCGCTTTCTGCAGCAACAATGCGCGAAGCGGGGACACCGAGCTTGTGCAACTGGTTGACGACCGCCATCATACGACGGGCGGCGAGACGCTCATTGCTGGCACGACGGCCATCGGGCGAGGCGTAACCGGAGATGGCTACACGTGCCGTGGGATAACGCTTGAGGAAGTCGGCGGTTTCGCGCAACTTGGCCGCACCGGCAGTGCTGATGGCGGCACTCGACACACGGAAATAGACGGTACGACGGAAGTCGCCGGGGACTTCAACGACTTGCTCCTCGGTAACGACCTTGGTTTGCGGCACCGCAGACACGGCTACGGTAGAAACCGTGACGCCGGTGGACGGAGCGGGCTGCGCACTCATGCGTTGCGCCATCAGACTGCGCACCAACGTGTCGCGCTGGGCGATCAGTGCATTGCGTTGTTCCTCGAGTGCGGCGATGCGCTTTTCAAGGTCGCCGACGCGGCTATCATTGGCCGCAGAAGCGGCCACCGGAACGGGGATAGGCGTCGACACCACCGTGGTACGATTGGTATTCTTGAGCTGACGCTCCAACTCCTGCTGGTTGCGCAAGAGGGTTTCGAGCGTGTTTTGATCGACGGTGCTCTCCGTTGTGCCGCGAACGGCGGGGGCGCCGCCGTTCAAGCGCTGTTCGATGGCGGAAAGTCGTGCATTGATTTGCTCAAACTGCCACCGGTAGAGCTCCGCTGCGTCGGACGTGGTGGTCGTGGTTCGCGTTGTTGCGGGCTGCGTGGGAACAGTCACGCGAGGTTGCGCGGGTGTGTTGCGGGCATCAAGGAGATTGAAGAGCAACTGCGTGCGCAAGAAGTCGGCCGTCTCACGATTGTGCCGATGCTGCGCACGGCGCTCGCGTAACAGCTGCGCCAAACGCTCAACGAGGGCTTGCTCGTCGACCGCGATGAGCGTATCGCCGGACACCGCCGCACTGGCACGGAGCGTATCGGCGCTGGTTTGCGCCGATACGTGAGCCGTGCAGGCTAAGAGAGCCAACAGAAGGGTGAATATTCTGTTCATAGGACGGTTTGATTAGGATTTCTTGCTGCCGGACTTCTTCGTTCCGTTTTCCGTCTTCGCGGCAGTGCCGGAAGAAGTGGAGCGGGTGGCTACGGGAGTCACTGTGGCGGCAGGCACTGTGGTCTTCGATTTCTGCACGCTGTCGAGTTGTTTTTGCAATTCGTCGATGCGCTTGAGCAGAGATTGCACTTGGGCTTCGCTCACACCGGTCGTGGTGGTTTGCACCGTACCGTATCCGGGCACGGCTTGTTGCACGGCTGCGGGTGATACTTGGCCATTGCGCAGTGCGCTGATGAGCAAGATCTTGTCGATGTCGCTGAGGGCAGGCGTGTTGACAGCGCTGCGGCCGGCTTTGGCTTCGCGGGCATCGGCGGCGGCAACGACACGGTTGATGAGTTCGTTGAGCTGAGCAGGCGTCATCATCAGCACGCGCGAAGTGCCGGAAGTGGCAACGGGGGCGCTTTGTGCCTCGCTCTTCTGCACCTCAACGGTAGTTTCGGCCGTGTTGCTGCGCGTGCGCTCGGCTTCTACGCGACCGCGCTCAGCGGCGATGAGACGAAGTTGTGCCGTGTCGAGGCGTTCGGCGGCCTCCTGGAGTTGCGAGTCGAGCTCGGCGATGCGCTGATCGTAAACGCTACGCTGTTTGCGGAGTTTTTCCTCTGCAAGAGCGCGTTCGGCGGCCACGCGCGAGTCGCTGTATTGGCGATAAGCTTCTACACCCGAGCGTCCGGTGAGACCAAGGTTGAAGCGTACACCTGCACGGTACATCCAGTTGACATTGACCTTGGCGGGATCGGAGATGGCTTTGACTTCGGGATTGTCCTTGTTGAGGAGCATCGCTTCGGCGGCGCCAAAAAGGCTCACGTTGCGGTGCAAGGGGAAGTCAAGACCGGCACCTCCGAGGGCGAACCAACCGTTTTCGGTCGTTCCGGTGTTGCCGTTGCGATCGACGTAGGACTTGCTGGCATTAATATAGCCGGCACCGAGCGAAAGGTAGGGAGTTACGCCACGACCAACGTTGAGACGCGTGATGAGGTTGGCACCGTAGATCGAAAGGTCGTCGTTGGTCTTGAAGCTGAACTTGTCGGCGTCATTCGTATTGCGATAGTAGAACCCGCGAAAGCCAATGAGTGAGGTGAAGTCCACACCGGCGGAGAGACCCAGCATCCAAGTGTCGCGATAGAGGGCTTCATCACGGAAATTCAAGTAAGCCGCACTGGGCTCTACGGCAAAACGCAGACCGCGGAAGCCGTTATTCAACGTGCGGCGGTAGGCTTTCGTCACTTCGTCCTTACTGTATTGCGTACCGCCGAGATAGATGTCGAGCGAAGCGAGGGCGTTCCAGTTGGAAAGCGTCTTCTGCTCGGTGAGCGTGGCGTATTGGCTGGAGGGAGATACGTTGAAAAGCATGTCGCGCAGCTCGAGAGAGAGGGCTACTCGGCGAGCGAGATTGATTTTCAGACCGGCACCGAGGTTACCGTAAAGCTTTTCTTCACGAACGCGCGTACCGGTTGCGGCTGCATCATCGTAGTTGAACTTCAACACGCCCATTCCGCCGAGAACGTAGGGAGTGAGGCGGGCGTTATTCCACAAATTGATTTTCACATCGCCACCCCAGCGCTCGTAGCTCACATTGGCGGCTTCAACATGGGCTGCCAAATTGTGAGCGGCCGTCCAACCTACATTGTCGAGGGTGGATTTGAGATTGAAGCTGCGCTCATAGTTACCACGGAGCTCAAGAATGGGACCGAAACCGAAACCTACGCGAGCACCATAGGTAGCGGTGTTGCCCAAGTTGAGGTTGGAGTTCCACATGGTGTAGCCCAAAGAGGGGCTGACGATGAAGTTTACATCGCTAACTTGGGCATTTGCACGAGGTGCGCCGAAAGAAAATAGCAAAGCAGCTATGGCAAGTAATGATTTTTTCATAAGACTACGTGTCTGTTTGAGGGTTATAAGTCCGTTGTTAATGCTTTGCTTGCCCGCGTGTCCACTTGGCACTCATGGGCAAGTCTTTTGGTTTAATTGGGGATGTACTTAAAGTTCACTCTCCTTGAGGCGTTCTGCATTTTCGGCAACAATCAACTGATCGATGCAGCCTTGGATATCACCGTCCATGAAGGCGGAGAGATTGTAGATGGTGTAATTGATGCGATGGTCGGTGATTCGACCTTGCGGATAGTTGTATGTTCGAATTTTTGCGGAGCGATCGCCGGTCGAGACGAGGGTTTTGCGGCGAGAGGCGATGTCATCGACGTATTTTTGGTGCTCTTTGTCGTAAATGAAGGTACGCAAACGAGCCAAGGCCCGTTCTTTGTTCTTGGGTTGGTCGCGCGTTTCGGTACATTCGATGAGGATTTCTTCGACTTCGCCTGTATTGGGGTTCTTCCAGTTGTAGCGAAGACGCACGCCGGACTCTACTTTATTGACGTTCTGGCCGCCGGCACCGGAAGAACGGAAGGTGTCCCACTTGATTTCGCCCTCGTTGATGACGACATCAAAGGCTTCGGCTTCGGGCAACACGGCCACTGTGGCGGCAGAGGTGTGGACGCGCCCTTGCGTCTCGGTGGCCGGCACGCGCTGCACGCGGTGAACGCCACTTTCGTACTTGAGTGTGCCGTAAACATCGGCGCCCGTGACGGAACAAACGATTTCTTTGAAGCCGCCGGCGGCACCTTCTGAAGCATTCGACACTTCCATTTTCCAACCTTTGGCTTCGCAGTATTTGGCATACATGCGAAACAAATCGCCCGCAAAGAGAGCGGCCTCGTCGCCCCCCGTTCCTCCGCGAATCTCGAGGATGGCGTTCTTGCTGTCCTCGGGATCTTTGGGAACGAGCAACAGTTTGATCGTTTCTTCCAGTTCGGGGATGCGCTGCTCGCAGGCGGCAACTTCTTCGCGCGCCATTTCTTTCATCTCGGCGTCGTCTTCCGTCATCAACAAGTGCTTGCTTTCTGCCAAATTACCGAGCAAATCGGCATACTCACGACGAGCACTCATCAGCTCTTCCAACTCTTTGTACTCTTTCGTGAGTCGTACATAGCGTTGTTGGTCGGCAATGACCGAAGGATCCGTGATCAGCGTGGAAACTTCTTCAAAACGCGCAACTAAGCCGTTCAGTTTTTCCAATAAGGTAGAGGTTTCTGCCATTGATTTACTTGTTGTTACCGATTTGAGGGAAGTTGTTGGTTGATTTGGTCGAGATAGGATTTCAATGTCGTGCCGTCTTCGAGTTTCCAGTCTTCAAAACCGTTACTACTGTAGCCATTGCAAACGCCGGAAGCCGAACTTGGAGAAGTGAAAACATAGTCTTCACACAGTTCGTAAGCATCTTTGCTCTTTAACACACAAGATTCGAGTACTTTTTCGCGCTGTTTCTTCAAAGAAAAGGAAGGAGTCACTTCAACATTGAGCAATGAGCCTTTCAACACGACGAAACTCTTCGTACCGTCGAGGAGTGGATAGCCTTTTGCAACAATTCCTTTGCGCTTTGCATAAAACAACGGACGCGGAGGCTCGTTTTCTTGAGGAGTGATTGCAGTAGACGGCGCACATTCCTCCACTTTTTCGAAGATGAAACAGCGTTCGCAGAGCAGAAAGAACTTGATTTGTTCGAACACCTCGTCAAACTCCGGACGATCCCACTCATGCAGTGTGGGATTGGTGGGCGTTTGGCCGTTGTCGCTCATATCATACGACGCACTTTCCTGCGCCGCGCGAATGGCGATGTACTCCAAATACTCGACATTGGCCGTGTTGTACAGCCCGGAAGCCGAAACAAAGACGTAAGCGCGCGTCCACCAAGGCTTTTTCGCCAAGTGATCTTTCACACGAGCCGCAAAACCTTTCGTTTGTCCGATATATCCCTTGCCACCTTCGTCTATCAGCAGATAGAGCGCTGGGCGTTGCATACCTTTCAACTCGTTCAAGTTTTCGGAAATGCAGAAGGAACGCGACAAAACGTGCATCACGCAATCGGAACCGCCCACCACTTGTTTGTAATTGAGCGGATTTCCATCGGGAATAACGACTTTGAGCGTACGAAGGGTTTTGGACATTGGACTACGACTACGCAATTACTTAATAATGGAACTCACCAAATTCGCTACGAATGGTAAGACTCTTCTCGCCTTCCTCAATACGTCCGACAATCTGCGCATCGATGTTGAAAGAACGCGAAATTTCGATCACGCGCTCGGCGTGTTCCGGCGAAAGGTAGACCTCAAGACGGTGCCCCATGTTGAAGACTTTGTACATCTCGCTCCAGTCCGTTCCGCTTTCTTCGGCGATGGCGCGGAAAAGCGGGGGCACGGGGAACATATTGTCCTTGATTACGCGGCAATTGTCGGAAACGAAGTGCAAAACCTTCGTTTGTGCACCGCCGGTGCAGTGCACCATGCCGTGAATCTCGGGGCGCAATTCGTCTAACAAGCGCTTCACCACCGGCGCATAGGTGCGGGTGGGCGAAAGCACGAGGCGTCCTGCATCAATGGGGCTACCTTCCACCGCATCCGTCAAGCGATAGCGACCGCTGTACACGAGTTCTTCGGGCACGGCGTGGTCAAAGCTTTCGGGATAGCGCTCGGCGAGATATTTTGCGAAGACATCGTGGCGCGCCGACGTGAGACCGTTGCTGCCCATGCCGCCGTTGTAGCCGGATTCGTAGGTGGCTTGTCCGCAAGACGACAGGCCGACAATCACATCGCCGGGGCGAATGTTGGCATTGTCAATCACATCGCTGCGCTTCATGCGGCAAGTCACCGTGCTGTCGACAATAATCGTGCGCACTAAGTCGCCGACGTCGGCCGTTTCGCCGCCGGTGGCGTAAATGCCCACGCCCATTTCGCGCAACTGCTCGAGCAATTCGTCCGTGCCGTTGATGATGGCACTGATCACCTCGCCGGGAATGAGCATTTTGTTGCGGCCGATGGTCGAAGACACCAAGATGTTGTCCACCGCCCCGACGCACAACAAGTCATCGGTGTTCATGATGAGCGCATCTTGCGCAATTCCCTTCCAAACCGAGAGATCGCCGGTTTCTTTCCAATAAAGATAAGCCAAACTCGACTTTGTTCCGGCGCCGTCGGCGTGCATGATGTTGCAATAGTCGGGATCGCCGCCGAGAATATCGGGAATGATTTTACAGAAAGCCTGCGGAAACAGTCCTTTGTCGATGTTTCGGATGGCTGCGTGCACATCTTCTTTCATTGCGCTCACGCCGCGCATCATGTATCGCTGATTCTTGTCCATGGGGTCGAGGGGAAAGGGAAAAGAGAAGCCGTTAGACGAATGGGGAAATTAGAATTGTACGCTGGGAGCCGTCTGTGCAGCTTCAGAAGCACGGAAGGGTGTTTTCGGACTCATACCGAAAAAGCCGGCAAAGAGGCTACCGGGGAATTGCTTCACCTTGATATTGTAGGTTTTCACCGCCTCATTGTAGATTTGACGGCTCTCGTTGATGCGCTTCTCCGTACCCTCCAACTGGGCTTGCAGTTGTGAGAACTGCTCGTTGGCCTTCAATTCGGGGTATTGCTCTTGCACGCTCAACAACTTGCCGAGTGCCTGCGACAGTTGTCCCTGCGCATTTTGATAAGCCTCGATTTGTTCGGGCGTGGCATTGGCGGGATCGAGCGTAATCTGCGTGGCACGGGCACGAGCCGCGATCACATTTTCGAGCGTTGCGCTTTCGTGCTTAGCATATCCCTTGACCGTGCTCACCAAGTTGGGGATCAGGTCGGCGCGGCGCTGGTATTGGCTTTGGACATCGGCCATTTTCTGCTCAACGTCCTCGCTGAGCACAACCATGCTGCGCTGTTGCGAAATGCCGTAGAAGAAAAGGCATACCCTTTATATCCGACAATGGTTTTATGCTGGTTGTCTCTTCCATGAATAGTATGCAATCCACAAACCACATCCTTGCCGTTAAGATTATAGAACTCAACAGCTTTAGCCACTTCGTTTGTATCTTCCGAAGCATCAGCAAAAGCAATATCCCCTTCTTGACAAAGCTCATAATTTTTGGGAGTGTTGCCACTCACAATGTTAGGTAATTTGTCATTGTCAAGGTCAACCATTGTTGGTAATCCAACATGTATCAAACCATAATGTAGATTCTGAATAGCATTCGTGCCATATTCTAATTTATCCCAACTAAGTGAGTTTGTTGAATAGAAGTCCAATAACTCCGAAACCTTACAGTTCTCCCACTCTCCCTCAAATTCAGGGAATCTTAGATTTGGGACATAAGCTATTACGTTTCTCTAATTATTATGTACCTTTTCTATATTAAGGATTAAATATGAAAACAAAAACTATTAGAGAAATTTCGTTGGCTTGGAAAAGAGACAAGCAACGCTACGTAAAGCAGTCCACATACGCTGCCTATGTGTTAGTTTTGGAAAATCACATACTTTCATCGTTTGGTGATTGTGACTGTCTTAGTGAAAAACTTGTACAAGAATTTGTGCTACAAAAACTTAATGCTGGTCTCAGCATTAAAACGGTGAAGGACATTCTCATTGTGTTGAAAATGGTGATGAAGTTCGGAGTAAAGAACGGTTGGATGAACTATTGCGAATGGGACATCAAATATCCAACTACAGTAATCAATAAAGAAATGGAGGTGCTGACAGTGACACATCACAAAAAGATTCTCGAATTCATCAAGCAGAACTTTACATTTCGCAACCTTGGCATCTACATTAGTCTAACAACAGGCTTGCGGATTGGTGAGGTATGCGGCTTGAAATGGTCGGACATCAATACGGACAGCGGTATAATCACCGTAAACCGTACCATTGAGCGTATCTACGTCATAGAAGGTGAGTGCAGGCACACAGAATTAGTCATCAACAGCCCAAAGACCAAGAACTCTTGCCGTGAGATACCAATGAACAAAGAACTCTTGGCTATGGTGAAACCACTGAAAAAGGTAGTAAATGTTAATTTCTATGTGCTGACCAACGAAGAAAAACCTACTGAGCCACGAACCTATCGAAACTATTATCATCGGTTAATGAAGCATTTGGACATTCCTCGGCTGAAATATCACGGGCTGCGCCACAGTTTCGCCACACGCTGCATCGAAAGTAACTGTGACTATAAGACGGTTAGCGTGTTGCTCGGGCATTCGAATATCACTACAACTCTCAACCTCTATGTCCATCCCAATATGGAACAGAAAAAGCGTTGTATTACGCAGATGCTTAAATACCTCAGGAAGTAATGCTGTTCTACATTTTTTTGCGATAGTCAACTGTCAAACTCACCGTCTGCTCTTGCAAGACGGTGAGTTCTTTTGTCAGCAGGATAAGTTCCTGTAACAATGCCTTTACGCTTTTCTCTGCCGTATAAAGGTGCATCAAGCGTACGACCTGATTATAGTTTGTGCCAATCTTATGTACTTGAGCTGTGAGTTCGGAGAGCTTGCGGTAATACTCCACGGCAGACTTGTCCACCATTATCACCTTGAAATGCTCTCCTAATAACCTTGCACGCACAAACTCGGACTTGGACATTGAGCCTGACTTCTGATAGAGGTCTATCACTCGTATTTGGTCTTTCGGGTCTGGTAAACGGGCGTGCCAATCGTCCCACTTATCGGGCATATCACCATACTTTTTCGCTACTCTTTTCCTTGATTTATCGCTTGCCATATTCTCTTATTTTTGTTCTTCTAATCACGACTTCGGAGTGATTTAATCCCCTTTTGGGGCAAGGGTCTTTGTCGGCAAAAACGAAGTTTGTCGGACAAAGACACACCTTGCTGATGTAGAAAATGGGATTATAAGCCCATGCCGTGTTACTGCATTCACTGAATACAGTAACTCAGCGTAGGCTTGCATTCGAGGAATGCAGTACTTCAGAGTTTCCGCCATCTTTCCACATCATCTTTGTATTGGTCGAGATGTTCTCGAAGCACCTGCTCCACATATCCTGAAACGCTTGCTCCCTGCTCACCGATTTTCCTCACCACGAAGTCCAACTTTCGTTGAGTTTCCTCTGATACATACACGGCTTTGCGGTGGCTGTTGCGAAAGGGCTGGAGATATTTCCCCTGAAACTCGGATAATTGCTTTCTGTCCTTTGTTTTTCCCATTCTTTGATGAAATTCTTCGGTAGAAGTAGCCCTTTCTGTTGGCGACAACGCTGTTTCTTGATAGGACGGTTGAGAAAAATCCTTGTTACTCTCCTTGTCATTTTGTTCCTCAACTTTATCAACAGGCTCAAACCTTCTCTTTTCCTCTTCATAATCGAAGGGCTGGTCAAAATCGGGTAACTCTTCGGGCTTGCGGAGCTTAACGCCATAATTTCCCATATCTCTAATGGCTTGTTCCAAGCGTTGTTTCCTTTTTTCATCTATTCTTGCCATAATTTCTTGGGTATCGGGTTATAGTGTTTTTCAAGCATGGCTTGTATGTCGCTCTGCTTGTAGAGTATCTTCCCTCCGATTTTGTAGAAAGGAAGCGTTCCTGAGTTTCTGTACTCTTGGAGCGTGCGTGTGCTGAGCCGTAATTGGCTGCAAACCTCCTCACCCGAAAGGTAAACCTCACCATTCAGCATCGGACGGGCGGTAGAGCAATACCGCTCCAACTTCTTCAAAGTGCCTTCCATCAGTTGTGAAAACAACTGCATCTGAGGGTCTTCCCGCGTAATGATTTCATTCTCTGCCATAATTCATTCATTCTTTGATTTCAATCCTTGACTGCATTCAGCATTTCACAGATGTCGGTCTGTTTGTAATAACACTTATGTCCAATCATGGAGAAAGGGATTTTGCCCGTATCTCGGTATGATTGTAGGGTACGCTTGCTGATGCCTAAACGCTTGCACACGGCTTCGTTGTCGAGCCATTGCTCGGTCTTGGGAGGATTACCGATGAGTTTTTCCACACGATGGATAAAGTCTGCAAATTCGGAGCGATGTCGCTCCCACGCTTTGCGGTCGATGATAATGAGTTTCATTGCCTTAATTTTGTTTTGATTACTTTATTGTTACTCAGCAAACAAACTGTTATGCAGTCCATTGCCGTACTTCTCGGGTGCAAAAGTAACCCCTCGGAAGCACCACTGCAAGAAATGAGGATAAGCAGGGAAATAGAGAGAAAGCAATAGAAAAACAAAGGAAATCCGTCTGTGTTATTGCGGTAATGAGATGAGGTGCCGGCTCGTTCCTTTTATTATCTTGTTGTTTTATCGATAATTCGATAGTTCGACAAATCGAGATGTCGAAGTGTCGATAGATAGTTTTATCGATAGATTATTTTGACGATATATAGTTTTGACAACAG
>ERZ773203.665-NODE-665-length-18768-cov-59.297387_pt1 | contig 18768 bp, 18 predicted proteins | sample MGYA00580529_ERZ773203 | MGnify/ENA primary metagenome ERZ773203 (study PRJEB29015, sample SAMEA2738176) | human oral metagenome | biome: human oral; feature: human-associated habitat; material: saliva | place: China | collected 2177 ... | reverse complement strand
AGGGCCGCCAGGCCTCCGCCGGCCTGCTGGCCGCTCAGACCGACGGCACCGTCGGCGTGCTGGTCGAGGTCAACTCCGAGACCGACTTCGTCGCCAAGAACCAGAAGTTCATTGACTTCTCCAACGAGGTCCTGGCCGCCGCGGTCGCTTCCGGCGCCGCCGACCTGGACGCGCTGCTCGCCGCACCCATGGGTGAGGGCACCGTCAAGGATCGCCTGGACGCCTTCGCCGCCGTCATCGGCGAGAAGCTGCAGGTTGGCCGTATCGTGCGCGTTGAGGGCGAGAACGTCGACCTCTACCTGCACCAGACGAACCCCGACCTGCCCCCGCAGGTTGGCGTCTTCGTCGTCACCGATGCCGCTGGCAAGTCCGTTGCGCACGACATCGCGATGCACGTCGCTGCCTACATGCCCGCATACCTTGACCGCGATTCGGTTCCGGCCGACGTGCTCGACAAGGAGCGCGCCACCCTCGAGAAGATCACGCTTGAGGAAGGCAAGCCCGCCAACATCGTTCCCAAGATCGTTCAGGGGCGCCTGAACGCGTTCTTCAAGGACAACTGCCTTGTCGACCAGGCTTTCGCGCGTGACCCTTCAAAGTCCGTCGGCCAGGTCCTGAAGGAGGCCGGTGCAACGGTGACCAACTTCGTGCGCGTGCACGTTGGCGCCTGATATGAGTCTCTCGTCAGCTTGCTGACAGTTGGAAGCGGCTCCGCCTAACGGCGGGGCCGCTTCCCTTTTACCAGGTAGTATGGTTCCTAACCGTTCCGCCCACCCAGGGCCGTCATAAAGGAGAAGCGTCATGTCGACGAAGCGCCGCGTTTTGCTCAAGCTTTCCGGAGAGGCATTCGGAGGTGGGTCGATCGGCTTGGATCCCAAGGTCGTGCGAAACATTGCTGAGCAGGTGGCCACGGCGGTGCGTGAGGGCGTGCAGGTCGCGATTGTTGTCGGGGGAGGCAATTTCTTCCGTGGGGCGCAGCTGGCGCGTGAGGGCCTCGAGCGTTCCCGCGCGGACTACATGGGCATGCTCGGAACCGTGATGAACGCTCTCGCCCTGCAGGACTTTATCGACCAGGCCGGTGTTCCTGCGCGCGTCCAGACTGCGATCACGATGGCGCAGGTTGCTGAACCCTACCTACCGCTGCGGGCGATTCGTCACCTGGAGAAGGACCGCGTTGTCGTGTTCGGCGCAGGCGCTGGCCTGCCCTACTTCTCGACGGATACCGTCTCAGCTCAACGTGCCTTGGAAATTCACTGTGATGAACTGCTGGTTGCCAAGAACGGTGTGGACGGCGTCTATGATGACGACCCGAATAAGAACCCCAACGCGCATCGTTTTGACACGCTGACCTACTCGGAAGCGTTGCGTCGTGACCTGAAGGTGATCGACGGATCGGCTTTGGCTCTGTGTCGAGATAATGGACTCAAGACGCGTATCTTCGGTATGAGCGGTGACGGAGCCGTCACCCGCGCGCTGATGGGCGCTGAAATCGGTACCCTAGTGACGGCGTGATATAACCTTCACAGACCACTGACGTTAAGGAGCACATAGTGATCGACGATATTCTCCTCGAGGCTGAGGACAAGATGGACAAGGCTGTCGAGTCGGCCAGGCACGAGTTTACGAACATCCGTACGGGACGAGCGACATCCGCGATGTTCGAGCAGTTGCCGGTGGACTACTACGGCGCGCCCACACCGATGCAACAGCTCGCGAGTTTCCAGATTCCTGAGGCTCGTACGGTCCTGATCTCTCCCTTTGACCGCACTGCGACGCAGGAGATCATTCGCACGCTGCGCGAGTCCGACCTGGGTGTGAACCCCACGGATGACGGCAATGTCGTGCGCGTGGTCCTGCCCGCCCTCACTGAGGAGCGCCGTAAAGAGTACGTGAAGCAGGCTAAGAGCAAGGCAGAGGAAGGCCGTGTTTCTGTGCGCGGTGTGCGCCGCAAGGCAAAGGATCAGCTTGATCGTCTGAAGAAGGATGGCGAGGCTTCTGAGGACGATGTTGAGCGCGCAGAGAAGAACCTTGATGCGATGACGAAGTCACACACGGAGCAAATCGACAAGATGCTCGCGACGAAGGAAAGCGAATTGCTGACGATCTGATGGCGTCAACGGATCCTTCACTGCTTGCTCGCATTTTCTCCCCGGGCCCCACACGCGACGATCATCCCGCGAGTGGGGCGACGGGGAAGGCCGGGCGTAATCTTACGCAGGCGATCACAACGGCTGTTGTCCTGATCGCCGCCGTTGCGGTCCCCCTGTTTACGTCGCTTTCTGCGTTCGTCGGGGTGATCGGTTTTGTCTGCCTGATTGGCATTTGGGAGTTGGCGGGTGCGTTCGCGCGCATGGGCATCACCCTGGCTGTGACTCCTCTGTACGTGGGCGCGATCGGTATGGTGACGTGTGCCTGGTGGCTGGGCAGCGAGGGTATGCTTTTCGCCCTGTATATCACCGTGTTCGTCTGTGCGGCGTGGAGATTGCTCGATCGGCGCCGTGCGTCGCGCATGAGCGATGTCGTTTCGACGACGTTCACCGCCGTGTACGTGCCTTTCTTGGCTTCGTTTGTCGTGCTGATGCTGGCTGCGTGGCGTAATCCGTGGGTCTTCGTGGTCTTCGAACTGATGGTCATTGCCAACGATACGGGCGGCTGGGCTGCCGGAGTGATGTTCGGGAAGCATCCGATGGCTCCTGCGTTGTCTCCGAAGAAGTCGTGGGAGGGTTTCGCGGGTTCCGCATTGACTGCTGTCGGCGTTGGGTGCGTCGGTCTGTGGCTGCTGGGTGCCGCCTGGTGGTGGGGCATTATTGCTGGCGTGTCGATTGCTTTCGTTGGAACGATGGGAGACCTGACGGAGTCTCTTGTGAAGCGTGAGGCTGGCCTCAAAGACATGTCGCAGCTTCTGCCTGGGCATGGTGGTGTTCTCGACCGAGTGGACGCGCTGCTGATGAGTGCGCCGGTCGCTTACTTCATTTTTGCGTGGGCGCTGCCGGGTATTTCTTGGGAGTCCAGTCATTGAGCCAGTTGACTAAGGGGTGCCGCGCACCGCAGGGTTTTGATTCCGACGTTGCCACAGCCTCGTCTGCGTCCCGCCGGGGGACACGCCGCGAGGTCCGTCCGACGGACCAGCCGCCGGAGGGTGCGACGCATGAGGGCGCTAAGCCTGTTCTGTCTTTTACCGCTAAGCGCAGGGGTAAAGCTCCGTCGCACTTGGCGGATTTGGATGCGGCTGGGCGTAAGCAGGTGCTGAAAGACTTAGGACTGCCGGCGTTTAGGGCTGATCAGCTGTCGCGTCATTATTTCACTCACTTTGAGGCGGATCCGGAGCGGATGAGTGACATCCCAGCTGGTATGCGCGCGCAGGTGCGTGAGGCGCTTCTGCCGGTGCTGGTGTCGAAGGTCGTTTCACTTCAGGCTGATGGTGGTCGAACGATCAAGGACCTGTGGAGTCTGTATGACGGAGCCCAGGTTGAGTCGGTCCTGATGCGCTACCCGCACCGCACGACACTGTGTGTCTCCTCTCAGGCTGGCTGCGGGATGGCGTGCCCGTTTTGTGCGACCGGGCAGATGGGGTTGACCCGTAACTTGTCGACGGCTGAGATTGTCGATCAGGTTCGTTATGCGCAGGCTTCGTGCCGTGACGGTGTGCTGGCAGGCGGCCCTACGACGCTGTCGAACGTTGTTTTCATGGGTATGGGTGAGCCGCTCGCTAACTACAAGACCGTCGTTGGTGCGCTTCATCGCTTGATTGATCCGGCTCCCGAGGGTTTTGGGATGAGTGCTCGCAACGTCACGGTGTCGACGGTTGGTTTGGTTCCTGCTATTAGGAAGCTGGCGCGGGAGGGGCTGGCGGTGACGCTGGCGGTGTCTTTGCACGCCCCGGATGATGACCTTCGTGATGAGCTGATTCCAATCAATTCGCGGTGGAAGGTGGGGGAGCTTTTGGATGCTGCTCGCGCTTACTTTTTGGCGACGGGGCGACGCGTATCGATTGAGTACGCTCTTATTAAGGACATGAATGATCAGGAGTGGCGTGCTCAGTTGTTGGCGGATGAGCTTAATAGACGAGGCCATGGCTGGGTTCACGTGAATCCGATTCCTTTAAATCCGACGCCGGGTTCCATTTGGACGGCGTCGACCAGGCGTGCTCAGGATGCGTTTGTTCAGTGTCTGCGCGACAACGGGATTGCGACCTCTATCCGTGATACGCGTGGGTCTGATATTGATGGTGCGTGTGGTCAGTTGGCAACGGCGGTGGCCCAGGGTAAGCGGGTCACCGGAAAGGGGCAGGTGTGATGGTGGCAGAGTTTTCGCGTACTTTTTTACGTGAGGGGTACGACATGAGCGAGGTTCGCGCGTTTCTCGCTGATGTTGAGCGCACTCTCGCGGGTCAGGCGACGGATGACGAGCACATCGTGACTGCTCAAAAAGCGACGGAGATCGAGTTTTCTGTTAAGTTCCGGGGCTTTGACATGGAGCAAGTCGATGCTGAGATTGATCGACTGATTGGCGTTTTACGTGGGCTGGATCGTGCGCGTGAGTGGGAAGGCGAGCGAGAGGATGACAGGGAAGCGAGTGCTGATGCCTCGGCCGCTGGTGTGGGCAAGCTCGCAGTGGCGTCTGCGGCCTCGTCCGCATCCGTCCAGCCCCCGTCCGCATCCGTCCAGCCCCCGTCCGTATCCGTCCAGCCCCCGAGTGTGGCCGGGGTCCCTGCGCCTGACGTTGGTGTGCCCGTTCCTGATGCACAGCAGGCGGGGACCCTGGCGGCTCCGGTGTCCATGCCCTCGCGCGAGTCGTTCGTCGTCCCCGTTCACAGCTCGGATGTGGGCGCGTCACTCGTTCCGGGGGCTTTCAAGGCTGACCGCGTGCGTGATGCGTTGGTGGACGATTCGCCGATCACGACTGTTGTGGATCAGGTGGCCGCACAGTTTGGCACCCAGGAGGCTGTCGATGAGATTCTTCGTTCCATGACTCAAGGTAAGGAGCAATGATGACTGAGTTCCCTAAGGTTGGTTTTTTCTCGAAGGGCTACCACCGCGGTCAGGTTGATGCGTTCTTTGAGGATGCGCGCCGGGCGTACGAGGGTGGTGTTCCTCCCGAGCAGTTCAGCGCGGAGCAGGTTCGTTTGGCGACGTTCGAACTCACACGCCGTGGTTACGACATTGAGGCTGTGGACGGCGCGATGAATCGCTTGGAGGCGGCGTTCGTTAACCGTGACCGCGCTGATTCTGTGGCGGTTGAGGGTGAGGCTGCATGGTATGACCGTATCGCTGATCGCGCGACTACTCTGTATCCGCGCCTTCAGCGCCCCCGCGGGGAGCGTTTTGCTCATCCCACTAGTGGGCGCGGTTATGACTGCGAGGCGGTAGATGATTTGCTTGACCGCATTGCCGCTTACTTCGACGAGGCCGGGGAGCTGACTGCGAATGAGATTCGCATGGCGACCTTCCGCCCTAAGCGTGGCAAGAAGGCCTACGCCGAGGGGCCGGTGGACGCCTACCTGGGGCGCGCGATCGAGATCTTGCTCGCGGTCGACTGATGTCTGACCATCACGTGTTCGGGGTGGATCCCATCCCCGTTGTTCTGCTGGGCTCGACCGGCTCGATCGGCACGCAGGCCCGCGAGGTCATCGAAGCGAACCGGGGCCGTTTCGACGTGTTGGGTGTGAGCGCTGGCGGTTCGTCGATCGCCGAGCTTGCCGCGCAGGTCCTTGCCTTGAATCCCGCGTTCGTCGGTGTGGCTCGAGACGTGCGCGCGGAACTGGCTGCTGCCGTGGAGTCGATGGGCGGCACGTGCCCGGAGGTGTTCGTCGGCGAGGACGCCTCGGTCGAGGTCGTGTGTGCTTCGGTGCAGCGTGCGGAGGAGCTGTATCCGAGCGCGACTCCCGTGGTCCTCAACGGCATTACGGGTGGCGTGGGGTTGTCGTCGACGCTCGCGGCGCTGCGCTGCGGCGCCCGCCTGGCGTTGGCGAACAAGGAGTCGCTGGTCGTGGGCGGCGCGCTGGTGAAGAACGCGATGCGTTTCCCTGGGCAGATCGTGCCGGTGGATTCGGAGCACTCGGCGATCGCGCAGGCCCTGGCTTCGGGCGTGCACGAGCGCGGACTGACGTCGCCGGTGGTGTCGGGGCGCTCGGAGGTCGCTGACCTGGTGCTGACTGCTTCGGGCGGGCCTTTCCGCGGTCGTACGCGCGACCAGCTGCGTGGGGTGCGCGCGGAGCAGGCGCTGGCTCACCCGACCTGGGACATGGGGCCGGTGGTGACGATCAATTCCTCCACGCTCATCAACAAGGGCCTGGAGCTGATCGAGGCCCACCTGCTCTTCGACGTGGAGCCGGAGCATATTGTGGCGACGGTTCACCCGCAGTCGATCGTGCACTCGATGGTCACGTGGCGCGACGGGGCGACGACGCTGCAGGCCTCCCCTCCGGATATGCGCTTGCCGATCGCGTTGGGGCTGACGTGGCCCGAGCGCCTCGATGGCGTGGAGGAGCCCCTGACGTGGGGCAATCCCTCGCGGTGGACGTTTGAGCCGGTGGACGACCAGACGTTCCCGGCGATTGATCTGGCGCGCTTTGCCGTGGGCGCCTCGGCTACGCACCCTGCGGTGCTAAACGCCGCGAATGAGGTGATGGTCGACGCCTTCATCAAGGGCATCGTTCCCTGGCTCGCGATCGTCGACACCGTCTCAGCGGTCGTGGGTGAGCATGAGGGGGTCGCGGACCCCTCGATGGAGGATATTGTGGCCGTGCAGCGCTGGGCGGATCGGCGCGCACGCGAGTGTGTCGCGGCTGGCCAATGGAAGGATTTGTGAGCGTGGGTTCTATCGTCGGTATCGTCGTCATCATCGTGGGGATTTTGGCGTCGGTGGCGTTGCACGAGGTGGGGCACATGCTGCCCGCTAAGAAGTTCGGCGTCCTGGTGCCGGATTATGCGGTTGGTTTTGGTCCGGCCCTGTGGAAGAAGAAGATCGGGGATACGACGTACGCGCTGCGTGCGATTCTGCTCGGCGGCTATGTGAAGATCGTCGGCATGTACGCGCCGGCGCGCCCGGGCACGCGCCTGGTGGGGCGGGGCGGTAAGCCGACGCTCGCTCAGGAGGCTCGCGAGGCCTCGGCGGAGGAGATCCCGCAGGGGCAGGAGCATCGCGCGTTCTACCTGCTCAGTGCGCCCAAGAAGATTGTCGTGATGCTGGGCGGGCCCCTCATGAACCTGCTGATCGCGATTGTGCTCAGCGCCGTGACGATGATCGGGATCGGTGCCCCCACCGCCTCGCGCACCATTGCGGCCGTGCCAGCGACAATCTCTACGTCCTCTGGTGAGGTTGCTTCTCCTGCCTACGAGGCGGGGGTGCGTCCCGGGGACACGGTGGAGGCGTGGAACGGGCAGCCGGTCACGACCTTCGCGGAGCTTCAGCAGGCCGTGGGCGCGACCCCCGAGGGCGAGTCCGCGACTCTGACCGTTGAGCGTGACGGTGGACGCGTGGATCTCACGGTCACGCCGGTGACGGGCGCCCAGGGTGCGCGTTACGTGGGTGTGACAGCGAGCTACGAGTATGTGTCGGCCTCGCCCGCGGATGTCATCCACGCTGACTGGCAGATGTTCACTGGAACGGCTTCGGTTGTTGTGCGTTTGCCCCAGGCTGTGTGGCAGGTGGCTCGCTCGGTGTTCACCGATGAGCAGCGTGACGCGAGTGGCGTTGTGTCGGTCGTGGGCGTGGGCCGTATGGCTGGAGAAGTGACCGGTGATTCGCAGGCGTTGGGTTTGCGTGATACTCGTCAGGTGATAGCTGTTCTCCTGAGTTTGCTCGCGTCGTTGAATATGGCGCTCTTCGTTTTTAATTTGATCCCGTTGCCACCGTTGGATGGTGGACACATCCTGGGCGCTGTCTATGAGGGTGTGCGGCGCCAGGTTGCGCGTGTGCGCGGCGCACAGGATCCGGGTCCCGCCGACACAGCTCGGCTGGTTCCCCTCACGTGGGTGGTTGGGGGTTTGCTTGTTGCTATGAGTGTGGTGTTGATCGTCGCTGACATTGTCAAGCCCGTTTCGATTGGCTAAGCGGGTGTCGCGCCCGCTGTGGTGGGAGTGGGGAAAGCGACCCTTCCCACGTGGCTGCCGTCCGTGTGGGAAGGATTGGCCCGGGTGCGCGATAATGGGCGGGTGAGTGAAATCAATCTTGGTATGCCTTCAGTGGCTTCGTCGCCGTTTCCGCGCAAGCAGACGCATCGCCTGATGGTGGGAGATGTTCCTGTGGGCGGGGGCGCGCCTGTGTCTGTTCAGTCCATGACGACGACGAAGACGCATGATGTTGGCGCGACGCTGCAGCAGATTGCGGAGCTGACTGCCGCGGGCTGTGACATTGTCCGCGTGGCGTGCCCGACGGATAAGGATGCCGAGGCGCTGCCGATTATCGCGAAGCAGTCCCGTATCCCCGTCATCGCGGACATCCACTTCAAACCGAAGTATGTGTTCCAGGCGATCGAGGCGGGCTGCGGCGCCGTGCGCGTGAACCCGGGCAATATTCGCAAGTTCGACGACCAGGTGAAGGACATTTGCAAGGCTGCGTCTGATCACGGTGTTTCGTTGCGTATCGGCGTGAACGCGGGATCGTTGGATCCGCGCCTGCTGAAGAAGTACGGTCGTGCCACGCCTGAGGCCTTGGTTGAGTCGGCAATCTGGGAGGCTTCCCTCTTCGAGGAGAATGATTTCCACGACTTCAAGATCTCGGTTAAGCACCACGACGTGCTGACGATGGTCCAGGCCTATCGCATGTTGTCGGAGGCGGGGGATTGGCCGTTGCACCTGGGCGTGACGGAGGCTGGTCCGGCTTTCCAAGGCACCATCAAGTCCGTGTCTGCTTTCTCGATCCTGCTCGCCGAGGGCATTGGTGACACGATTCGTGTTTCCCTGTCCGCCCCTCCCGTCGAGGAGGTGAAGGTGGGCACCAAGATGCTGGAGTTTTTGGGCCTGCGCGATAAGACACTCGAAATTGTGTCCTGCCCGTCGTGCGGACGCGCCCAGGTGGACGTGTGGACGTTGGCTGAAAACGTCACCGAGGGGTTGAAGGACTTGAGTGTTCCGCTGCGCGTGGCCGTCATGGGTTGTGTCGTCAATGGTCCGGGCGAGGCACGTGAGGCCGACCTGGGTGTTGCGTCCGGCAACGGCAAGGGTAAGATTTTTATCCGTGGTGAGGTCGTGGAGACCGTTCCCGAGGATCAGATCGTCGAAACACTGATCCGTCGCGCAAACGTGCTGGCTGAAGAACTTGGCCTCGAACCCGGGTCGGGTACCGTTGAGGTTGCTCCCATTGGCACTCCCGATGTTAAGCTTCCGGGCATTGACTGCTGAGAACTCTAAGGAATTTCCGATGCGTTTTCGTACTTTTGTGTGTCTGTCCCTGCTCGGCGGCGCGTGCGCTCTGGCAGCGAGTGGATTCCCGCGTCGCATTGGCCTGACGGCATCGCAGGCTGACGTGTCGCTGCCCGGTGATCTGCTGCTTCCGGGTGCGAATGTCGTCGTTGATCGCGGAGTCTCAATTGATGCCCCCGCTTCCGTTGTGTGGGATGTGTTGGGGCATGCCTTCGAGCCTGCGGATGAGTCAACGATCATTGACATTGAGGACGGGGACCATGTCCTTATGCGGGTGGCCGCACCCTCTGCACCCGAGGGAGCCCCGGCCTCGGGAACGTGCGTGATTGCCCTGCTGCCCCTGTCTCCTTCACGCACCTTGCTTCATATTCGCGAGCGTCACCAGGCCTTCGGGCGCGAACGCGCGCTTGTGTGGGCCGGTGTTGCCGCAGAGTCGCTTTCGTCGCTGTCCATGCTGCGAGATTTGCGCGATGCGTGCGTGGCGCACGTGTCCGGCGCCTGACTCGCTCGATGCCACTGCTCCTCGGATGGCGCGCTCATCCCCGCGGTGTTGTAGTATCGAACTACACGCAACGCCGATGGGGATGTTGCGCTCTTAGAAGGAGGGGGATGGGATGGTCCTCAGTTCCGCCGCGCTGCTCGCCGTTGTTGGTCTACTCATTGCGCTCTTGTGGGCATGGGTATGGTCGGGGCTTTTTGCGAGCGCAAGGCGTGTCGCGATGCGCCTGGATTTGCGCGGTGGATCGACCAACGCGGAAGTGAACCGTGTTGTCTGGCCGCTCGTGCCTCTTCTCTCCCTCGTGTGGTTCGTGACCGCCCACCTGGTGAGTCACGAGGTTGCTGGCACCGACACGACGGGGTCGTGCGCGCTGCTGCTCGGCCTCTTTGGCGTCATGATTGCGGTTGCGATTCAATCCCTGTACCTGGGTGGGCTTCCTGAGTGGGCGTACCCGGGCTGGATGGCGCGTCGCTATTATGCGGCCCACCCGCATGCGCGCGAGCGAGAGCTGGGGGCCGGTGCTCTGATCTGAGGGGTGGCGCCCTGATGCGTGTTGACACGGCTGTGCCAGTGGCCTTCAAAGCCGCGCGTGCCGTACTCTTGAACCATGCTTCGAAATCTCTCGACTTTCTTCTTGCGGACCCTGCGTGAAGACCCGGCCGACGCCGAAGTCAATTCGCATAAGCTTCTGGTTCGCGCCGGTTATATTCGCCGCTGTGCTCCGGGTATTTACACCTGGCTTCCTCTCGGTCTGCGCACGCTACGCAAGATCGAGGCGATTGTTCGTGAGGAGATGGACGCGATGGGCGCTCAGGAGGTGCACTTCCCGGGCCTGATCCCCGCCGAGCCCTACAAGGCGACGAACCGCTGGGAGGAGTACGGCCCGACGCTGTTCAAGCTCAACGACCGTAAGGGCGGCGACTACCTGCTGGCTCCCACCCACGAGGAGATGTTCACCCTCCTGGTCAAGGACATGTACTCCTCGTACAAGGACCTGCCCGCGACGCTCTACCAGATTCAGACGAAGTACCGCGACGAGGCGCGCCCCCGCGCTGGCCTGATCCGCGGCCGCGAGTTCGTCATGAAGGATGCCTACTCTTTCGACATTGACGACCAGGGCTTGGACGCCTCCTATCAGGCTGAGCGTGACACCTACGAGCGCATTTTCCAGCGCCTGGGCCTGCGCTACGTCATTGTTTCCGCGATGAGTGGCGCGATGGGCGGCTCTCGCTCCGAGGAGTTCTTGCATCCTTCGCCGATCGGCGAGGATACGTTCGTGGCGTCCCCGGGCGGCTACGCTGCCAACGCCGAGGCCGTGACGACTCCTGTCCCCGAGGCCGTCGATGCGTCCGGCGTGCCCGCGCCCGTGGAGGTCCCCACGCCCGATGCCCCCACGATCGAGGCGCTCGTCGATCTGCTCAACGTTTCGTACCCGCGCGATGATCGTGCTTGGACCGCTGCCGACACGCTGAAGAACGTCGTCGTGACGCTCACCCACCCGGACGGGCAGCGTGAGCTCCTCGTCGTGGGCGTGCCCGGCGACCGCGACGTCGACATGAAGCGCCTCGAGGCCGCGGTGGCCCCCGCCGAGGTCGAGATGGCGTCGGATTCGGATTTCGAGCCGCACCCCGAGCTGGTGCGCGGCTACATCGGCCCCACGGTGCTGGGCCCCAACTCGCCGAAGCGCGTTGTGGATGAGGAAGGTAACGCCTCCGGTTCCGTGCGCTACCTGGTCGATCCCCGCGTCGTTGAGGGAACCGCCTGGGTGACGGGCGCGAACGCCGAGCAGCGTCACGTCCTGAACCTGGTCATGGGCCGCGACTTCACGGCTGACGGGACGATCGAGGCCGCCGAGGTGCGCGAGGGTGACCTGGCCCCCGACGGTTCGGGTCCCCTCCATCTGGAGCGTGGCATCGAGATCGGCCACATCTTCCAGCTGGGCCGCAAGTACGCGAAGGCCCTGGGCCTGACCGTCCTCGACGAGAACGGCAAGACCCAGGTCGTGACCATGGGCTCCTACGGTATCGGCGTCACCCGCGTCATGGCGGCGCTGGCCGAGGCGAACTGCGACGACAAGGGCCTGAGCTGGCCCGCGCAGATCGCGCCCTTCGACGTGCACGTCCTGGCCACCGGCAAGGGCGACGAGGTCTTCGAGACCGCTCAATCGCTGGGCGAGCAGCTTGACGCGGCCGGCCTGGACGTCCTCGTCGACGACCGCCGTAAGGTTAGTGCCGGCGTGAAGTTCAAGGACTACGAGCTGGTCGGCGTGCCCTTCGGTCTGGTTGTTGGTCGTTCGCTGGCCGACGGAGAGGTCGAGATCCGCGTGCGTGCCACAGGCGAGACCATCGTTGTGCCCGTCGAGGAAGCCGTCGCGCGTCTGCGCGAGCTGCATGCCGCAGCCCTGAAGGGGGAGTGACATGGCGATCCGTCCCATCCGCATCATCGGTGACCCCGTGCTGCGCACGGTGTGCGACCCGATCACGGAGATCACCCCGAATGTGAAGGCTCTCGTCGAGGACCTCCTCGAGGGCGTCGATATGGAGGGCCGCGCCGGCCTGGCCGCTAATCAGATCGGCGTCAGCCTGCGTGCCTTCTCCTGGAACATCGACGGGGAGATCGGCTACGTGCTCAACCCCCGTATCGTTGCCCTGAGCGAAGACGAGTATCAGGACGGCGACGAAGGCTGCCTGTCGGTTCCGGACCTGTGGTATCCGACCGAGCGTGCCTGGTATGCCCGCTGCGAGGGTACCGACCTGGACGGCAAGAAGGTTGTTGTCGAAGGTGAGGAACTCATGGCTCGTTGCATCCAGCACGAGTGCGATCACCTCGACGGACACATCTACATCGACCGCCTGGATCGACCGACCCGCAAGAAGGCGCTGCGCGACATTCGTAAGGCTGGATTCTGACCTGCCGGAAGTTGATCAAAGTGCGAAACGCGCCGGGAAATGCCCTGCATTTCCCGGCGCGCTCCTCTATCCTGTCAGTACATCGTGTGTGCTCGTTTCGGCGCATTTCGTTGCGACTCCCAGGTAATTAGGACGTAGGGGAAGACGATCCTGACAAAGCCTACAAGGAGGAACAATGAGAGGGTCATACACCCGCGGTGTATTTTTCGTGCACTCAACACCGCCCGCTCTGTGTCCGCACATCGAGTGGGCGTTGGGTACCGCGCTCGGCCAGGAGGTTCGCCTCCAGTGGACCGATCAAGATGCGGCGCCGGGCATGGTCCGCTGCGAGTTTTCGTGGGTTGGGCCGGTTGGCTCGGGTGCCCGTTTGGCATCCGCTCTGCGCGGTTGGGAACACCTGCGCTACGAGGTCACCGAAGAGGCGACCGCCTCGAACGATGGTGGGCGCTGGTGTCACACCCCGTCGCTGGGCATCTTCCACTCACAGATGGACTCCGTCGGTAATGTTGTCGTCCCCGAGGACCGCATTCGCGCCGCCATGGAGAACGCGTCCTCCTACGAAGAGCTGGTCGAGGGCCTGGAACTGGCGCTCGGTCAGGCGTGGGACGATGAACTTGAGTCCTTCCGTCACGCGGGCGCGGGTGCGCCCGTGCGCTGGCTGAACAACCGGGTGGGCTGATGGGTTCCATCGCTGATCTGCTGGGAGACCAGCTGCGTGCCGGGCTAGCGCAGCTGGTCGATCCCGCTACCGAGGACGATGCGCCTGAGGGTACCCAGGCCTCGTCCATCGACGCGGGCGAGTCCGTCAGTACCCAGGACCGTGCGCGCGAGGCAGCGATGGAAGCCGTCCTCGACGAGGCCGACCTTGCCCCTGGCGATGCGCGCGCCGAGCTGACCCTGCGCGGGGACCTGGACATGGACGATGTGTCCCTGTATGCCGTCGTTGCGCGCGTCGAACGCGAGGCGAAAGTGGCGCTCACCGATGCGCAGATCGAGGAGTGGGAAACAGTCGGGGACCTGCTCGACGCCGTTGCACAGGCCGCTTGTCATGACTGACGAAAGGCCGAGTTAGGGGAGCGTCAACGACCTTCCTGAGAATCGTAAAGTTCCTGACAAAGCGGGACTTCGTGCCTACCATGGAGGCGGATCGCCGGGAAACTTCCGGCGTACACTCCGACGGAAGGAACGACGTTGACCCGCACCGAAGAGGATCTGCTCGGCACGCGCGAAGTACCCGATGACGCGTACTGGGGCATCCATACACTGCGAGCTATCGAGAACTACCAGATCTCTGGCCGCACCATCAACGAGGCGCCCGAGCTGATCCGCGCCTTCGCCCAGGTGAAGAAGGCCTGTGCCATGGCGAACATGCAGCTCAAGGCGATGAAGCCCGTCAAGGCCGAGGCGATCATTGCCGCCTGCGACGAGATTATCGAAAACGGCCGCTGCATGGACCAGTTCCCCGTCGATCAGTTCCAGGGCGGCGCCGGCACCTCCGTGAACATGAACGCGAACGAGGTCATCGCGAACCTTGCGCTGGAGATCCTGGGGGAGGACAAGGGGCGTTACGACGTCATCAACCCCAACGACCACGTCAACCGCTCCCAGTCCACCAACGATGCCTACCCGACCGCGTTCCGCATCGCCCTGTGGCGCAAGGTTAACCGCCTGCGCAAGGCCCTCGACGAGCTGGCCGACTCTTTCGATGAGAAAGGCGCGGAGTTCCGCAACATCCTGACGATGGGACGCACGCAGCTCCAGGATGCTGTCCCCATGTCGCTGGGCAGCGAATTCTCCGCCTTCGCCCACACGCTGCGCGAGGAGGACGAGCGCCTCGTCAACAACGCCGAGCTGCTGCTGGAGACGAACCTGGGCGCGACCGCGATCGGCACCGGCCTGAACACCCCGAACGGCTACCAGCAGGTCGTCGTGCGCCACCTGCGCCGCATCACCGGCGCGCGCGTCGTCGGCTCCCCGAACCTTCTGGAGGCCACCTCCGATACCGGCGCCTATGTGTCCATGCACGCCACGATCAAGCGAAGCGCCGTCAAGCTCTCGAAGGTCTGCAACGACCTACGCCTGCTGGCCTCGGGTCCGCGCGCCGGCCTCAACGAGATCAACCTGCCGAAGATGGCGGCCGGCTCGTCCATCATGCCGGCCAAGGTCAACCCCGTCATCCCCGAGGTCGTCAACCAGGTGTGCTTCAAGGTCATCGGCAACGACCACACCGTCACGATGGCCGCCGAGGCCGGCCAGCTCCAGCTCAACGTCATGGAGCCCGTCATCGCACAGGCGCTCATCGAGTCCATCAACCTGCTCGTGAACGCCTGCGATACCCTGCGCGAACGTTGCGTCTCGGGCATCACCGCGAACGAGGATGTGTGCCGAGGCTACGTGGAGAACTCCATCGGCATCGTCACCTACTTCAACGACGTCATCGGCCACCACCTGGGCGACGTCGTGGGCAAGCGCGCCGCCGCGGAAGGCAAGACCGTCCGCGAAGTCATCCACGAGATGGAACTCCTGTCGGAGGAGGAGGTCGAGCGCATCCTCTCGCCCGAAAACCTCGCGCACCCGAAGTACGCGGGCACCGAGGAAGAGTAGGCGGGTTCCGCGCAGCCAGCCAACGACCGAGGCCGGGGACCCCGCGTGGGGATCTCCGGCCTCGTCGTTTGTGTCATCTCAGGACTGCAACGACTCCTTGAAGGCGCGCACGAATGTACCGAAACGCTCCACCTGGTCTGAGAAGTAACGGTAGATGCGGCGGCGTGCATCGCCCACGTATTCGACGGTACGAAGTTCCTCGTATCGGAATCGACCTCGGTCGTCAATGAGGTCAGCATCAACCAGCCGGGCCGTAACCTCGCAGCGGAAGTGCGTGTAAGTGCCGTCGTCCGTGGCCTCTAGGACACGGCACACCAGGCTCATCTGCGAATCGTCGAGCACGGGGATGCCGTCGTGGTCGCTTGATGGAACGTGCGCGTCGGCGAGCTTGTTCCCTCCCGAGACGGTGCCCGCATACTCGAACAGGCCCATGGCCTCGGCCCCGAAGAGATTGAGGGAACACACGCCCGAGCGCTTGATCGAGCGTGCCGCGTGCGTGGTGGAGTCGCAGCCGATCATGACCATCTGTCCCAGCGAGTACGAGGAGGACCCGGTCGTGATGCCGACCCCCACTTCCTCATCGGGATAGGCCAGGATGTAGACGGGAAAGCCGTAGTAGAACTTCTCGGTGTCGTAGTGAACGTGCATGTTCCCATTGTGCACCGGTCGCATCGGGTGGGCAGGGTGCACGACGTGGAAGGGGAATATGTCCACGAGGCACGAGTGGGCCGGAAGCGCAAGCTACCGGCCCCCTCGGTTGTGCGCGCGCTAGTCGGCGGAGGGGTTGTCCCGCTGCTTCAGCTCGCGCCGCACGTCCTCGAGTTCCTCACACATAGCCATGGTGAACGGATGGTCGTCACCCAGGACGCGCTGGCTGCTGACGAGGAGCTGTTCGTACAGGGCGATGGACTCGTCTGTGCGGCCAGCCTCTCGGTATGAGTCTGCGAGTTCACGGCGCGTGTTGTACGTGCCCGGGTGGTTGTCGCCCAGGATGCGGATCTGGTCTTTCATGACCTGCTCGTACAGGGTAATGGCCTCAGGAAGGCGGCCAACAGACCGGTATGTGTATGCGATGTTGTTGAGCGTGGCGAGCGTACGGGGATGGTCTGTGCCCAGGACGCGAGCCTGGTCTTGAGCGACCTGCTCGTACAGGGCGATGGCTTCATCGAGGCGCTCAGCAGACGCGTATGCGTATGCCAGGCTGTGGCGTGTGGCGAGCGTGCGGGGGTGGTCGGGACCCAGGACACTGGTCTGGCCTTTGACGACCTGTTCGTACAGGGCGATGGCTTCATCGAGGCGGCCAGCTGACTCGTATGCGTCTGCCAGGCTGTTGCGCGTGTTGAGTGTGTGGGGGTGGTTGTCGCCCAGGACGCGCGCGCGGTCTGTGGCGACCTGTTCGTACAGGGCGATTGCTTCATCGAGGCGGCCCACCGCATTGTAGGTGTATGCGAGATTATTGCGTGTGCTGAGTGTGAGGGGATGGTCTTCACCCAGAACGCGCGCGCGGCCTGTGGCGACCTGCTCATACAGTTGGATAGCCTCAACGCGGCGGCCAGCAGACTCGTATGCGTCTGCCAGGCTGTTGCGTGTGCTGAGTGTGAGGGGGTGGTCTTCGCCCAGGACGCGCGCGCGGCCTGTGGCGGCCTGCTCGTACAGTTGGATGGCCTCATCGAGGCGGCCCGCCTGCAGGTGACAGTTTGCGAGGTTGTTACGTAAGGTCAGGGTGTTAGGATGATCGTCGCCAAAAATGCGGGTGCTGTCGGTGATGAGCCGCTCAAACAGGGTGATAGCCTCATCGAGGCGCCCTGTCTCCTGGTAACAGTTGGCTAGATCGTTGCATGCGCTGAGCGTCTGAGGATGATCCTCACCCAGAACACGTGCATAGTCTTCGAGAACCTGCTCGTACAAGGTGATGGCCTCATCGAGGCGCCCTGTCTGCACATAGGTGTCCGCGAGACTGCTGCGCTCGGCGAGTCGACTTAGGTGGTCTTCGCCAATGATGCGGGTCGGGTCTTCGGCGGTGTGCTGGTGGGAGGTCTGTGTCAGTGCGGTGATTGTGCGTTCGAGTGCTGTGTGCTTGAAATGTGGCGATGCTGGTGCGAGCGTCAGGTACTCCTGCGCGACGCTGCCCAGGAGTGTGTCGAGGTGGTGGTGCTCGCCGGGGGCGTAGTCCTGCCGTGTCGAGGCTGATTGTGCGACAACGTAGCGTCGGAACACCTCGGGCTTGAGTATTGCTTCACGTAGGGCGTTCTCGTCGTCGGTAAGGAGTGTGATTGTTTGCTTCACTGATTCCTCAAGGTGAGCGATGAAGCTATCGATGTGGGACCTGTCGTAGCCCGACTCAGCGAGCTGTCCCTCGATTGCGTCCAGTTCAGCGCTTATCGAGTTTGTCAGGTGGTCACATGTCTGTGCGTCGCAACTATCAGCTATTTGATCCAGAAGGCTGCGGGCCCGTTGGTAGAGGTCGTGCCCACCCTCAATTGAGTCGGCAGTGAAGCCAAAAGCCGGTACTGTAACAATCGATGTCACGATGTTGGTCGTGATACTCAAAGCTGCCGTCGCTGTGTTCATGCGCACAGTGTACTCGCTACAATCAGCGGGGATAACCACCTGAGAAAATTTGGTGCAGCTGGGACGAACGTGACGATGGGTGGTCTGGATTCGTGGCACGAATTGAGTGAAACGAAGACGTGGGGGAGAGGGGACGAGGCCGGGGACCCCGCGTGGGGAACCCCGGCCTCGTTCTCATGACCGCTGGGCGCCGCGGTGGAGGAGCGGGCGCCTAACGGCGATCACTCCTCGCCGGCGTGATCCGAGCCTGCGATGGAGTAGTTGAACAGGTCGTACTTCGCGATCGCCTGGCCGACGACCGACGGGTCGATCTGCCCCTTGTCGGCCAGGGCGGCCAGCGTGCGCACGACCATGGACTCGGCGTCGATGTGGTACCAGCGGCGCGCCGCGCGACGCGTGTCGGAGAAGCCGAAACCGTCCGCGCCGAGCACGTGGTAGTCGCCGGGGACCCACTGGCGGATCTGGTCGGGCAGCATGCGGTCGAAGTCCGAGGAAGCGACGAAGGGGCCCTCGCGACCCGCGAGCTTGGCCGACACGTAGGGCGTGCGGCGAGGCTCGGTCGGGTGCAGGTAGTTGTGTTCCTCGGCGTCCAGGCCGTCGCGGCGCAGCTCGTTCCACGAGGTCACCGACCACACGGCGGCGTCCACGCCCCAGTCGCGGGCGAGCAGCTCGCGGGCCTCGCGCGCCCACGGCACGCCGACGCCGGAGGCGAGCAGCTGAGCCTTGGGGCCGCCGAAGTTCTGGTGCTCATCGAGGTTGTAGATACCCTTGACGATGCCCTCGACGTCCACGTTCTCCGGCTCGGCCGGCTGGTGGATCG
>ERZ773203.658-NODE-658-length-18864-cov-5.128874_pt1 | contig 18864 bp, 22 predicted proteins | sample MGYA00580529_ERZ773203 | MGnify/ENA primary metagenome ERZ773203 (study PRJEB29015, sample SAMEA2738176) | human oral metagenome | biome: human oral; feature: human-associated habitat; material: saliva | place: China | collected 2177 ... | reverse complement strand
TAGGAGGTAATAGGTTGGGCAGAGCACGAGACCCAAACCGAGATAAAGCTTTTGAAATTTATAAGCAGAATAACGGAAACATCACCAACCGCAATATTGGCGACATGTTGGGCGTGCCTGAAAAAACTATCTCAGTTTGGAAGTTAAGAGATAAATGGAGCGATTGTAGTACTTCAAAAAATGAATGTAATACTACAAAAAGGAAACGGGGAGCTCAGAAAGGTAATAAGAACAGCAAAGGTGGAAGTATAGGTAACCAAAACGCCCTCAAACACGGTCTGTTTGCGAAGTATCTACCACAAGGAGTGCATGAGATATATGAGCAATTGGCAGATAAACAACCGATTGATATTCTTTGGGAGAATATTCAGTTAACCTATGCAAACTTACTACACTCTCAAAGGATAATGTTTGTATCTGATAAAGAAGATCTCACTGCTTTGATATCGAGCGACGGAGCGGATGTAACTAGTTACGAATACCACACCGCTTGGGATAAGCAAGCGAGTGCTTTAAACGCTATTGCGAGAACTCAAGCTGAATTAAGGAATATGATTAAAGCTTATGATGAGTTAGCTCGTTCAAGTTTAGTTACTGAAGAGCAAAAACTACGAATTGAAAAACTTAAATCACAAATTGGCGTAGATGATGAACAAGATGACAAATTAATTGAATTTGCCAAAGCTTTAAGAGGTGCTTTTGATGATGAATAAGTTCACTCCGAAACAAGAGCAAGTCCTTAGACGAGTTTTGAAAGATGATTTTTTTATTTGTGGTCTGCATGGTGCGAAACGTTCAGGTAAGACTGTTTTAGATAACATTGTCTTTATGAATGAGATTGCACGGGTTCGAGAGACAGCGGATAGGTTGAATATTGATGAACCGATGTATATATTAGCTGGAACATCTTCGACATCGATACAAAACAATATCATCCAAGAGCTTTATAACATGTTCGATATTGAACCTAAATACGATAAACACGGTGCCTTCACTCTTTGTGGTGTCAAGGTCGTCCAAGTCTATACAGGTTCAATTTCTGGTTTAAAACGCGCCCGTGGTTTTACTGCCTTTGGAGCTTACATAAATGAGGCGTCATTAGCTAACGAACAAGTATTTAAAGAGATTATCTCTCGTTGTTCAGGAGAAGGTGCACGGATCATTTGGGACAGCAACCCTGATATCCCGACACATTGGCTCAGACGGGATTATATAAACTCTGGGGACGATATGATCATAGACTTTCATTTCAAGCTAGATGATAATACATTCATGTCTGATAGATACCGTGAGAATATCAAGAATGCTACGCCAGCGGGTGTATTTTACGACAGAGACATCCTCGGGCTGTGGGTAACTGGTGAAGGTGTAGTCTATCGTGATTTTAGCGAGAGTATGTTTGTAGATAATGCACCAGAAGACATCGCAAAAGTATACGCTGGAGTCGACTGGGGGTATGAACATTATGGATCTATTGTAGTCATTGGAGAAACATCTGACGGTTCGGTTTATCTATTAGAGGAACATGCTCATCAATACAAAGAGATAGATTTTTGGGTAGACCTTGCTAAGAATATCAAGGAACGATACGGAAATATTACTTTTTGGGCAGATAGCGCACGACCTGAACACGTAGCAAGGTTTCAAAGAGAACAAATCAAGACATTCAACGCAAACAAAGCGGTCTTGTCAGGGATTGAAGAAGTCGCCAAGTTCATGAAAGCTGGGCGCTTTTTTGTTGTATCAGATAAAGCAAGCCGTTTTAAGGATGAGGTTTACCAGTATATCTGGAATGAGAAAACAGGCGAACCAATCAAGGAAAACGACGACGTACTGGATGCGGTGCGTTATGCGATTTATTCTCACCATTCACAACCGAAAGCAACGGTTAAGAGAAAGTCTCTTTACGGCTTATAGAAAGGAATTAAATGTATCAGATTTTAACTTATCCACGAGAAGGATATGACGAAACGGCTTTAAACAAAGAATTGATTTACAAGCTGATTCAAAAACACACACAAGAACGCCAACGATTGAAGAATTTGAAGAAATACTATCTAGGTGATCATGCTATCTTGAAGCATGAACGAAGGAATAAGAATGCCCCGAACTTCAAGACAGTGGCTAATCATGCGAAGGATATTGCAGACACTGCCACAGGTTACTTTATGGGCAATGCAATCAAGTACAACAATACGGCCGAAGGTGATATCGAATCCTTACTTGTGGCATTTGATGGCGCTGAGATTGACCAGGTAGACACGCAGAATGCATTGAACATGTCTATCTACGGACGTGCTTACGAGTACATCTATGCAAAAGAAGGACTGACTGAACTCGATTCGACTAGCGTAGATCCTGAGAATGTATTTCTGGTTTACGATGATAGTATCGAACGCAAGGTTCTTTTTGCAGTTTACTACTACGAAATCAAGGATGATACGAAGGATGCGACTAAGTATCAAGCTGAAGTTTTCACTCAAAATCTGCATTATCACATTGTGCTGCGGGATTCAAGCGCAGGAATAACACAAAATGAACAAGTAGAACCGCATAATCTTGGTCAGGTCCCGATCATCGAATATCGAAACAATCACTTTGCAATTGGTGATTACGAGCAACAAATCAGCTTGATTGATGCTTACAATTCGTTGATGGGTAATCGTGTAAATGACAAAGAGCAAGCAGTTGAGTCCATTCTCGTACTATACGGTGCACAATTGGCCGATAACTTGGAAGATGCTAGAGAAGCGATGAAAATCCTTGCTGAAGAAGGACTTTTGGAGTTGCCGACAGATGCCAAGGCTGATTTCTTGAAGAATGCTCTGGACGAGAACGCTACTGAAATCTTGCGTAAGGCTTTGAAAGAGGATATCTACACCTTTAGCCACGTACCGAACCTGACAGACGAGAAGTTCGCTGGGAACAGTTCAGGGGTAAAATAGTTGCCCTCCTCAAAGGTAACTTTGAGGTAATAAATCGGGTTAAAATTGGAAGGCGCAAAACAGTAATAACCTAGATTTTTATATCCTATTATGGTATAATTAGAGTATAAACATCTAGGAGAAAATAAATGATAAAAGATAAAATGCACAAACATCTAAACCAAGTTTATTACTCTATGTTAGCGAGATGTTATGATGAAAAACATTGGGCTTATAAATGGTATGGAAAACGTGGGATAGGTGTTTCTGATGAATTTAGTGATGTAGCTAAGTTCAGAAGTTGGGCAATGCAAAACGGAGTAGAATTCGGTTTGCAATTAGATAGGATAGATAATGACAAAGATTACTCACCAAGTAATTGTAGGTGGGTTCCTGAACATACAAATAAACGTAATCGTTCTGATAACGTTAAGTATAAGGGATATATCTTGAGAGACTATCTAAAAAAATTATCTGAAGAAAACAACATTTCTTTTTCAACTCTTGTCTACAGATATTATCGTTCAATAAAACGAGATGATTTAGTTGTTGACGATGATACAATTGATGATATTTTATTGAATTATAAAAAATACGATTTGAGACAATTTTCAAAAGGTGTAGACATGTCTGGCAAGACAATTGTTAGAGATGAAAAAGGAAGGATTGTAACATATTACTGAAGCTAATCAATTACCACTGCTGGTAGAAATATCAGTAAGGTTTAACGACTAGATAAAGTAAGCTAAGTAAGAAACGGTACATAGTATCGTTTTTTTATATGCAGAAATATCCACGAAATCCGACACCCTATTGGGGTGAAGAGATAGTCTGAACTTACGGGAAACCGTAAGAAGTAGAGGATAAAGAGCCTCTACGGTAACAACATTGAGCTATGGAATTCAAGTTGCTAGGCCTTGAGATGATTACTAAGACCAAGGAAGCGAATTACAAGCGTGGCATCCGTCAACGTATTGCTATCTTTGCTCATTATCTGGGCATGCAGAAGATCGCTCTTGAGGCACACTCAATTGTGCCACAGTTTAGCCGTGGATTGCCTAAGAATTTACTTGAATTGTCACAGGTTATCAATAATCTTGAAGGCAAGGTGTCACTTCGTCAGCTTATTTCTCTCTTGCCATTCGTTGAAGATCCTGACGCTGAATTGGAAGACCTCGAAGAAGAGAAAGAAAAGAATATGGGACGTGTGCCATTCTTTAATCAGGTAAACACGAAGCCAGACGAAGAGGTGACGGATGAAGAACCAAGACTACTGGACCCAGAGGAAGGCTAATCTCATCTATGAGCAGATGGATAAGGCCGAGAAGCAAGCAGACAAGTTTGATGATATCTACAGGCAATCTAAAACTTATTTAGACAAGCAAATCAACAAAATCTTTGACAAGTTTCAGCGTGATTATGGTCTAAGCGAGCATGATGCTCGTCATGTTTTAAAGAACATGAAAGACCAAAAGGATTTGAACGAACTTCGCAAGGTTCTCGAGGCTAGACCGGACGACCCGAATATTCAACGATTACTTGCTGACTTAGACAGCCCAGCTTATGCTTATCGCATGAAGCGACTTGAACGTTTGAGCGCTGACTTGGATTTGATGCGTGAGTCTATCTATCTTTCTGAGAAGAAAGACTCAGATATCTTTTACAGCGACCTGATGAAGGATAGTTATTATAGGGCTACCTTTGACTTGCAGCAGCAAACAGGACTTGCTTATAGTTTCTCCGACTTACCCGAAACAGAAATCAAACGTCTACAAGGTCTAAAATGGACAGGAGAGGCCTATTCAGATAGGATATGGTCAAATACTGGGGCGCTTGCTTCGAGTGTGAAAGACGAGCTTTTAGTAAGTCTTATGACTGGCCGAAGTGTAAGAGATACATCTCAAGCAATCGCAGAACGTTTTGAAGTTGGACAGAACAAAGCTAGGCGTTTGGTTCGGACAGAATCAGCGTTCTTTCATAACCAAATGGAGTTGCTCAGCTATGAAGATGCCGAGATTACAAAGTATAAATTCGTAGCAGTCTTAGACAAGCGCACGTCTCACATTTGCCAGGAGCACGACAACAAGGTTTATAACACAGCTGAGGCCGTTCCTGGTGTCAATTATCCACCTTTACATCCGTGGTGTAGATCTACGACTATCGCACACGATGATGATATCGACTACAGCAAGTTAGAACGTAGGGCTAGAAATCCTGAAACAGGAAAGGTCGAGTACGTGCCAGCTGATATGTCTTATAAAGAGTGGTATGATAAATACGTTGAGAAACCACGAGAACGTGAGTTGAGTGGTGGGGAACATGGAGCAAACCTAGATTATGTCCGAAGTGATGAATTCCTTAATAAACTGAAAAAACATCCAAAAACTTCACATCTTTCTGATTCTATCGCCAGAGTTTCAAGACAAATGCTACAACATAGAAATGGAACACCGTACGAAGACTACTATTTGCTTGATGCGGAGACTGGTAGAGTTGTAGCATTGTCTAACAAGGCTCGAAAGAGAAAAGGTGTAGTTTATAATGAACAGGTCAGAAAGGCTTTTAAAGAGAGTCCAGAACAAAGTCTTGTTTCAATTCATAACCATCCGTCAGGGTATCCGCCATCACTTAGTGACCTTGCTTCATTGCAACAACGAAGCAAAAATAATACTGTCAAATATGGATTGACTATAGGTCATGATGGGAGTGTATATTGGTATTCAAAACCTAATAAACGGATACATAAAAAAGCTGAACAAGAATATGAGAATTTGATTGAAAAAATGATTAAATTAGGTTATACTGAAGTAAAAGCACAGGAAAAAACGTTGACACTGTTTGCTGAAAAGTACGACTTTGTTTTTGAAAGGATTGATTAGTTATGCCTTATACTTTGACTAAGGAAGAAGAAAAGTTTTGGCTTTCTCGACCTGACGAGATTACTATTCCCCCTATTGAGGAAATAGAAAAAAAATACGCAGGGATAAGCGATGAAGAATTATGGCAAAGTATCCAGGATACTATTGCTAATTTATAACATTTAAGCACCTAGAAAAATCTAAGTGCTTTTTTCATGCTCAGAAAGGAGTGAAAAATGAAATATCGTAAAAGACCAGTAGTCATTGAGGCAGTTCAACTTAATGAACGTTGTTTGATTGAAGAAGATTGGTTTTGGGACGCAGTAACAAGGAATGAGATTATCATTCACGATAGTGGCAAGTGGAATAAAAATCCAGCATGGTGTGAGATTAAAACACTTGAGGGTGTCATGGTCGCAAAAACAGGCGATTACATTATCAAAGGTGTGCAAGGCGAGTTTTATCCATGCAAACCTGAAATCTTTAAAGAAACATACGAAAAAGTAGAGGAGTAAAACATGTTTATTTGGGAATGGGTGCTAATAGCACTAGGTTGGTTAGTATTCTTGATGGTTGTAGCGTTTTGTTTAGCGCTCACAAGAAGCCTAATCGAAGAGTTCAGCAAAAGAAAGTAGGTGATCCGACATCTTGACTGGCAGGAACAGACTGCTGTTTAATATCGTATTTCTAACCGTATATAACCTATACGGTTTTTATATTGTCCGAGCATTGACGACAATAAAAGCCATGGAATTATATAGTCGGGGACGACTTTAAAAATAGGAGGTTCGTAATGAACGAAGAAACACAAACAGTCGAAACGGTTGAGGAACAAGTGGTGCCTGCAGAACCTACTATCGAAACCCAACCGCAAGACGAGAAAAAGTACACAGATGCAGACGTTGATGAAATCATCAACAAAAAGTTTGCTAAGTGGAAATCAGAGCAAGAAGCTAAGGAAAACGAAGCTAAGAAACTTGCAAAGATGAACGCTGACGAAAAACAGAAATATCAGTTGGATCAGCGTGAGCAAGAACTAGCTAATCGTGAACAGGCGATCGCTCGTAAAGAATTGACCGCAGAAGCTAAAGCAATGTTAAGCGAACGTGGCTTACCAGTTGAATTAGTATCCGTGGTTGATTTGTCAAACGCAGAAGCCGTGACTGAATCAGTTGCAAGCATTCAGAAATCGTGGGAGGATGCAGTCCAGAAAGGAATTGCTGACCGAATGAAAGGTAGCGCACCTATCAAGACTGCGCCAACAAATCAGCAAGAAGTTGTAGAAAAATGGAAAAAAGACTTTTTGCACTAAAAATAAAAAATGAGGTAAATATAAATGGCATTTGAATCAATTAACACAGCAGAATCACGCAAGCATCATCTTGGAATTATTGAAGATGTTATTGCGGTACAATCATACGCAACACCACTCTTGACACCAAACGAAGCAGTAACTCTTAACGGCCGCTCGTTCACTGTTGCAACAGGAAACACAACTGGTCTCAAAGACTATAAACGCAACCAAGACAATGAATTTGATCATGTTGAAGTTGAAGAAAAAATCTACACTCTTGAAGAAGAAAAATACTGGGGACGTTTCGTTGACCAGTTAGATGAACGTGACTCAAACGGTCAAGTCGACATCGATTATGTAATTGCTCGTCAAGCTGCTGAAGTTGTAGCTCCATACCTTGACAAACTTCGTTTTGATGCAGCACTTGGTAATGTAAGCGAAAATGTTGTTATGGGTAGCACAGCGGGCGCAAACAACGCTTACAATGCAGTTCTTGACGTTTCTGAAAAATTGGATGAGCTTGGAATCACTAAAGAACGTTTGCTCTTTGTTACTCCAAGCTTCTACAAGGCTATCAAATCTGAAATCGTACGCTTGCCACAAGGTGATGCTGATAAAAAAGTCCTTGGTAAAGGATACGTTGGTGAATTGGATGACTACACAGTCTACAAAGTACCTTCTAAATTCTTGCCAAATGTACACGCCCTTGCAGCAGCACCTGGTGTTGTGACATCTCCAATTCAGATTGACAACACTAAGTACAACGATAACGTACCTGGTCGATTTGGTGAATTGGTAGAACAATTGCTTTACACTGGAGCTTATGTTCTTGAACATTTCCAAAAATACATCATCACAATTGCAGATGCTAAACCTGCTGCTAAAGAGTCAGCTCAAGGTAAGACAGTGAATCGTGCGAAAGCATGGAAGTCTGGTTCAGATTACAAAAAAGGCGGCACAGTGACTCATGAAGATAAAGTCTATGTTGCTATCAAAGACATCACTGGATCAACCAACAAACCAGATTCTGACTCAGCTAACTGGAAGGTTAAATAACGAGGTCTGACCTATGAAAGTCAGAGTCAAGCAAGCGTTCAATGATTGGCAAGCGAATGTGGTTCGACAAGAGAATGAAATCTTTGAGATGACAGAAGAACGCTTTGACGAACTGTCTCACAATCTTGAAGAAGGGTTCTCGGTCGATATCGCAGATGTAGTTGAAATCATTGACGAAGAAGAAACCGAAGCACAAGGAGACGAGACGACTCCTTTAGATTAGGAGGTCTTATGGAACTTGGAAAACTTAAATTGTTGACAGGCGAGAGCGACGAAACAGTCCTCTCGTCTTTAATTTCACGGGCAGAAAATATCATTTTATCAGAAACTAATCGGGACAATCTAACACCCGCACTTGAAAGGCTTATCCCTGAACTTGTAATCGAGCTCTACAACCGCTCAGGAAGCGAAGGAGAGCAGTCTAGGAGTGAAGGTGGTATATCTGTAACCTACTCAGATAACGGGTTGTCTACGGGCGTTCTACAGCGTATTCGGATGCATCGCTTAGCAAGGGTGGCAGGTCATGTTTTTGAAAAAGAGTAGACTGAAGCTATATCCTATGAAGCGGTTTAAGAAGACCGTGACAGATGAGGGAATTGCTAAAGAAGGATACACGGACGAGGTTGAAGGGGTACGCTTGGAATTGTGGCCAGCTAGTAGTAATCTACAATCAGAGATTTATGGCGAGCGCTTGAATGATATTCTGAATGCGAATGCGAGCAAGGATGCAGATATCAATGTGAAAGACGGGGTCTGTATTGACAGCAAGACAGAGGTCACGCATCGGGTTATTTCTAAGAAAGTGTATAGCCAACATCAAGTTTTGGAGTTAGAACGTGTCAGAATTAATCGGAGCAGATAGCTTAATCGCTAAATGTCGAAAGCTGGCAAGCAAACAAGTGGGCGATGATATCGTCAGACGTGCGGTCTTAAATGCGTGTAAAAATGTAGTCCAAGCAGAAGCTAAACTCAGAGCGCCAGCAAATGAGGGTGAACTGAGAAATAGTATTAAAGTAAGGGTTAAGATGGAAGGTGACCGAGCAATCGGAGAAGTCTTTACAAACTCAGACCACGGCGCCTATGTCGAGCTTGGAACAGGTCCGAAAGGACAGGCTAGTCATTCGGGTATATCGCCTGACGTGAACGTATCTTATCGTTCTAGTCCATGGTACGTTCACGAAGACCAAATCAACGTAGGACCTTACCATTTTCAAAAAATGGGGGAGTTCTACAAGATGTATGGTCAACCAGCTCAACCTTACTTGTATCCTGCTTTGAAGGACAACCAGGAACGTGTATCAAACAACATCTCTAAATACGTTAGTAGGAAGATAAAGGAACAGATATAATGATTAATATTAAACCCGTAATTTACAAAGAATTGCAGAAGGTCGCAGATAATGTGACCGATACTTATCCAGACGATTGGGAGAACTTCCCAGTCGTCATTTTTTTGGAAGAACAAAACAAACCAGGGGAATGGTATGACGAGAAAGAGCGCAAGTCGAATATCCGCTACAAGGTTGATATATTCGACAGAGACAGTACAAGCGGTCTAGCAGTTGAAATCGACAAGATTTTTGCATCGTTAGGATTGCGAAGAACTGACTGTCAAGATGTGCCGGATCCATCACACTTACGTCATAAGTTGATGCGATTCGAAGGTATCGTCGACCTGAACTCACAATTGGTTTATCAATACAGAATGGAGAATTAATAAATGTTAGCAAATGGAATTAAGCTCGCCTATGGAAAAGCTAAAGGGACTTATACTGACCTTGTAGGACTTAAAGAAGTACCTGAATTCGGTATCGAACCTGAAAAGGTTGAAAATACTACCCTTGCAGATAAAGTTAAAAAATACGAATTTGGTATTGGTGATGCAGGAGAGCTTGAGTACAAGTTCGCTTATGATAACTCAAGCACAACTTCTTCTTACCGTATTTTGCGTAAGGCGGCGGAAGATAAGGAGAAACTCTTCTTTGAACAAACTTACCCAGATAAAACTAAGGTTCAATTTGAAGGACAGGTATCTGTCAAACTTGGCGGTGGTGGTGTGAACTCTGTTATTGAGTTTACTCTCAAGATCGCATTGCAATCTGAACTTGAATTTACAGACGGAATTGGAGGCTAATAGATGACTACTCTACCATACGCAGTTTGGCAAGTCAGTGAGGATAAGGAGTTAAAGCTCCGCCTCACATCCTTGCAAGCGACGAAAGTCGAAGAAAAAATCGGAGTGAACTTGCTCAAGGTGTTCATGCCCGCTGAGGGCGAGTCTTTTGCATTGCCACCTTTGAAGGTAATGTTGCTCTTAACTCACGGAGCGCTTCAAAAATACGAACACGGCATTTCATTCGAAGATGTATCTGATCTATATGATTCTTACGTGGATAATGGCGGTGACCAGGCAGCGTTTATGGCAGATGTTGTCTTACCGATGCTTCAAGTATCGGGTTTTATGCCACGGGAGGAAAAAGGCAAGAAGAAAGCTCCCAAGAAATCCAAAGCCAAATTAGAAGTAGTCGACTAGAAGAGACTACTGTCAATTCAGTAAAAGAAATGGTTGAGAGGCTATACCCGATGTTCTTAGATATCGGGGGGAGGCCTCTCGATTTTTGGGATTTAACCATACTTGAGATTAGGGATATGATTGAAAGCCACAACCGTGTCACTATTCAAAAGCAAAAAGAAAAAATTGTTGAATCTTACAGACTTTCGCAGATGATAGCAAACAACGTATCCTTATTGCTCTCTAAAGAAGCTAAACCACTTGATATTTGGGACTATGCGCCTGAATTATTCAAGGAAGAAAGGGCTCAAGTTGAAAAAGCCAGACAAGAGCAAGAAATGAGGATGCATAAGGAACGCATGCGAGCATTCGCTGAGAGTCATAATCGAAAAATGAAGATGAAAGGAGAATAGATGGGAGTAACTCTTGACGAGCTTAAGGTAATGATTGATGCTGAAATCGCACCTTTCAAGAGCAAGATGAAAGAAGTCGAGAACACAGTCAAAAATGCATCTGGAAAGGTACAACAGTCTACAAACCAAATCAAGGCGCAGTCTGGCTCCATGTTGGGTACTTTTGCTAAATTAGCTAAATTCGCTGGATTGGCATATCTTGGTAAAAAGATGCTTGATGTCGGTATGTATTCGACTCAAATGGCTCTTGAAGTTACAGCAGCAGTCAACCAAATTAAGCGTCAAATGGGCGAGAGCTCACAGACATTCTTAAAATGGGTTAACGACAACGCAAACGCTATGAACATGAGTACTGGTGAAGCGACCAAATACGGGGCGGTTTATTCAAACTTATTTTCTGGCTTTATCAAAGACTCAAACAAGCTTAGTGCCTATACTGCTAAGATGCTTCAGACATCCGCAGTTGTAGCAGAAGGTTCAGGACGTAGTATCACGGACGTCATGGAGCGTATTCGCTCTGGTTTGCTAGGAAACACCGAAGCGATAGACTTTTGTCGCACCGCTTAGAAATAGGCGGATTAAGAACTTACCAAAATCGGTAGAACTCTAAATTTTAAGTAATTAAAACATGACGATACCGAGGTAAACTAAGCAATTAAAAAGGCTTAGTCACCGTAGAGCATAGGGATTGAACCTGTGCTTTTTGTTTTGTCAAAAAGTATAGAATAAAATATCCCCACGAGTGGTAAGCACCTAAACAATTCGGTTGTAGGTGAAAATATATGCCGAACTTACAAGAAATTGTAAGAAGTATGGATAAAAAGCCATGCGATAACATTATTGAGAAGATTTGGGAATCAACGTCAACGTGGCTATGATTCAGTCTACTGAAGCGTTCAAACGTTTCGCAAATGGCCAAAGTTGGGACCAGCTAGACTACCAGACACAACAACAAATCCGTCTAATGGCTATCTTGGAACAAGCTACTGCCAAATATGGTACGACCTTGTCTCAGTCAGTCAATGGGCGTATCAGCTTGTTTAAATCATTACTGAAAGATGCTGCCTTGAATGTAGGTAATGCATTCTTACCAATCATTAACGCTGTCATGCCAGTCTTGAACTCGTTTGCTATGGTACTGAAGAACGTGACTGGTAAATTAGCCGAGTTTATCGCTTTGATGTTTAACAAAAAAGCGACCGTAACAGACGGCGGTGTAGCTTCTGCTGCAAGTAGCGCAGGAGAAGCCTTGCAAGATGCAGCAGGTGGTGCAGGCGACCTTGCAGATGCTATGGACGATGCAGATGATGCTTCAGGCGGTATTGCTGATAACCTAGACGACACTGCTAAATCAGCCAAGAAAGCCGTCAAAGAATTGCTTGGCTTAACGGGATTTGATGAAATCAATCTCTTAGGAAAAAAAGACGAACCTGACGATGATGATGGCGCTGGCAAAGGTAAAGGTGGCGGTGGAGGTAAAGGCAAGAAAGGAAAGGGAGGCGGTGGCGGACCTTTCAAAGATATCTTACCAGAAGTTGCTCTTACCGACATGGACAACCAATTCAAGAGCATTTTTGATGGTCTTGGAGACAAACTAAAAGGTCTATTTGACCTGTTTGGTAAAGGGTTTAACGCTGCGTTCAGGTCTGACGGCTTGGAACGTATCAAGATTGCTTTAGGCGAGATTGGCAAAACACTAGCAGAAATTGCCACGGACCAAAGAGTTGTGGAAGCCTATGACAGGATGACCAAAAAGGTTGCTTACGCACTCGGACAGATTGCAGGCTCAATTGCCACCGTTGGCGTCGGTATTGGTGTATTTCTTGCTGAAAGCATCGCTAACGGTCTAGGCCGTCAAAAACGGCACATAATTAGGGCTCTAGTAGCTTCATTTGATAGTATCGGTGAAATCTACGAAGCAATCGGAAACATCGCACAGGCGCTCTCTGGTGCGTTCTATGACGCGATAACTTCAACAGGTGCTGTACGTATTGGAAGCTCTCTAGTGTCTATGTTCCTAGCGATTGGTTCAATCGTCACAGAGATTTCAATGAAACTGGGTAGCGACTTAATACAGGCTATAGAGCGTGCTATTGTGGATAACGCTCCAAGCTTATCTAACTCTTTACAGAATCTATTCCAGTCTGTAGCTCCAATATTTGAGAGCGCAGAACAAGCAATCAACAAGATTATAGATAAGATTAGCGTATTCTATGAAAATCATATAAGACCTCTGATTAAAACAGCGGGGGAAGACTTATCTAAGCTTATTGATTTAATTATCAAAGGTTGGGATGAAAATATTCAACCAGTCATTGATGAGTTTGGTAAAAAATTCTCAGAAGTGATTGATAGCAATGTTGGAGAGGCTGTCGAGAAAATAGTTGAGCTAATTGCAAAATTCTTGGAATTATCTCAAACATTAAATAGGGACTTATATCCAGTCATTGAATTCTTAGTTAATACATTCTTCAAACTTTTAGGACCAGTATTTAACTTCTTAGCTCAAATATTCATTGTCACTTACGACATGATTTCAAAGATTATTGGTGACATTGCTGAGCTTTTAAGCGGTATCGTTGATATCATTGAAGGTCTTGTAACGGGAGATTTCAGCAAGATACAAGAAGGTATAAGCGAGATTGTTGATGCGTTGATTTCTTTCCTAAAAAATGCCTCTGATGCTGTCTATGGTATTACATTTACTGCATTAAAAGCGTTATGGGATTTAATTAAAGCAGTATTCCAAATCATTATTGATTTGATAGCTAATTCTCCAATCGTAGAGTTGTTCACTACTGTATTTCAAGGGGCTTGGGATGGAATTGTAGCCATCTTTAGTGGCTTAGGCACTTGGTTCAGTGAACGTTGGTCGGATGTTACTAACGCACTTTCAAACGTTAGCCCTTGGTTCACAGATATGTTCCAGAATGCTTGGAACGGGTTGACTGGAATCTTTTCTAATTTCGGTGCTTGGTTCAGTGACAGATGGAGCGATGTTACAAACGCGCTATCAAATGTTTCTTCGTGGTTCGGGGATACATTCACAAGAGCTTATAATGCAGTCGTGGACGCATTCAGTGGTATTGGAAGCTTCTTTAGTGGAGTATGGTCGACTGTCGAGAGCATCTTCGTCAATGCTGGTCAAGCAGTTGGTAGTGCAGTCGGTGGTGCCTTTAGAAGCGCAGTTAACGCAGTTCTAGGTACGATTGAGAATGTTGTCAATGGATTCATTGGCATGATCAACGGTGTTTTAGGCGTTGTCAGAAACTTACCTGGTCTAGACTGGGTGGGTAGTATTGGTTATGTGAACCTACCTCGTCTTGCTCGCGGTGGTATCGTTGACAGCCCTACTGTGGCAATGATTGGTGAAGCTGGTAAAGAGGTTGTCATGCCTCTTGAGAATACAGGCTTCTTACAAACCATGGGGCGTGTCGTAGGTGGTGCCGTGGTCGACGCTTTAGGTGGAAACTTGACACAATCAAGTGGATTCTCTGGCGATGGTGATATCGTCATCCAAATCGGTGGTCACGAGTTTGGTCGTGTAGCCATCCAAGAAATTAACAAAGAACAAGAACGTGCAGGACAAGTCTTGCTTAACATTTAAAGGGAGGTTAAATGGCACAATTGATAATCAATGGGGTGGCTGTTAAGCCTCCCAAATCTTTTCAAGTTGGTATCCAAGATATCGACGGAGAAACTGGTCGAAACGCAAACGGAGACATGGTGCGTGACCGTATCACGGTTAAACGTAAATTAGATTGTGAGTGGGGCATGCTGACACAAGGAGAAATGAGTCAGCTTTTAAATGCTGTATCACCTGAATTCTTCACGGTGTCCTATCCTGACCCGATGTCAGGACAAACAACTAAAACATTTTATGTTGGCGATAGAACAGCTCCGAGCTACTCATTTACTGAACAGTTCAAGCCATGGTCTGGTGCTAAATTTAATCTGATAGAGAGGTAGGTAGAACATGGATATATTCAGACGACAGAAATTCAATGAAGCTATGTTTGCTAAAAACCGTACTCTTGCTATTAGAGTTGGAACCTACCAATCGAGCGACATCAAAGAAGCTAGTTTTGATTATGGTTATATCAAGGGCGATACTTACAAACCTGGTGGAACGTGTGCTGGTAGTGGTAAGATTACTTTTACAAGTATTATCACGACATTCAATAAGCTAGATAAGATTTACCCAGAGATTGGTCTTTTGGTTGATGGAACTTATGAGTGGGTGAAGATGGGTGAATACTTCATCAATGATATTGAAATCGACCGAAATCGTAACACGACTACATTAGATCTAATGGATGGGATGTTCAAATTAAACCGTGAGTATGTCACAGATTTAACATTCCCAGCGGAGATTAGACAAGTTGTTAAAGAAATCTGTCTAAAAACTGGCGTAGAATTGGCAAATGAAAACATGGATATCACATCCATGAACTATGCAATTGAGACGAAACCTAAAGATAAAAACAAGACATTTAGGGATGTATTGAGTCTAGCCACTCAAATGCTCGGAATGTCTTGTTTCTTTAACCGAGAAGGTAAACTTGAAATCAAAGAGTTGACTGACTCAGGTATCGTGATTACCGCAGACAATTACTTCTTACACGGTTTGACCAGAAGTGAGGTTGAGTATCAGATTGCAGGGATAACCTGTAAGAAAGACAAAGAAGGGCTGACTGTCGGAACTCGCACAGGTCGTTCGCTTGAGATCGAAAATCCGTTTATGACTCAATCGATTTTGGATAACCTTTATCACAAAATCAAGGACATCAGATATTATCCATTCAGCTTGAACTTTCAAGGGCATCTGTTGCTTGATGTTGGTCAGTGGGTAACAATCAAAACCAACAAGGGAGAAACGTTCAAATCTCCTGTACTAAGCCAATCTTTCAATTTTAAAGGCGGTCTTCGTAGTCGTATCAGCGCTGATAGCAAGGCTGGGAATGATACACAGTATTCATACGCTGGTACCATTACTAAAAAAATCGAGCAATTCAGCGAATTTGAGAAACAGCTTCAAAACCAAATTGAAGAAGCTGATAGAGGGTTCGATGCCAAGGTTGACCAAATCAAACAGGACTTCAATGACCAAATCGAGCTCACAAAGGCTAAGGCTGAGGAGAATAAGAAGGCCTTGTCCGATGAAATCGACAGACGATTTCACGAGTTTAGTCCAGCTGGTTTTGAAGAAGCCAGGAACAAAGCAGAAGAAGCTTTGAAAAAAGCTGGCACAAGCGCTGAATTAGCAGAAGAAGCTAGAAATAGAGCACTTGCTAATATTAGAGATTTAAACACGTTCAAGGCAGCAGCAGAACAAGCGCAAACTCAATTAAATAAAGACGTTGTTAATTTTAGAAATGAATATGGTTCTAAAATGCTTGAAGTCAATCAAACAACGGAAGGCATTAAAACCAAAATTGGAGAAATAACATCATTCATTGATAAGGACGGTCAACGTCAAGAAGCATTGAAGCGATATGCTAGGGAAGAAACAGCTAAACAAACGAGCGCTATTCGTGAAACAATTTCAAGAGATTATGTTTTGAAAAGCACCTTTACTGAGAATGTCGAAGGAATAAACCAGCGTTTTGAAGCAATCACAAGAGACAATGAAGCTAAATTGGCAGAATACAAGCAAGGCATAGACGGACGTATTGCGACAATCACAAGTCAAATCGCTGGTAAGGTCAATGAGGTAGACTTCCAGCGAGTCAAGGAAACGAGCCAATTATACGAGCGTATTTTGGGTACAAACGACTCGAATGTTAGCACAAACATAGCAAGAATGGCCTTAACCTCAGAATTGTTTGAGGTCGAAGTAGGCAAGAAGTTTAGTAACCTTACTAATCTATTCTATGCTCCTACAAAAATCCCTAAATATATCTCATCAGTCGCAACCAATGCCCATTTAGAACGTGTTGGCTGGGGCGATCATGACGGGATAAGAATTAACTATACTGACTCTATGTCTGGTTGGCTGGGAGTTCGTTTCCCTCTTACAAAGAGATTTGTCAAACAAGGAGAAAGCCTTGGTTATCGCATTGAGATTGCAGTTGATAAGGTACCAAAAGATGGTATGGTTTTAATTCAACTACTAGACAATACCGAAAAATTAGGATTGTATTATAACTCTAAAATTTTGCTTACCAAAACAGGTAATCAGGTATTCACAGGATATTTGGATATTCCAAGAACGGGGGAACTGAATGAGTACTCGCTTAGATTTACTCTTACAAGCCCAGGGAACATCGTTATTCATAAACCAATGATTATCGATAAGCGCATAATTCCTGAGGAATTCGTAGACAGTACGGACTATAACAATGAGTATAACCGTGTGACTATGTCCTTGCTACAGGATAGCTTTGCTATCAAGGCTCTGAATAGTGCAGGAGATATCATCGCTGGTATCAACGTAGGTGCTAATGGTAACAACCGCATCGTCGGTAAGGCTACGCACATCACAGGAGAAACCTTGATTGACAATGCGGTTATTAAATCAGCAATGATCGACAAACTCAAAACCGCCAATTTTGAAGCTGGTTCAGTCACTACTACTATTTTAGGGGCTAACTCTGTCACAGCAGACAAGGTACTTATGGACCAAGCTATGGCTCGAAAGTTTGTATCAAATGATATATTCACGGATACTTTAGCTGCAAAAACTGCATTTATCAACAAACTACGTTCAGTAGTTGTTTCTGCAACCCTTCTTGAGGGTTACAAAGGTAAAATTGGTGGTTTCCAAATCGGTACTCACGATAAAGACCCAAGCACCTATTGGATAACTGGTACTAATCAATTCGCAGTTGGGATGAGTAATGGTAGTTCCAAATGGGAGCAAACAGCTCTTTGGGTTAACTGGGGAGACGATTGGGGTAAAGTAGGCGATAACGCTTGGTATGTGAAACGAACTGGAGAAATGCATTGTAGGAATACTGCACATTTTTGGAAAACACCTGTTGTTCATGGAGATTTAAGGGTCGGAGGTCATATCTACTATATCAACGAGAATGATAAAACAGGCGGTTATTGGATGTACTCTCCAGCCTTCACGAAGATTGACAAATACAACGGTTATCTATATTTTTATGATTTTAATGAAAGACAATCTGATTGGATACCTCTTAATAAAGAAATCTCAGACCGTAGATACAAAACAAACATCAAAGATAGCGAGATCTCAGCGCTTGATGTAGTTGATAAACTTAAAACGTACAGTTATCGCAAAGAATACGATGACAAAGTCGAGGATATCTCTTGCGGTATCATGGCTCAAGATGTTCAAAAATACGCACCAGAAGCATTTTATGAGAATCCAGACGGTGCTTATTCATATCGCACATTTGAGCTTGTGCCTTACCTCATTAAGGCTATTCAGGAATTGAACCAAAAAGTAGAAAGGTTGGAAACAACATGAACGAACAAGACAAGCAGATTAGTAGTCTCACGATTAAATCATTGAGCGAGAGAATCAGCAATGAGGCTACTCAATCAGCAACGCTAGAAGCTCTATACACAGTTACAGCTATGGAATTGGAGCAGATGAAACGAATCATCGAGTCAAACGAAGAACTAAAAGCAAAATTTGAAGAATTGAAAGGACAAATGACAAATGGCAATTAATAACTACACACTCGCGACTAAACCTTATACTCGTGGCTTCGGAGACAAAACTACAACCGTTGTAGAAATCCGTTTACAAGAAGGCAACCGTTACAGCACCAACCAACGTGAACTCGTCGGAGACCGCACTCAAGACAACGAAGAAACACTTATTCAAGCGGTT
>ERZ773203.656-NODE-656-length-18877-cov-4.495378_pt1 | contig 18877 bp, 20 predicted proteins | sample MGYA00580529_ERZ773203 | MGnify/ENA primary metagenome ERZ773203 (study PRJEB29015, sample SAMEA2738176) | human oral metagenome | biome: human oral; feature: human-associated habitat; material: saliva | place: China | collected 2177 ... | reverse complement strand
AAAATGTCCGGTCACCTTGGGACAAAATGTCCGGTCACCTTGGGACAAAATGTCCGGTCACCTTGGGACAAAATGTCCGGTCACCTTGGGACAAAATGTCCGGTCACCTTGGGACAAAATGTCCGGTCACCTTGGGACAAAATGTCCGGTCACCTTGGGACAAAATGTCCCACCTATTGGCACCAAAATGTCCCACCAGCGCAGGGGTAATTTTGCCCCTGATGTCCCGGTCCTCAATCCCTCACCACGACAAAATGCACATGACGAAATCGCTTGCACCTGCACGAAAGAGCGTGTTAAGGTGATGGGGAACAAGCACTCAAACACAATTGAATTTTGGGGCGGCATGAAAGAAGCCGCCGGGGCGGTTGAACAAGCACCCCGACGGCATAAATGCTTCCCCCGCAAATCAGAAAAAGGGGGAAGCGTAGCCTCCCCCCTACCAGTCAGAGGGGAAAGGCCTAGCCTCCCCCTACCCATTTACAGCAATATAAGGAGGAGACTGTGAACCAGTCTACCAGTCCCAATCAGGATGAGTCGAGCGTTTCGGCACCGCAGCCGAACCCCCGCATCTCGCATTTTCCCGAACTTTTCGTGAACTTCTCTTTGCCCTCGCGCGCGCCCGTGATGCGCGCAGCTGACGGTACGAAAACCAGCCTTCCAGCGGTGCAATGGGAACGCCGCAACGGCAACCGAACCCTGACCTTGACCGCCGGTCACGTCCTTCTGCCCGGCACGCACGAGAAGCTGAACATTCTTCCCTCTGGAAAAATTGCGGTCCTGATCCTGCATTGGCTCTGCACCGAAGCAGTGCGTGCAGGCGGCCCGGAAATCGACCTCGCAACGAACTGGCATGCCTTTCTTCACGACACCGGCATTCCCTGGAACTCTCGCAATGCCCGCGAGGCGGAACGCCAGCTGCGCGCCCTACTGGCAATGCGCATTGACACCACCACCGTGGGAGTCGATGCAGACGGCGAAGAAACCATTCACACGACCAGCTGTGTGGTCGGGTCTGAAACCAACCTCACGTTCACCCGTGACGGGGATTTGAACGAGAAGAAATCCCAGGTTGTGTTGAGCCAAGAGTTCTTTGACCGCGTCGTGTCCCATTGGCCGGTGCCGCATGGCACCCACCGGTGGGAGCAGTTGGTGGCCTCGACGAAGTCACCGCAAACGCTGCTGATGTGGCTATGGCTCAAGCACCGCCTGCATTTTGTGGACCAGTCCGGCACGAAGAGTCTTCCGGTGATTTCGTGGGAACAGTTGGCGGAGCAGATGGGACCCGATTTTTCGTCCATCAGCGATTTTAGGAAGTCGTTCATTAAGTCCGCCCGTGAAATCGCCGCTGTAGACCCGCAGCTTATGGCCCGCGTCGAACGCGTCGATGCCCCCGGCAAGAAGAACGCCGTGACCGGCATCAGGCTGCACCCCAAGAACGCCGTGACCGGCTACAAGACCATCACCGACTAAGCACACCCACCACTTCTGAAAGGCCCCAACGATGAGCCTCACTGCATCATTTGCAGGCTTCCTTGCCGCACCCCCTGAAACCCGCATCACTGAAACCGGCCGCACTCTCACCCGGTTCAGGGTCGGAGTCAATGACCAATTCCGCGACGCGACCGGAGAATTTAAAGACCGCCCGACCATCTGGGTGAACTGTCAGGCCTGGGGGAACCTTGCCGAAGCGATTCGTGATGCGCATTTCCCCACGGGCGCCGCGGTGGTCTGCACCGGTGAATGGCGACAAAATGACTGGACCGACAAAGCCACTGGCGAGTCGCGTTCCACGCGCTTTGTTGAAGTTGAGCACCTGGGTGCAGACCTTGCGGTGCGCCGCAAGAGTCAGCCCGCCGCCGCGCCGGTGGCGCAGCCGGCGGCTGAACCTGTTGCCGACAGTGCCGCGACCGAAGGTGAGGTGAACCCGCTGTGATGAAGTTTCCGGCATGGATGAATCACCCGGTGGTGCGAAAAATCCTGAACCTGGAGCCGGTGCCTGATCCCGGCACGAAGCCAGAGCAGGCACCGGCCGCGCAGCCGGCCGAAAAACCCCCGGCGGCACAGGCTGGGGAGAATCCGCAGGACACCGCGGAGTTCTTCACCCCAATTCCCACGAAACCGAGCCCCGGTCAGCGCATCTTCCGCATTCTCGCGTTCTCTGTGCTCATTCTGCTGGTGTGGATTGGTGTTCGCACTGTCATTTGGGGCAACCAGTCCCGGCAGGCCGCCGCCCCGGTGCCGATTTCGGCAACGTTCCCGGCCGCCACTGCTGAGGGCACCGCCTCGCGGGCCGCCGTGGCGTTCTTGACCTGGCAAGAGGGAGAGGCGGGCGTGCAGGCACGCGCCGCAGCCCTCAAACCCTACTTCTCCACCTTGGGGGATGCTGACGGCAAGATGGGTTGGAACGGCAAGGGAACCCAGCGGGCGGAGAATCCCACCGTGATGCGTATTCAGGTGCTGGATGAATCCACCGCCCGCGTGCTGGTCGTGGTGGACGTTATTAACGGTGATGCACGCAAGACCACCGGCCTGGAAATGACGGTTAAGGTCATCGACGGCGCAGCCGCCGTCGTGGGAACCCCCGGCGTGGTAGCGGTACCAACCGCCCCGACCATCAAGGCCACCGCCGCCTCACAGGTGGACAGCGAACTGACGCAGGCAACTAAGCCGGAGGCTCAGTCGTTCTTCTCCATTTTCGCCACTTCGGACAGCCTGGATTCTGTGGCCGCACCGGGCGCGAAAATTCACGGCCTGGCCGGTGCCTGGGGCACCGCCAAGGTCACCACCTGGGCGGTGAACGCCGGGGATGAGAAGACCCGCACCGCCACCGCTGAGGTCACCTTTGAGAAGGACGGCGTTCAGCTCAAACAAGTTTTCACTCTCTCACTGGTCAAGGTCAGCGGACCGTCTGCTGACCAATGGAAAATATCTGAGATTCACGGAGGAACTTAACATGTTCGAACTCGCAGCTGCTGCTCTGCCCCTTGCCCTGACCGACTTCAGCGATATGAAGAACGTCGTGCTCGGCATTGTCGGCAACGTCATTCTCATCATTCTGGTGGTTCGCGCAGCCGCCGATTACGGAAAGCGCGACTGGGGCGGACTGATCGCGAACGTCATTTTTGGTGTCATTGTGGGCTTTTTCGTGTGGTTTAATGACCAGGCGGTGGCGCTGCTCAAGCACCTGGGCACGCTGGTGTTCGGCGGCTAGGGGGCATCATGGCTCGCGAAGGACAGACCGTCTCGCGGCATCTGAAATTTGAAACACGCCAGCACAACCTTGGCGTGGACTTGGGCGAAGGCATTCCCCGAAAGATTCTGATTCTGGCGTTCATCATCTATCCGGCGTGGTGGGTGATGGTGTTCTCGATTCTGCACGGCGTGAACCAAATCACCGGCATAATTTATCTGCTGCCGCCGACGATGTTTCTATGGTTCGGAACCCGAGAATCAGGCGGGAACATGCTCCGAATGCGGTTCACGCAGGGGCTGCTTCGGGTCCGCTACGGCCTCACGAATCACCGCCCGGTGATTCGTTGCGGCCGTCGTGAGGCTGACCCGCGCGAATTTGTGCCCGCGACGGTGCGATTTGGCGAAAGCCTCGGGGCATTCGTTCAGAAAATCGTTCCGCCAAAGACGCAGAACGGAACACAGGAGCCGGTCACGATGGCCCCGACCCTATGGCTGGTCGGTGGCGACCAGCTGGACGCGGTCGGGCAGCGGGAAGCTGCCCGCCGCGCCAAGAAGAGGAAGGCATGAAAATGGATGTTCTCGAGAGGGTCCGAAACGCCCTCGGATTCAACGCTGAGCGGGCGTTGCCCATGCCGGTGCATCAGCTCATCACTGACGGCTTGCTGTTCACTGAGGACCACGTGGAGGCGTGGTTCACCGTGGGCGTGCAGAACCTGGATACCGCCGCAGAGGCGGTCTGGGATGAGTCGCTGGATTCGGTGAAGAAGTCGATGTTGCAGGCGGTCGGTGAGCGCGAATGCATGATTCGCATCATGTGGAGCGAACACCGCGGAGAGGACTATTTGCGTTCCGTGCAGGGTCGTTATGATGCGTCCTGGGGCAACGGCGCAGCCTGGGCGGCCGATTATGCCTCGAAAATTGATGAGCTGCACTTGCCCGACCGAACCGTCATGCTGGGCGTGAACCTGGGAGAGCGCGCAGGCGGGCCGGCCCGCCTGATGCGCAAGGCTGAGAAGGCCTCCGGTTTCCAGCATGGGCCGGTCAGTGATGCAGAGCTGGCCGACGCCATGGTGGCGGCCCGAAAGATTCTCAAGGTGCTGGCCGCCTCGCCTCTGGCGGTGGAACTGGCTAGCGTTGAGGCGATTTCGTGGATGCTCTCTCGCGAGTCGGGCCGTGCCAAGGCGCGGATTCCCGCCACCGGCACGGTGCGCGGTGCAGCCCTGGGCCACCTGCTGGCGTCAAAAATGGTTCCCTATCCTTCCCACGTCGAATTGCTCGATGAACACGACACCCCGGTGGTGTTCAAGGCTATTTTGCCCATTGTCTCTTTCCCTGAGGAGTTGACCGCGCCGGGCAACGCTGACTGGGTCGAGGTGCTTTCACGCATCACGAAGATTCGTGAGGTGGCCGACGTCTACGGCATCAGCACCGAGGAAGTGCCGGTGCGTGCTGATGCCACGATCCGGTTTCACAACCTCTCGCGCCAGTCGGCGTCCACGAAGGTGAACGAAGCCCGCCGTACCGCAAAGGAACAGCGCCAGTCGGCAGCGAAGGGTTCAGCCGAAGAGGTCCCGGAGGAAGTGGAAGAGGCCGAGACGGCGAATGCCCGCCTGCTCACTCAGATTAAAAAGGGCGGCACCTTTTTGGTGAAGCAGTCTTCCCGTGTGATTGTTAGCGCCTCCAGTCTGGAGGAGTTGGAAGAGAACATTGACGCGGTCACTCACGCGCTGGGTGAAGAAGACATTGTTGTGGCCCGCGGCGAAAATGAGCAACGCGACCTCTGGCTAGAGAACCTGCCCGGTGACGCGCAGCGCGTCACCGACCTGAACCACATCCAGACCGATAACGGTTTTTATGGCATGTTCTTCTGGGCCGGTTCAAGGTGCGGTGATGAGCAGGCCGGCATGTCCGGGTTTGTGCATGGCACGACGGTGGAGCCGTTCAGGTCGTCGGTTTCTTCGGCGGGTGAACGAGGCGACACCACCTCGACGCTCTACAGCGGCCGTTCGGGTCGTGGTAAGACGACGGCCATGATGTTGGAGCTCTTGTCGGATTTGGTGGAGCGTCCCGCCTGGACCGTGTTGTTTGACTGGAAGGGCGACACCGGAGGCGCCGCCCTGGTGGCCCGACACTATGGCATTCCGGCCAACATTGTGGAGCTGGGCGAAGAACATTCCGGCGCAGCCGACATGTTCCGTGCGTTCAGCCGTGCACAGGCACCCATTGCGGTGCAGTCCATGTTGATGATGCAGGCGAAGGACCGACGCATGGCAGACGTTGCCACGTCCGCGTCGCTTCGCTTCGCAACTGAGGAGGCCGAGGAGGCCGAAGTGCCTTCGACCTGGGGCGTTATTCAGCGCATGGCCGCCAGTAATGACGCAGACGTGCAGGCGTTCGCCGCCTATTTGCTAGACCTTGCGAAAACTCCCATTGGCCGCATTGTCATGGGAGAGCCGACCGCTAATGCGGGCCTGTCTTCTGAGCCTGGTTTGTGGATTGTGCAGGCTGCGGGGTTGTCGTTGCCGTCGTCTGAAATCTCGTTCAGTGATTGGGACGCTCAGCAGCGCCTTTCGGTCGCCCTGATTCAGGGCATGACGTCGTTTGCATTGGCCATGTCCTCGTCCAAAGCGTTGCGTGAGATGCGCAAGACTGTGGCCGTTCCCGAGGTGCACATTTTGCTGCGTGCGACCGGTGGTGCCGCGTTCCTGGACCAAATCGCCCGCATGGGCCGCGCGTTTAACACCTCGCTTGTTTACGATTCGCAAGATTGCACGTCGATTCTCGCGTTGCCGGGTTTGGTAGAGCAGCTGCAGGGCGTGCGTGTGTTCCAGCTGATGACAAAGGCACAGCAGGATGCCGCCGCGGAGCTTCTGGGCCTAAAGCCTTCGGACCAGATGCGGGCGCGCATCATGGCGTTGGCTCGTGATGAGACGGACATTCGCAAGGTGGCCAAGGGCCGCGCACTGGTTCGTGATTGGCGTGACCAGGTGGCGGAAGTTCAGTTTACGTTCCCGTCGCGAACGGTTCAGGAGTTGCTTTCAACGGACCCGAACGCGAAGAAGAAAGAGGAGATGGAGTCATGATGAAGAAGAACGCAGCTCTGGTTGCTGGTGTGTTGGTGTTGGGTTTGGCCGGTTGTGGCCAGCAGGGTGCTGGTTCGCAGGGGCAGAGTGCGTCTGATGGTGGTCAGCAGGCGGCAACTGATGCAGCTCTGAACTGGGTGAAGGGCACCGCAAAGGTTCGGTGCGAGTTGGAATCAGAGAACTACAAGTACCACGGCTCTGATTGTGGCAGTAAGGACAACAGCACCCCGGTTAGAGATAGTTCTGAAAATTCCCATGTGAAGCGCACCGTGAGGTGGGGCAAGGACGCCTGGGCCGTCGTGATCGCCGACGGCGAGAACGACTCGACCCCGGAGGTCTTAGGCATGGTGAACGAGGGCGGCCGCTGGGTCCTCAAATCCCGCGGCGAGTTGAACAGCATTGCCAAGGGCTCGAAGAACAGCGAGTGCGCCGCCCTGAGCGGTCCGAACGCCCCGGAATGCGCGGACTGACCATGAAGCAGCAGATGCAGCGCATCATGCGCCCGGTGACCGCCGCAGCCGCGTTCATCACGCGGCCGGTGCTGGCGGGCATGGGCTGGGCCTGGGCCGCTTCCCCGCTGGGGCAGGTCTGGGCGACGTTGCCTCCGAAGGCGCAGCGCGCGGTGAAGGTTTTCAGCATCACGTTCTGGCTGTGCTGGTTTGCCGGGGCAGCCTGGGCCGCCGGTGGCGGCATCGCCTCAGTCTTCCCGGCGCGTCCCGGTCAGACCCTCGCCAATGCTTTGGACCCCTTCACCTTCTACCAGGATAAGACCGCCGAGCCGCCGGGAAACGTCCCGGCGGACGTCATGATTGGCTTAGCTGGCATGGTCTTCATTGCCGTGGCGAGCTTCGCCTGGGTCATCAGCTGGCTGATGACCGGCATGATTGGCGGCAGCTCCGCCTTTGAAGACGCCTTTGACATTTCCCCCATGCTTTCCTCAGCCATGGGCGAGCTGGCGGGCTGGCTGCTTCCGTCCTGTCTGGCCATGGGCGCAGTCGTCACCTATTTTGACGTGATGCGCCAGAAGTCGAACACCGCCAACGGCCTGATTTCTTTCTTCACCATTGGCATTATTTCGCTGGGCCTGCTGATTTCCCCCGCCTCGTTCACCGGCGGGTTGAACATGGGCCGTGACATTGGTCAAAAGGTCGTCTCCACGGTCGTGAGTTCCTCGCCTGTTTCCAGCAAAGAACCGTTTGAGTGGGAAACGAACTACACGGCAGAGAACAATACAAAAAGTTTTGCGTTGCAGGTGCAAGATGCCTACTGGCGCACCTTTGTGGTGACCCCGTGGTGTATCGGTGAATTTGGCGGTGACATGGGGCTCTGTCGCCAGCACGGTGCCGAGGTGCTGAAAAAGGGCAAGTACGACGAGCGACACAGCTACTACGAAGAAAACATCATCAAGAAGCAGGGAGAGAATCAGCATCTCCAGAAAATCCTCAAGGGGGACGATTGGTCAGGCCGTGTCGGCTTGGTTCTCTTCGGCGCACTCATTGCGCTAATTGGCTCAATCCTCGTTGGGCTGCTGGTCTTCAACGCGCTGGTGGCGTGGTTCCAAGCCGTCCTCTTGCTGTTCTTAGGTGTGTTCTTCTTGCCGCTGGGCATTATCCCGGGCGTGAGCCGGTCCTGGCTCATCAACTGGGCCACGCGCCTGGTCGGCGCGGTGGTCGTGAACGCCCTCATGATGCTGTTGTTGGTCTCCACCATGGGCATTATTGCTGGTATCTCGACTAGCAATGCTGAGTGGAACCAGCAGCTCATCACCGAAATTTTCGTGCTCTTCGCGGCCTTCGGCCTCAAGGGTACGGTGCAGCAGATGGTCAATTCGGCAGGGGCAGGCTCTGGCGGTGTTTCGCAGCTCATCATGATTCGGGCGATGTCTCGCACCGGGCACCTGAGCCGCCGTGCCGCGACCGCCACCGCCTCACGTGTGGGCCAAACGGTGCGTAGCCGCGCGCCGCGTCGCGCCGCCATTGGTCGAGAAAGGACCCGAACTCATGCATGAGATTTTTGATGAGATTGAACCCGAACGTGAAGCTCGGGCACCCCGACCCGATCCGCGCCAGCGCGAGCGGGGTCGGGGCTCCGGCCCGAAGCGTGGACGTGGGGCATTGATTGCGCTGTTGCTAACCTTTGTTGTCGTGGTTTGCTTTGTCATCATGCAGTCACGCGGCGGCGGTAGCCAGCCGTCCGCTGCGCCGAGTCCGTCGCTGGCAGCTCCGCAAGGAGCGCTGGACGCGTCACCGTCGGCAACAAGTCAATACACGTTGGGGGCAAATCCGAACGCGGTAGAAGCACGCCCGAGCGCGAAAGCGTCCGTAGTACCGATTGCCGCACCGGAACGACAGAACCCCGACCGTTCCAACCCTGAGGACGTGATGCGCGCGTGGGCTGTGACCTGGAGCTGGCGCGAGAGCGCCAACGACACCGCCCGCGTGGTGGAATGGTCCGAACCGTACAGCGACGTGACCATGACCGACGCATTCGCCGCCAAAGACCCGGTGGTGGGTGTGCAGGCCCCGTTTATGGTGACCCACACCGAGGTGTTGCCACGGTCGAAGAACCAGGGCATTGATACCAGTTTCCGCAAGTCTCGCGTGGTGAAGGTGACCGTGCGTGACCACCGCGACGTTCAGGTGACGCTCACCTGGGAGCTCACCACCCTTGAGGACACCTCCGGTCAGTGGATGGTCACCGATGCCTCGATGACGTCCTGGGAAGGAGCCGCACGATGATTCGTGAAGCGGTGAAGCTGGCAGCAGTGAACGCTCTGCGGGGCGTGCTGCTAAAGTTCGTGCTTCCGGTGGCCGCCGTCCTGGTGCTGGTGGGCGGTCTGATTGGTGGAGTCGTGGCCGCGATTTTCGGCGGCACCGGCTCCGCCGCTCACGCCGGCGATTGCTTCGCCAGTGGCACCGGCGGCAAACGCACCGCGGTTCATGCTTCGCAGGTGGAGATTGCGCGGGCGATTGATGAGGGAGTGCGGGAGCTTGGCTTTTCGGGTCAAGCGTCCCGCCTGGCGATTATCGCGGCCATGGGCGAGTCGTCGCTGGAGAACATCAATTATGGCGATGGAGCCGTCAATCCTGACGGCTCCATCGCTTCTAGTATCGGCATCTTTCAGCAGCAAAACGGGTGGGGAACCCGCGAGGAGAGGATGAATCCGAAGATTGCCGCGCAGCTGTTCATTCTGGGTCCCAAGCGTGGCGGCGGTGGCCTGGCGGATGTGCCGGGCTGGTCTGGGATGAGTGAGACGGCGGCGATTCACGCCGTGCAGAAGAACGCGGACCCGAACCACTATGCCCGGTCGGTTGCCCCGGCGGACGCTGTCATCAAGGAGGCCGGAATTGATGTGAACCGCTCCGGTAAGACCTCGAATGATGGTGAGGCAAAGGCGCAGGGTTCCGGTGCTGCTCAGAGCGTGAGCTCTGGATGTGGTACTGGTCGGGTCGGCGGCAACGCGCAGGCGGGCGACACGTACCCGTGGTTGAGCAAGACCCCCGGACCCGGCATCTATCACGAGGATGGGTTGGGCTTTTACCTGGGCGAGTGCACCAGCTACGTGGGGTGGAAATTGAACGAGTTGAACGGTGCTACGGGAGCGGACCCGTCCGGTTGGGCCATTGGAAACAATCGCGGCGGCAATGGGTCGCACTTGGGCAACGCAGCCGAATGGCGCGATGCATGGGTGGCCCGTGGCTGGCGTGTTTCCACCACACCGGTGGCGAACTCTGTTGCCTGGTGGGGTGCCTACGGTGGCGCGGGCATTGGTGAAGCTGGACATGTGGCCTGGGTTGATGCCGTGCAGGAAGACGGCCGCGTGATTCTGTCCGAGTACAACAACCCTTCGCTGGCACCTCCCGGGCACCGGTACTCGAAGCGGCAGCCGGCGGTCTCGACCGCTCAGGCATACCTCGTTCCGCCGGATGAATTTATCAAGGTCGGCCCGAAGCCGCAGGAGAAAAAGGAGGACGAGAAGACCGACGAAGAACGCCCGGCACCGGAGACTTCCGGTGAGGAGCCAAGCCATGAAGAGCAGCCGGCACCACCGGCTGAGGAGCGCACAAGCCGCCGTTGGAGCGGCGGCTAGGGTGTATTTTTGGGTGTTTCTTTAGGTGTATTTCGGAGTGTTTCCTGTGCCAACCACCCCCCGCCCGGTAAAATCCCCTTAAACCGCCATAACGTCACCGACACCTCACACACCCTTCGTCCCTCAGATTGTGTGAGGTGTCGGTGACTAATATTCTGGTTTGGGAATATAGGGCGGGGGGTGGTTGGCAGTGGTGGGTCTGGGTTGGTCAGGGGTTGGGTTAGTGGTGAGAAGAGGGACAGATGAGAAGGAAGAAGAAGGACAAGGGAAAGAGAAGGTGATGAGTGATGGTGACTGAAAGGGACGTGAAGGTTCTGAAGTTCATGAGTGGGTTCAGTTGGATGATGGCTGAGCAGGTAGCAAAGTTGATGGGGGTGAATTTGGTGATTGCAAGAAGAAGGTTAAAAGCATTGGGAGAGCTTGGGCTGGTGGAGGCTGAGAATGTTCTGGGGTCGAGGCGGTTGTTCTATTGGGTGAGCAGGTCGGGTCTGGAGTTCTTGGGTGTGGCTGCGGAGTGGTCTGTTCCGAAGGGGGTAAGGCTGGGGCAGATGGAGCATGACAGGGTTGTGGTCGATTTGGCGGTGGATTTTGCGGTGGAGCACCCCGGGTTTGACGTGGTGGGTGAGGCGCAGATTCGGCGGTTGGATGGCAAGTTGTTGGAAGCGGGGGATGAGCCCGAGTTTGCGTTGAAGCGGTATTCAGGTGGTCGGTTCGTGAATGTGTTTCCGGATGTGGTGGCGATTGGGCCGGATGGTCAGAAGTTCGTGCTGGAGTTCGAGCATTCGGTCAAGGATAAGAAACGGTTGGTTTCGCTGATGCGTGCTTATCTGGCGAGTGAGAAGGTGGCGGCGGTGAAGTATTACGGTTCGCCGCATGTGATGCCGAGGTTGCAGGCAGCACTTGACGCGATCAGTTCAGAAATGGTGTTCTTTGGCGGCAAGCCAAAGATTCAGATTCAGGAGCTCACAGTGGAGCAGGAAGGGCTGTTGTCATGAGCCAGAACGCACGGCTAAGCGAAAAGGACGCGCAGCGTCGCAATGGTTCGAACGGCCAGGGGTGGGATGAGGCGGCGATTCGCCGCGTTCTCGTGCTGGTGGTCGGTGTGTCCAATCCACTGGTGTGGATTTCGGCGGTGCTGACGGTTGCGATTGGTCAGAAGCGCGCCGCGTGGTGGCATGTGAGTGCCGCCGGGGCGGTACTGGCAGTAGTAGCCGCGCTATTCGGTGGGGTCCGCGGCTACTTTTTGCCGTGGCGTGAGATGGTCGCGCAGGTGAAGGCAACCGGGTTCGCGGGATTCTCCACGCTGGGGGAGTTCGCCGCAGGTCGGGTCGGTGATTGGGTTCTGGCTCAGGCACCGTTCGGTATCGGTGCGGGTGTGCTAATTGGTGGGCTTATCATGTGGCGGCGTGGCCGATTCGCTGCTGAATGGCGTGATGAGGAGCCGGAGCTGCACACCATGAGCCCGCGCGAAGCGCGCGCTGTGAACGCGCGCGTGGAGCGTCAGAAGAAGAAGATGGGCCAGTGGGCAAACGCGAAGGACGTTCAGCGGCTCGATGATGTCGCGGTGCGTCTGGGTGTGTCCAAGCCCGGATGCGAGCCTGTGGATATTCCGCTGGGTGCGTTGCGGTTGCACAGCATGATTTTTGGGCCGTCGGGATTTGGCAAGACGACCACGATTCTGGAGATTCTCAAGGGCTTGACGGTGGCCCCTGCTGCTGCGCCGTTCCGCATTGGCACCATTTTTGTGACCATGAAGCCGGAGGCTGATATTACCGAGAGCCTGCGGAAGATTGCGCAGGCGACCGGCCGCGGATTCCACGTCATCACGCAGGACGGGCACGGAGCCACCACGACTTACAACCCGTTGAAGCATGGCACGGCTCAGATGCGCGCCAATGTATTGGTGGGTGCTGAGGCGAACGCGGCGCACGGCGGATTCAGCGAGCCGCACTATCAGAGGCTGGGGCTTAGGTCCACGCTGGTGGCGTTGGAGGCTCTGGAGGCGGCGGTGGCCGCGGAGTTGTCGTACCGTGCAGGCGGCACGCTGCACCCTTGGCGGTTGGACGTGAAGCATGTCGCGCGCATGATGTCCCCGGCTTCTCTTGAATCGGTGCGTGACTCACTGGGCGGCTCACCGGTTGCCGTGCGGATTTCGGAATGGTTGGAGGAAGCAGACGCGGATTCGTCGGTGACCTCTGGTGCGGCGGGCATGAGAAGCCGCTTCGCAGCCGTTGCAGAAGGTGCCGCCGGTGCGGTGCTGGTCGATAGGCCCGACGGGCTGGATTTGGAACAAGCGATTGTTGCGGGCGACATTGTCGTGTTGAATTTGGACGCGGCGCAGGATTTGGAGGCCGCACAGTTCATTGCGAATCTGGCGATTTCTGATTTTGTGTCCACGATTGCCCGTCTTGGACATGCCAGCTGGCATCTTGACCCGGTCACCGGCCAGCAGAACCGTTTGAATTTCCTTGTGGTCGATGAGTTCGCGGCGCTGGGGGCCACGGGACTGATCGACGCTGTCGAACGGTCCCGCAGCCACGGCGCGGCGGTCATGCTCAGCGCGCAATCCTACACCGGCTTAAATGTGGTCGGTGAAGGTTTCTTAGAGCGCGTGAGCACGTCCACCACAGTGAAGCTCATTCACAGGACGGAGGCGGAGGCGGAAACGCTGGCTCAGTTGATTGGCACCCGCAAAGGGTGGGCGGAGACTCAGCAGACCTTCGAGGATTTGGACGCTCTGGGCTCGCAGTTCCGCGCGTCAGGTCAGGGGTCGTTGCGCGAAGTGGACAAATTCAAGATTCACCCGAACGTGTTTAGGAACTTGGCACCGGGTGAAGTTGTGGCCGTTTGGGGTGTTCCGCAGCTGAGGGCTGAGGTGGTCAGCGTGCGAAAGACCGCAACCCCTGACCCTGAGGTGGTCGAGTCGCAGGATTCGGCGGAAAAGGTGGAGGCTCAACCGGAGGTTGAAGCTCCAGCGGCGGCACCAGTGCCGGAGAAGAAGGCAACGGAGGGCCCGCGGGCTGGTTCTTCTGATGAGATGTGGGGGTGGAACTGAGTTTTTTGATTTACCCCGGGGTAAATCAAAAAACTCAGACCCCACCCTATGCCCGTGTCATGCTGGGCATGTGTGAAAGGAGAAATGATGATTCTGAAAAATCAATATGCACGCGCGATTTTCACCGGTGCGGTCGCGGCTTCGGCAGTGGTGCTTCTGTCCCTCTTTGAACCGGACCGGTTCGTGCTTCCGGCAGTTCTGCTGACAGCCATTCTTGTTTTCTGTGGCCCGCACTTAATGTTTGGTCACGCGAAAGAAGAACGCATGTATCAGCTGGCCGCTGTGGTCGCTGGTGTCGCGGTCGGCCTGGTGATTCTTGGTCAGCCGTCCGAGGGGCGGCTCATTCCCACGATTGCAGAGGCTGCGCAACAGGGCGGGTCAATGCTGGCAACCGGTCTTGCCGGGTGGGCACTGTGGAAGGCTGGCACGCACTCAATGCCGACATTACCGGACGTGTTGGAGGGCAAGGTGGTTTGGGCGACGTCGGCTGCGGCAGGCTATTTCTTGCTCAGCGGCACCTTGTCCGTTCTGGCGTTGGGTGTTGCTCTTCTGACGGTGCATCAGCTCTTCCGTGCCCGTGATGAGTCGTTGAAGGTGGACCTCAATTCTTCACAAATTGTCGGTGTTGAGGTCTGCATTCTGCTGCATCTGATGATTCCGGTCTTGGTGTCATGATCTTGAAAAGAGCATGACAAAACCCCCTCTACACGGCGTGTAGAGGGGGTTTATCATGTCCGCCGCAGGGCGTTACACCCTTTAGCCCTTTCAGATTAACATCTTGCGGCGGGCTGTGCATCTGAGTTCGTCATTTAATATCGCCGGTGAAGTCAAAAAGGCCCCGCCAGGCGTCACGTCTGGCGGGGCTTGAAAGATTCCCAAGGGCTCAACGTCCGTTGAGCGTTCGTTTTCTTGTCCTTCAATGAAAGCCCTGCTTGGAGCAGGGAATAACAAGGCGAACCTTGGTGATTCCATATTAACATCTTGCGCTGGCTGAGGCATCTGATTTCGTCATTGCGTTCAGGTGATGAGGGTTTGGGGTGGTGGGCTTGGTCGTGTGGTGGAGTAAGTGCGAATGTCTGGGGCTGTCTTCCCAGCTCCTAGCTGCGCCCATTTTTCGCCCCGTGAGGAGAACCCGTCAAGCCCGCGTGGTGGTCGTCTTTTCGGGGTGTTTTTTGGCTGGTGGTGGTTGGGGGTTCCGGGCGGGCTTGACAGAACCTCTCTCGGGGCATGGTGCGCTGCTTAGAGGAGCTGGCGGCGACAGAGCCTGTCTGACCGGGGGGTAGTGGTGTGCGCGCAATACTTGCGGTGTAATCTATTTCACAGTATGCGAATTATGTACATATGAACTATATCACAGTGTACCATAATTGAATTGTAATTGAGTGTGCCATAATTGAATTAAATCAATGTGAAATAAATGCAAAGAAAACCGGCAATAACTTGCATTATTGCCGGTTTTCTTGCTATAATTATTATGTTAGGAAGTGGAAATTCCTAACATGTTCAAGTCTAGTTAATCTAGACGCTAATAACCAAATATGAAAGGAACATAGCCTTGCTTGATACTGTGGCTAATATTCCCGGAGACCTAACCATTCTCGTTCTTTCCTGGACTCTTTCCAGGGTTGTTATTCACTTCTTGAAGAAGGATAACAAAGACAAGAAATAAGGTCTAAGCTTCCACTCTCTCCCGGTGTTCACAGCACCGGGAGGGGTGGACCCCTTGAATATTCCTTATGTATCCAGGCTATCAAAGGTAACTACTATGAGCAAGCTTTTTTGGGTCCTGATCCCTCTTAATGTTCTTCTTTTTTACCGCGAACTGTCGCACTTTTCGGCGGCTAGTGTTATTTCCCTGGCGATTCTGTCAGCAGCTGTTTTCTATCAGGTGCGAGCTTATCGAGCCCTTCGGGAATACGAGAAGGCACAGCACGCCTAAATCTCACAGATGCACCGGTTCAGAAAATCGCGCGGAACATCACGCGCGCCTGACACCGCAACAGAACAACGCATCCGAAGGGTAGGCGCGTGAGGTTCCGCGCCGCGGGCGAGCAGCCCGATTCTCGCCACCTCGCGCAGCGCAATACCATTCAGAGGTGAGACCCTCTCCATGGAGTACCCCCTTAAGGGGGTACTCCATGGTTATTTAAGGCATCTGTTATTTTTTCACCGCAGGACTTGAATACATGCTACATTTACCTATAGCATGTTTGATACAGGAAAAGGGACATAAAAAGCCCCTGGAGCCGCCACCAAAAGGTGGGAGAAAAAGGCTCCAGGGGCACCCTTGCACTTGATGCAAAGAACAGAAGGTGTGCATCAGATGCACACAGAAAGGCTAACACACATGCGTTTTCTTTCAACCGCAGAAGCAGCAGAGCTTGCAGGGGTAACCCCCGATGCGATTATCAAGGCCCGCAACGCCGGAACTTTGAAGCCCGCCGCCCAAATTGGGCGCACACTTGGATTCACAGAGGAAGAAGTGCAACGGTGGATCCAGTGGCGCACCGAGAATCCACCGGAAACCCGCCGGTGGGGCTGGAATGGCGGCACGCCGCGACCGCACGGTGTGGCGGTCAAGAGTGAGAAGAAATGACCGGCTTCTTCTTGCTGCTGGCGGCTATCGTACTTGTGCTCGGTGCAATCGCCGCTCTACTCAGAAGGCTCTCCGCTGGGGAAGATGGGGAGAATAGCTCTATTAATCCGGTGTGGCTGGTTTTTGTGCCGGTGCTGTTTGTCGGCTTTTGCTACTGTGCTTTTTGGGCGTTTAGGTGGGAACAATAGGTAAGGGGGTGCCACTCAAACATAACGTGATGCAGTTCATATTTTTTCGCGCCATATTCGGTTGCTTATTTAGTATAGTTTCCCATACTATATAAGTGTGGGAAGGGGACGAGAAAACCCCGACCCACCGGCCGCGCCAACCGGTGCAGCCGACCCACAACAGAAGGAAAACTCATCATGACCCCTTGGGAAACCCTGCTCAATTTCATCTTTGCCCCCCTCTTCTTCCTGCTTGACACCTGGCGGGGCTTCTGTGGACGTGACGCTGCCTGCGGACTCATCACCTCGCCTTTTCTTCTTGCCGCGATTTTCGGCGGGCCCTTCTTTCTCTTCTTTGCAATTAAGGGAACTTGCATCTTATTTTCATGCCTCATCAGAAAATTTGCTCACACCATTTGGCGAAAAGAAACTCTGGAAAAAAAGGCAATCCCTGGAGAGTTCACCTTCAACTTTGAAATTTACGACTGGAACAGCGACATCAGAGAAGAAGAAACCATTAAGGACCCCACCTTTGATGAGGTCAAGCTTCAAGAACCAGCCTTTACGGTTCACTCATGGCTTCCCGACCATGAAAAGCCCTTCCGCACAACGCTAAAGCTCAAGAAAAACGGTCTATGGTCCCCTGACGGCTGGAACGGATCGCCGGACGATACCAAGCGGCAGGTCTTTTCCACCGTCCACATTGTGCCCACCGACCGAGAAGACAGCTACACCACCGCCGAAATTTGGCACTGGCGGGCCTGCAACCGCCGCCAGCTGCGCAAGGAAAAGAAGGCAGGGCAGGTTCACCGCCACGGTGGACGCTGCAAGCGGATTAAATCAGTCAAGCACGTTTTCTGGCACATCAGGAAAGGCGAGAAGCCATAACAAAAGGTGCCCCACCCCCTTCTAAGGGGGTGGGGCACCTTTTGCGTTTCTCTCACCCGAAAAAGAAGCCGTTCAGCGGGCGAAAATACAGGTCGGAGATGCGCGCGGACTGTTCCAGTTCATGCGCGGTTGTGGTGCCATTCTCGCGTCGTCGTGCGAAGTCCTCCAGCATATCCAGGGTTGATTTCTCACCCGGTGCAGCCGGTTCAAGGCGCACCCGGTTGCGGATGTCGCCGCGTTCAAAGGCGGAGCCAATGAAACCTCTGACCGCTTCGGCGGTCAGAGGTAGGCGGGGCGGTTCACATGTTGGGTTTGCCGGTGCCGCCCACTCAGCCAGCCCGGCTAGAGTGTCGGTTGCCTGTGCGGTGATGTCCCATTGGTGCGTGTCAGTTCTGCGGGATTCGACCGTGACGGTGAACAGGGGGGTGGGTTGATTTGTCATATCTTTTCTCTCCATTTGCCTGTCTTCATTTTTGCATGTGAGCCTCACAGTGCATCGGAAACCCGACGGTGAGACCGGAACGGAGGCACGCCGCGACCGCGAGGCACCACCCAGAAATAAAGTGACACAGCTCATATATTTTTGCGCCATATCCCCTTGCTTATTTGCTATAGTCTCCTATAGTATATAAGCAAGGGGAGGGGACGAGAAAACCCCAACCCACCGGCCGCACCAACCGGCGCAGCCGACACTCTTAACAGAAGGACAATAAAATGCTGGAATATCTTCCGACGGAATATTTTTCGACCCTGCTTCCCCTTGCCGGGTTGTGCGTCTGTCTCAGCGGATTGTATGCGCTGTGCACCCCCAACAAGTTCATTCGCGACGAGTTGGGCTACATGGCGGGCACTGTTCTGCTTGCTTTCCTCTTGGTTTTCACGGGTGGCTTCTTTGTGGGAGCTTTCAGTGACCCCCAGATGCAGCAGCTCTTCCACATTGAGAGCGTCAAGATTTCTAGTGGCGCCCTTATCATGATGCCTGTTCCTGTTGGCCTCATCTGCTTCTCAGGCCTTTTTATTGCTGGAGGAAAAAGGGTCGAGCATAACTCCAACAAGCTGGACGACATCTATTCGGGCGATATGACGGTGTTTCTTGGCTGGTTTATGGCGGTCTTTGCGCTTGTTGCGACCGTAAGTTTCATTGGCGTTCTTTTCGCACCGTAGCCCTGTTTTCACGAAGTGGCCCACCCTGCACGGGGTGGGTCACTCTTGATTTTTTCGACAAAGGAGACTCAACGATCAGCGCAACCGCGCTGTATGTTGGGGCTCCTTTCGCACTCTGACCCTGGAAGCCGTAGGCGGCTCTGTGGCGCCCGAAAATTCCTAAGATGCCCAATGAGGCGCTGGAGCCCTAAAATCGCCGTAGAACCGCCTTCTAAGGCTTCCTGTGGCTGTTTGTGGGGTGAATTGTCTCTGAAAGCTTGAAAACAGTGTTGTCTTCATTGTCTGAAGTTGCGCGAGTCACGCGCGCGTGTACTAGACCCACCTACTTACTTAAGTCACTCTCAAGCACACGAAAACTCAAGCCGCGAACTCATGGCCACAAGGCGGAGACACAAGCGCCGCGCTGGAGCGCAGCGAAGCGAGCACCAGCGCCTGGCGCTTGTGTCGGAGCCGAAAAGGGTTATAGCCCTTAGGAGCTGATAGCCCGAGCGTAGCGAGGGCATCAGCCCTTGGGCTAGAGCCCTTTGTGGGCGTCTCTGGGGGGTCTGGGGGGTCGGGGAGAGCCCCCCAGAACAGCCCGAGCGGTAGCGAGGTCCTTATGCCGCCGAACGGCGGCATAGCCTTGGGGGGAGGCGGGGG
>ERZ773203.652-NODE-652-length-18959-cov-5.592256_pt1 | contig 18959 bp, 15 predicted proteins | sample MGYA00580529_ERZ773203 | MGnify/ENA primary metagenome ERZ773203 (study PRJEB29015, sample SAMEA2738176) | human oral metagenome | biome: human oral; feature: human-associated habitat; material: saliva | place: China | collected 2177 ... | reverse complement strand
ATCGTTGCACATCTTATTTAGGAGGTTCAGTAATGAACAAGAAACAATGGCTAGGCCTTGGTCTAGTTGCAGTGGCAGCAGTTGGACTTGCTGCATGTGGTAACCGCTCTTCTCGTAACGCAGCTTCATCTTCTGATGTGAAGACAAAAGCAGCAATCGTCACTGATACTGGTGGTGTTGATGACAAATCATTCAACCAATCAGCTTGGGAAGGTTTGCAAGACTGGGGTAAAGAACACAATCTTTCAAAAGATAAAGGTTTTACTTACTTCCAATCAACAAGTGAAGCTGACTACGCTAACAACTTGCAACAAGCTGCTGGAAGTTACAACCTAATCTTCGGTGTTGGTTTTGCCCTTAATAATGCAGTTAAAGATGCAGCAAAAGAGCACACTGATATCAACTATGTCTTGATTGATGATGTGATTAAAGACCAAAAGAATGTTGCTAGCGTAACATTTGCTGATAACGAAGCTGCTTACCTTGCGGGTGTTGCAGCAGCTAAAACAACTAAAACAAAACAAGTTGGTTTTGTAGGTGGTATTGAGTCTGAAGTTATCTCACGTTTTGCAGCTGGATTTAAAGCTGGTGTTGAGTCAGTAGACCCATCTATCAAAGTACAAGTTGACTATGCTGGTTCATTTGGTGATGCTGCTAAAGGTAAAACAATTGCAGCAGCACAATACGCAGCTGGTGCGGACGTTGTTTACCAAGCAGCAGGTGGAACAGGTGCTGGTGTCTTTGCAGAAGCAAAATCACTTAACGAAAGCCGTCCTGAAAATGAAAAAGTTTGGGTTATCGGTGTTGACCGTGACCAAGTAGCAGAAGGTAAGTACACTTCTAAAGATGGCAAAGAATCAAACTTTGTTCTTGTATCTACTTTGAAACAAGTTGGTACAACTGTAAAAGATATTTCTAACAAAGCAGAAAAAGGTGAATTCCCTGGCGGTCAAGTGATCGTTTACTCATTGAAAGATAAAGGGGTTGACTTGGCAGTAACAAACCTTTCAGAAGAAGGTAAAAAAGCTGTCGAAGATGCTAAAGCTAAAATCCTTGATGGAAGCGTAAAAGTTCCTGAAAAATAATGGATGGAAGTCATTTCTTAGGAAGCGGCCCTTGGCCGCTTTTTTAAGAGTTGAGACAAAGTCATTTTGTCTCAGTAAAGCTTGCTACTAGACAAATTAGCAAGTTTTATTGAAATAAAATAAGACTCTGAAAGGAAGAGCACATGGCACACGAAAATGTCATTGAGATGCGTGATATTACCAAGGTGTTTGGTGAATTTGTTGCCAACGACAAAATCAACCTGCACCTACGAAAAGGTGAAATTCATGCACTTTTAGGAGAAAATGGGGCTGGTAAGTCTACGCTCATGAACATGTTAGCAGGGCTTCTTGAACCAACCAGTGGTGAAATTGTGGTTAACGGTCAAGTTGTCAATCTCGATTCACCATCTAAAGCAGCTAGCTTGGGAATCGGTATGGTTCACCAGCACTTTATGTTGGTAGAAGCCTTCACAGTAGCTGAAAACATCATTTTAGGTAGTGAATTAACTAAAAATGGTGTATTAGATATCGCTGGAGCTAGCAAAGAAATCAAGGCTCTTTCTGAACGTTATGGCTTAGCTGTTGACCCTTCTGCTAAGGTAGCAGATATCTCAGTTGGAGCCCAACAACGTGTAGAAATTTTAAAAACCCTTTATCGGGGAGCTGATATCCTTATCTTTGACGAACCAACGGCTGTTTTGACTCCATCAGAAATTGATGAGTTGATGGCTATTATGAAAAATCTTGTCAAAGAAGGAAAATCAATTATCTTGATTACCCACAAGTTGGACGAGATTCGAGCAGTTTCTGACCGCGTTACAGTTATCCGTCGTGGGAAATCAATTGAAACAGTCGAAATTGCAGGGGCTACCAATGCAGATTTGGCAGAAATGATGGTAGGACGTTCTGTTTCCTTTAAAACAGAGAAACAAGCCTCTCAACCAAAAGAAGTGATCTTGTCTATTAAAGACTTGGTGGTCAATGAAAACCGCGGTGTCCCAGCTGTGAAAAATCTGTCCTTGGATGTTCGTGCTGGAGAGATTGTTGGTATTGCAGGGATTGATGGAAATGGTCAGTCTGAACTCATTCAAGCCATTACAGGTCTTCGCAAGGTTGAATCTGGAAGCATTGAGCTAAAAGGAGATTCAATTGTAGGCTTGCACCCACGTCAGATTACAGAGTTGAGTGTTGGGCACGTTCCAGAAGACCGTCACCGTGATGGTTTGATTTTGGAAATGATGATTTCTGAAAATATTGCCCTTCAAACCTACTATAAAGAACCACATAGTAAAAATGGAATTTTGAACTATTCAAATATTACTTCTTATGCTAAAAAGCTAATGGAAGAGTTTGATGTTCGTGCTGCCAGTGAATTTGTTCCTGCAGCTGCACTCTCAGGAGGAAATCAACAAAAAGCAATTATTGCTCGTGAAATTGATCGTGATCCGGATCTCCTTATCGTCAGCCAGCCAACTCGTGGGTTGGATGTCGGCGCCATTGAATATATCCACAAACGCTTGATTGAAGAGCGTGATAATGGGAAGGCTGTCCTTGTTGTCAGCTTTGAATTGGATGAGATTTTAAACGTCTCAGACCGTATTGCCGTTATCCACGATGGTAAGATTCAAGGTATTGTATCACCAGAAACAACCAATAAACAAGAATTAGGTGTCTTGATGGCTGGTGGAAACTTGGGAAAGGAGAAGAGTGATGTCTAAAAAATTACAACAAATTTCGGTTCCCTTGATTTCTGTCTTCCTAGGAATTTTACTCGGAGCCATTGTCATGTGGATCTTCGGTTATGATGCTATTTGGGGCTACGAAGAATTGTTCTATACAGCCTTTGGTAGCCTGCGTGGAATTGGAGAAATCTTCCGTGCCATGGGACCTTTGGTCTTGATTGGTCTTGGTTTTGCCGTTGCCAGTCGAGCTGGTTTCTTTAACGTCGGACTTCCTGGTCAGGCTTTGGCAGGTTGGATTCTCAGTGGTTGGTTTGCCTTGTCGCATCCAGATATGCCACGTCCCTTGATGATTCTAGCAACCATCGTGATTGCCTTGATTGCTGGTGGGATTGTCGGAGCGATTCCGGGTATTCTTAGAGCCTATCTAGGGACGTCAGAGGTTATCGTAACCATCATGATGAACTACATCGTCTTGTATGTAGGAAATGCCTTTATCCATGCCTTCCCTAAAGACTTCATGCAAAGTACAGATTCGACCATTCGTGTTGGGGCTAATGCAACCTATCAGACACCTTGGTTGTCTGAGTTAACTGGTAACTCGCGGATGAATATTGGTATTTTCTTTGCTATTATTGCCGTTGCAGTTATTTGGTTTATGCTCAAGAAAACAACTCTTGGTTTTGAAATCCGTGCGGTTGGTCTTAATCCACATGCTTCAGAATATGCTGGTATTTCTGCAAAAAGAACGATTATCCTATCAATGATTATATCAGGTGCCTTGGCTGGTCTTGGTGGTGCTGTTGAAGGACTTGGAACCTTCCAGAACGTCTATGTTCAAGGGGCGTCATTGGCTGTTGGATTTAACGGGATGGCGGTTAGTCTGCTTGCGGCAAACTCACCAATTGGTATTCTCTTTGCAGCCTTCCTATTTGGTGTTCTCCAAGTTGGAGCTCCTGGTATGAATGCGGCGCAGGTACCGTCTGAGCTTGTCAGCATTGTAACAGCGTCTATTATCTTCTTTGTCAGTGTTCATTACCTTATCGAACGCTTTGTCAAACCGAAAAAACAAGTTAAAGGAGGTAAGTAAAGATGTCTATTACAACCTTGCTCACCCTCTTGGTGTCTTCTATGCTGATTTACTCAGCTCCCCTCATCTTTACAAGTATCGGTGGTGTTTTCTCTGAACGTGGTGGTGTGGTAAACGTCGGCCTTGAAGGAATTATGGTTATGGGTGCCTTTTCTGGAGTTGTCTTTAACCTTGAATTTGCAGAACAATTTGGAGCAGCAACTCCATGGCTATCTTTGCTTGTAGCAGGATTGGTTGGTGGTCTCTTCTCTATCATCCACGCAGCAGCGACGGTTCATTTCCGTGCAGACCATGTTGTCAGTGGTACGGTATTGAACTTGATGGCGCCAGCCTTGGCTGTTTTCTTAGTGAAAGTCCTTTATAACAAAGGACAAACCGATAACCTAAGTCAGACTTTTGGACGCTTTGATTTTCCAGTCTTGGCCAATATTCCAGTGATTGGTGATATCTTCTTCAAGTCAACTAGTTTACTTGGTTATCTGGCGATTGCCTTCTCATTCCTTGCTTGGTTTATTCTCTTTAAGACTAGATTTGGTCTTCGTCTCCGCTCTGTCGGTGAACATCCTCAAGCAGCGGACACGTTGGGAATCAATGTCTACAAGATGAGGTATTTAGGGGTTATTATTTCAGGTTTCCTAGGTGGAATTGGCGGAGCGATTTATGCTCAATCAATCTCAGTTAACTTCTCAGTGACAACTATTGTTGGACCTGGATTTATCGCCCTTGCTGCGATGATTTTTGGGAAATGGAATCCAATCGGAGCCATGCTATCTAGTCTCTTCTTTGGACTTTCACAAAGTTTGGCTGTTATCGGTTCTCAATTGCCATTCCTACAAGGAGTACCTACGGTTTATCTTCAAATTGCACCTTATGTCTTGACAATTCTTGTCTTGGCAGCCTTCTTTGGAAAAGCAGTTGCACCAAAAGCAGATGGTATCAACTATATCAAATCAAAATAAGCATACAAAAAACGTCAGTTCAATGAATGAACTGGCGTTTTATTTTTTAGGATGTTGATGGGTTAGGTTCAATCCCCAAGGGACCAGATTTTCAGTTTTATTTTTGATACGTGTGATATTATCCTTATGCCGAATGATAATCAAACTAGCAAGTGCTAGGATAATAGCGATGAAGAGAGGGTCATAATTGCTTAGGATAAAACCAACAAGTGGAAAGAGTAGAACTCCAATGACAGCCGCGATAGATGCTGTGACACTAGAGAGTGAAATCATACTACCAAGATAGAGGGTTCCAAAGAAAATAACCGCAAGGTAGAGACAGAAGACAGGCGAAAATCCGAATATCACTCCAGCACTGGTTGCGACAGCCTTACCACCTTTAAATCCTGCAAAGATAGGGAAGGTATGGCCAATAACAGCTAAAAGCCCAAAGATGAGAGGCGAAACACCTTGCAGATGAAAAATAATCGGAAGAAGCGTTGCTAGGGTTCCTTTGAAAAAGTCAATCACAAAGGTCGCCATACCAGCTTTCTTACCTAAAATACGGAAGGTATTGGTTGTTCCGGTATTTCCAGAACCATGTTCACGCAGATTGATTTGAAAGAATACTTGTCCAATCCAGAGACCAGACGGAATCGAACCCAGCAGATAGGCTAGGATTAATAAAACTATTGTAATCATACTCCTATTATATCATGAAATGGGGGAGAAAGGCAGAGAATCTCTTCTGAAATTGTCACACCGGAGAAAGAAAAATTTTGCAAAATCCTTGGAAAACCTGTAGAATAGTAAAGATGAACAAATAGGAGGTTCCTTGTGTCAAAAAAGGAAATCAATATTAACAATTATAATGATGACGCCATTCAGGTGCTAGAAGGGTTGGATGCGGTCCGTAAACGTCCAGGGATGTATATTGGATCGACCGATGGCGCTGGTCTCCATCATCTAGTTTGGGAAATCGTTGATAATGCAGTCGACGAGGCCTTGTCTGGATTTGGTGATCGTATTGATGTGACCATCAATAAAGATGGAAGTTTGACTGTACAAGACCATGGTCGTGGGATGCCGACAGGTATGCACGCTATGGGAATCCCAACAGTTGAGGTTATCTTTACCATTCTCCACGCAGGAGGGAAATTTGGTCAAGGTGGCTATAAGACTTCTGGTGGTCTCCATGGGGTTGGATCTTCCGTTGTAAACGCCCTATCAAGCTGGTTGGAAGTTGAAATTACCCGTGATGGGACGGTTTATAAACAACGATTTGAAAATGGGGGCAAGCCTGTTACAACTCTTGAAAAGGTCGGTACAGCGCCCAAGTCTAAAACAGGTACCAAGGTTACTTTTATGCCTGATGCGACGATCTTCTCTACGACAGACTTCAAGTACAATACCATCTCAGAGCGTCTTAATGAATCAGCCTTTCTCTTGAAAAATGTGACCTTGTCTTTGACCGACCAGCGAACAGATGAAGGGATTGAATTCCACTATGAGAATGGGGTGCAAGACTTCGTTTCTTATCTAAACGAAGATAAGGAAACTTTGACGCCAGTTCTATACTTTGAAGGTGAAGACAACGGTTTCCAAGTGGAAGTGGCCCTCCAGTACAATGATGGTTTTTCAGATAACATCTTGTCCTTTGTTAATAACGTTCGTACCAAGGACGGTGGAACGCACGAGACTGGACTCAAGTCTGCCATTACCAAGGTTATGAACGACTACGCACGTAAGACTGGTCTTCTTAAGGAAAAAGATAAAAATCTTGAAGGATCCGATTATCGTGAAGGATTAGCAGCCGTTCTTTCTATCCTCGTTCCTGAAGAACATTTGCAGTTTGAAGGTCAGACCAAGGACAAACTAGGAAGCCCATTGGCTCGCCCAGTTGTGGATGGCATTGTGGCGGATAAGTTGACCTTCTTCCTTATGGAAAATGGGGAATTAGCTTCAAATCTTATTCGCAAAGCCATCAAGGCCCGTGATGCTCGTGAGGCAGCACGTAAGGCGCGTGATGAGAGCCGAAATGGGAAGAAAAATAAGAAAGATAAGGGCTTGTTGTCGGGTAAATTGACACCTGCTCAGTCTAAGAATCCTGCAAAAAATGAACTCTATCTAGTCGAGGGTGACTCTGCCGGTGGTTCTGCCAAACAAGGCCGTGACCGTAAATTTCAGGCTATCCTACCTCTTCGTGGTAAGGTTATCAATACAGCCAAAGCCAAGATGGCGGATATCCTCAAAAATGAAGAAATCAACACCATGATTTATACCATCGGTGCGGGTGTTGGAGCAGACTTCTCCATTGAAGATGCCAACTATGATAAGATCATTATCATGACCGATGCGGACACCGACGGTGCCCACATTCAGACCTTGCTCTTGACATTTTTCTATCGCTACATGCGTCCGTTAGTTGAGGCAGGTCATGTCTATATCGCCCTTCCGCCTCTTTACAAGATGTCAAAAGGTAAAGGCAAGAAAGAAGAAGTGGCTTACGCTTGGACGGATGGAGAACTAGAAGAACTCCGCAAGCAGTTTGGTAAAGGCGCAACCCTCCAACGCTATAAAGGTCTCGGTGAGATGAATGCGGATCAGCTCTGGGAAACAACCATGAATCCAGAAACCCGTACCCTTATCCGTGTCACCATTGAAGACTTAGCTCGCGCCGAACGCCGCGTCAATGTTCTCATGGGAGATAAGGTAGAACCACGCCGTAAGTGGATTGAGGATAATGTCAAGTTTACGCTTGAGGAGAGTGGAGTGTTTTGAAAGGATAAAAAAGAGAATATGAGTTATACCAAATATACAAATCAAGAATTTGAAAAACTTGCTGATGATGGCCAAATTAATATTATGGCTTTGTTTGGTAATGGAGTAGATATTCAGTTAATGGAATATTTAGGTTCTCCGTATCGGACTTCTTATCAAAATTTCTATAATTATCTTTGCTATAAGAATTTTGATAAAGATAATATGATCTTTCAAAAAATGACTGAGGATAAGAAAGATAATGAAAAAGATCCTAATATTAAGAAAAACTGGAGTGACTTTGAGAATAGTTTAATTGAGATTTTTAATCAACCTAGCTACCTGAACGCAGAAAAATTGGCTAACGATTTCACTCAATTTCAAATCGAGTTCTCAAATTTTTTAAATGAAATAATTACTCCTAATATGATTGCTAGGTTAGGGAACGATAGCACTGAAAAAGGAATCGCTCTTAATTCTTTTACCCGTTTTTTAGGTGATTTAGATACGGAGAATTTCAATAAATTGGCTTTTCCTCGTAAAACTAAACATTATTCTTTATTTAACTGGGAAATTTTAAATTTCAACTATACTTCGATGTTAGATAATATTTTATTCCTAGATAAAGGACAATTTGATCCGCATCCTCATAAGCTTGCAGATAGGCAGATTCAATTCTATCCCAATCCTAAAGATATTCCTGCTCCTGGTTATTCAGCTATATCTGTTGATGGTTCTTGGGGACGCTTATCCAATTTGGATTTTAATAAAGACACTTGTTACTCTAGCTATTTAATAACAAATATCACTCATCCTCATGGTTATCAGAATATCCCTAAATCAATGTTATTCGGGTTTGATAATGAAGAACAAATAGAAGGTAAAAAGAAAAAGTTTTTGGCTAAAAATTTTCTAAAACCTTATTGGGCTCAGAATGATAAAAAATATAAATCATATTTCAATAATACTGATTTGTTTATACTATACGGTTTATCACTCGGTGATAGTGACTTTTGGTGGTGGAATAATATTCTTAACTCACTTTTGGAGACAGATTCTGAATTGATTATTTATAATTACAATAGCAATGATGAATCTGATAGTGACACAATTAATAGATTTATTAATGTAGCAGCCAACGAGAAACTGGATAATGGTAAACTAGATAAGCTTCATAAGAAAATTGCTATAGTTCAGTATAATTCTAAAACAAGACTATTTGCATTCAAATTGGATTGAATCCATGATTATCCCCCATAATGAAATGACAATTTTCTCGCCAGATTTTCTGACAAGCTCACCAGTTCTAAAATCGGACGAGTGTATTTTGAGTAAAAGACGAACTTTTGTTTTTCGGACGGGCTCTTGCAGGAGTAAAAAACTTTTCCGAAAATCGGATGAAGTAAAAAGTACATTAAAATAAAAAATTAGGAGATTATCCAGATGAAAAAAATTTATGGAATTAGCAGTTTAGATACAAAAGCTTTAGAAAACAACGAATTCTTCTAACTTCTATCTGAGAGCAAGGACGAGTTGGGGGGTTACAAAAGCCAATAAGTCTGAGCAGGTTTACGCAACGAAACTTGGAGATATGGAGAAACTTCTTGAGACCTTGCAAGCTGGTTTGCACCGTTCCAAGGCCAGTCAAACGGTGGCTAGTCTGGAAGAGTCTGATTGTGAGCGTGATGATGCGCTTTTACCTTGACTGGTTTGGTTAAGACCTTCTCTCGTGTGAAAGAGGCAAGTAGCAAGGAAGCTTACGACAAACTCAGCAAACTTTTCAAAAATTATGCTGGGCTAACGAGTATGAGTTACGAAAAAGAGACAGAAGCTACTAACCATTTGCTTAAGGAGCTAAAAGACACTGATTACCAAACTGCCCTTTCCACCCTGCATTAGACAACTCATGTAGAAACCTTGACAAAGGTGCAGGCTCAGTTTGAAAAAGCCTATAAGGAGCGTTTGGTTGAGCAAAAAGGCAAGGCATCTAGTTAAAACAAGGAAGTCTGTGCGAAATTACAAGAAATCTATGACTTCCTTGTGGACTTTACTGCAATCAACGCCTATGTTTATCCAGATAAAAAGCAGTATATCGATCTCCGTGACCATCTCAACGCTATCCGTAGTCGCTATGAAAAACGCAAACCAAGCAAAAAAATTACCCCAACACAACCAGAAGAAGCCAAGTAGGTTGTTCTGTTTAATTTATGCCAGTCAAAATAAATCTTAGAAAGATATAAAGATGAATGAATTAGTGATTGGATTATTTGCGGCTCTGTTAGGTGCAATTGTGTCAATCTTTACCTTATATATCAATTATAGAAGTTCTTTAGATAGCATTTCAGGCTGGCGCTCAAAGCTTTTTGATGCAGCTTCTGCTAAAGAAATTACGCTTAAAGAAGTTCAGGTGTTAAGGACAGCTCTACGCTATGAACCAACTAGGGAAGTCCAAGAATACACTTTTACTTGGATATCTAATATCATGATTTACTATTGTGATTATATTTCGTTAAAGTATTTTGAACATCATGAAACAAGTCTTTTGTATCAAGAACAGGAAATCATTAGAGTATTTATCAGGTGTCTGTTGAAGAACCATTGGGAATACAATGCTTATATGGTATCTTCGTTGAAATTCTTGAAGATTCATTACAAAGCTTCAAAACAACCAGAATTTATTCGTGAAACGTATGATAAAGTAAAGGCAATAAGTAGGATCTTAGAGAATGACGATGAAGAATACGATCTGATTGAAAAAATCAATAAAAAGATGATGGGAAGTGCATGAAATGAAACTTGAACTAGATGTTAAAATTAATAAAAATGGTGAAGATAAGATAAATAAATTTTCTGCTCAAGATTATTTGGATAAATATGTAAAGTTTGATACGCCTAATCCCGATTCATTTGGCTCGGCAGATGAATCATACTACAAGAAAATTGGAGGATGGCTATTGACTAATATATTTAGCATGTATTTGATTTTATTATATGTAATTGTAGGGGTTAATTTTGTAAGTGATCAAGGCTGGCTAGGGTTGAAGGAAATTAAACATCAAACAAATGTATTAGCTGTTTTGTTAGTAGTTTTTCTTATTATTAATAATCTGTTTAAAAAGAAGAAATAAAAACAAAGATGGCTGTCAAAGTTATGAAAAAACTAGTCATGGGATTTTTCAAAGAATTTGATAACGAAAAAGTTCCAGCTGATAGTCCGCTTTATAGACATACCCTCTACAGAATCGAGGGTTTTCACTAAAAAGGCAGGTATTCCTATGAGAACTGAACCCGAAATGCTAGATTTAATTTTGCAAACTGCAAAAGTGCTACAAGTCAAAGCTGTCGCTATGTCTGGTTCACGGACAAACCCAAAGGCCCTAAAAGATGAGTTTCAAGACTATGACGTGGTCTATGTCGTGGACGATTTAGATAATTTGACGAGTGACCTTTCTTGGTTGGACCAGTTTGGTACACGCATTATTGAGCAAGAAGTCATTCTTGGTCACCGTCGCCTATATCTCATGCTCTTTGAAGACGGCAACCGTATTGATTTAACTCTCTGCTCCAAAGACCATATCCAAGAGTGGGTGGATAGTGAATCTGATTATACAGTATTGAAAGATGAGAAAGGCTTGTTTGAGTCCTATACTACAAGTCCTCAACGTTACAGGACGAAACCAGTTAGCCCGATTGATTTTGAAAAAGCCTGCAATGAATTTTGGTGGGTGTCAGCTTACGTGGTCAAAGGCATTCATCGGAACCACCTTGTCTATGCGACGGATCATCTATATGGAATCTGTCAGCAAGAATTGCTCAAGATTTTAGCTTGGCAAGTGGCAGCAAATAAGGGAATGGTCGATGTTGGCAAGAACTACAAGTACCTCTTTCAGTATTTGCCTGCTGAGAAAGAGAAAGAATTCTCTAATCTGCTTGATTTTTCAAGTGTAGAGAAACTTACTCAGTCTTTGTTTGCTACGATGACACTTTTCCACCAAGAAGCTCAGGCTTTCTCTCTCAAGACTGGTTTTCCTTATGATAAAGAAACTGCTGAGAAGATGATTGAGTATGCTAAGGAGAGACTTAGACTCTAAATTTCGCTATGCAACTTTAGGTTCGATGCTCTCATACACTATTTCAGTTAGCTATTACAAAAGAGAAAGGCGATCAGTCATGAAGCATAACAAACAGTCCATTACACTTCGTGAAGCACGCGAGAATGATAAAGAAATTTTTGTCGAACTGACATTTGCTCTAAGCCGATTCAACAGGCAACACCATGATGAAAAATCAACATACGATGATTATTCGCAGGTTCTTGAAGCTATTAAAAGCCAGGCACTAAAAACATTTGAAAATAGAGATGATGGACGAACACACATTATTTTAGCTGAATATCATCAAGATATTGTAGGTTATGGCTTGGCAAGGGTATATGATGAAGACGCAACTGCGGATAACGGAACAGGTCAAATAGGACTGATTGATGAACTGTTTGTCAGCGCCTCTGTTAGAGGGAAAGGAATTGGGTATATGTTGTTGGACGACTGTATGGAGTGGCTGAAGAGAACTAATATCCAGCGTGTTAAACTTCATGCTTACTCGTGGAATGATAGTGCAAAGTGCATTTACGAGCGCAAGGGATTTAAAGCCTACGCTATTTCCTATGAAAAATGGCTAGAAGAATAGATAACAGTTAGTTATGAGAAACTAAAATCCCTAGACTTTTCATCTTTTCTCTATTTAAAACCTACTCTACATTCTTTGAAAGGAGTTGAACACGCCTTAAATGTTGTGTGAAAACTCCGTATTACTCACTGAAGCAATAAATTTTTAACACATTAAACTACAGAAAGGGTCGTTTAGTTATTTCTAGTAACTGAACACGGGACTGAGACTTAGGAAAAAAGAGAAATTGCCTTGGGTTCGTTGAATCCTTGCATCGATTTCCTATTTTTCTATAGAAATTTTCGGCAAGCCGAATCGTCCCTTTGTATCTTATGTCTAACATTCAAAATATGTCCCTGGAGGACATCATGGGAGAGCGCTTTGGTCGCTACTCCAAGTACATTATTCAAGACCGAGCTTTGCCAGATATTCGTGATGGTTTGAAGCCGGTTCAGCGTCGTATTCTTTATTCTATGAATAAGGATGGCAATACCTTTGACAAGAGCTATCGTAAGTCGGCCAAGTCTGTCGGTAACATTATGGGTAATTTCCACCCACATGGGGACAGTTCTATCTATGATGCCATGGTTCGTATGTCGCAAGACTGGAAGAACCGTGAGATTCTAGTTGAAATGCACGGGAACAACGGTTCCATGGACGGTGATCCGCCTGCGGCAATGCGTTATACAGAGGCGCGTTTGTCAGAGATTGCTGGTTATCTCCTTCAGGATATCGAGAAAAAAACAGTTCCTTTTGCTTGGAACTTTGACGATACGGAGAAAGAGCCGACAGTCTTACCAGCAGCCTTTCCAAACCTTTTGGTTAATGGTTCTACTGGGATTTCGGCTGGTTATGCGACAGATATTCCACCACATAATTTAGCTGAGGTCATTGATGCGACGGTTTATATGATTGACCACCCAACTGCCAAGGTGGACAAACTCATGGAATTCTTGCCTGGACCAGATTTTCCGACTGGAGGGATTATCCAAGGGCGTGACGAGATCAAAAAGGCCTATGAAACTGGTAAGGGGCGCGTGGTTGTTCGTTCCAAGACTGAGATTGAAAAGCTAAAAGGTGGTAAGGAACAAATCGTTATCACTGAGATTCCTTATGAAATCAACAAGGCTAATCTAGTCAAGAAAATCGATGATGTTCGTGTTAATAACAAGGTAGCTGGTATTGCTGAGGTTCGCGACGAGTCTGACCGTGATGGTCTACGTATTGCTATTGAGCTAAAAAAAGATGCCAATACAGAGCTTGTCCTCAACTATCTCTTTAAGTACACAGATCTGCAAATCAACTATAACTTTAACATGGTGGCGATTGACAATTTCACACCTCGTCAGGTTGGGATTGTCCCAATCTTGTCTAGCTATATCGCCCACCGTCGTGAAGTGATTTTGTCGCGTTCACGCTTTGATAAGGAAAAGGCTGAGAAACGTCTCCATATCGTCGAAGGTTTAATTCGCGTGATTTCGATTTTGGACGAAGTCATTGCTCTTATCCGTGCTTCTGAGAATAAGGCGGACGCCAAGGAAAATCTCAAGATTAGCTATGATTTTACGGAAGAGCAGGCTGAGGCTATCGTAACCTTGCAACTATACCGTTTGACCAATACCGATGTGGTTGTCTTGCAGGAAGAAGAAGCAGAACTTCGTGAAAAGATTGCCATGCTTGCGGCTATTATCGGTGATGAGCGGACTATGTACAATCTCATGAAGAAAGAGCTTCGTGAGGTTAAGAAGAAATTCGCGACTCCTCGTTTGAGTAGCTTAGAAGATACTGCGAAAGCAATCGAGATTGATACAGCTAGTCTGATTGCTGAGGAAGATACCTATGTTAGCGTGACCAAGGCAGGTTACATCAAGCGTACCAGCCCACGTTCCTTTGCGGCTTCCACGCTGGAAGAAATTGGTAAACGTGATGATGACCGTTTGATCTTTGTTCAATCTGCCAAGACAACCCAACACCTTTTGATGTTCACAACTCTTGGAAATGTCATCTATCGACCAATCCATGAATTGGCAGATATTCGTTGGAAGGATATTGGTGAGCATTTGAGCCAAACCATTACAAACTTCGAAACGAACGAAGAAATCCTTTATGTAGAAGTGGTAGATCAGTTTGATGATGCGACAACCTACTTTGCGGCGACTCGTCTTGGTCAAATCAAGCGTGTAGAACGCAAAGAATTCACTCCATGGCGGACCTACAAGTCTAAGTCTGTCAAGTATGCTAAGCTCAAAGACGAGACAGACCAGATTGTAGCAGTAGCTCCGATTAAACTGGATGATGTTCTCTTGATTAGCCAAAACGGTTATGCCCTTCGTTTCAATATTGAAGAGGTTCCTGTTGTCGGTGCCAAGGCTGCAGGTGTCAAGGCTATGAATTTGAAAGAAGATGATGTCCTCCAATCTGCCTTTATCTGTAACACCTCATCCTTCTATCTCTTAACTCAGCGTGGAAGCTTGAAACGTGTTTCCATCGAGGAAATTCCAGCAACCAGCCGTGCCAAACGAGGACTACAAGTCTTGCGTGAGTTAAAAAACAAACCGCATCGTGTCTTCTTAGCAGGAGCAGTTGCAGAGCAAGGTTTCGTTGGTGACCTCTTCAGTACAGAAGCGGACAGAAATGACCAAACTCTGCTTGTCCAATCTAATAAGGGAACAATTTATGAAATCCGATTGCAAGACTTGAATCTGTCAGAACGAACTAGCAACGGTAGCTTCATATCCGATACCATTTCAGATGAAGAAGTTTTTGATGCCTATCTTCAGGAAGTTTATATAGAACTAGTATCTAACAAATAGTAAAGACAATGAAAAGGTTTTCGTCTAGAAATTTCTTAAGCTATAGATTTCAGAGTTGAATTTGATTATATATACAAAAACGAACAGTGCTGATTCCCAACTGACAGGGACGTAATCCTGTTCGTTTTCTTATTTTCATTGGTATAGACCGCCTGGCATTTAATTGTGGAATTATTAATATGTGGTCAATTATTCAAGCTGGATTAATAAAAAAATAATATTTTTCAAGAAAACGATTGCGTCACATTTGTTTTTATGTTATACTAATATTGTTTCAAGAAAGCGCGTTCAAGAAATAGTTCGTTTAAATATAAAAGGAGTTTTGTATGTCTCAAAACAAACAAGATAAAGGATTTCGTTTTTCTATTCGTAAACGTAGTGTTGGAGTATGTGGTGTTGCCATTGCAACATTTTTGCTAGCTTCTGGCCTTGTATTTCAAACAAATGTAGTAAAAGCAACAGAGCCAAGCGTTGCTGCAGTTGCTGGTGAAAATATTGCTGCTCATAAACCAGCGAGTCAGAGTTCAATTGCTTATGGAGGAGATGCTTCTAGAGCAGTTGACGGTAATCGTGATAATGCATGGAACAATCGTTCAGTTACTCATACAGATTTTCAAGATCATTCTTGGTGGAAAGTTGATTTAGAGAAAGAAGAATCAGTAGGAACTGTTCGTATTTATAATCGTGGAGATGGGAATGTAGCAAATCGTTTATCTAATTTTGATGTTATTTTGTTGGATAAAGATGGGAATGAAGCAGCTCGTCAACATGTAGATAGCTTAAACAATCAACCAACAGTTGATGTTCAATTCTCAGGAGTTGATGCACGATATGTAAAAATTGAATTAAATAAATCTAAAACTCCACTTAGTTTAGCAGAAGTTGAAGTATATCGTTCTGCAAAATCAGAAAAGATTGTAGAAAATAAGAAAACAGAAAATAGATCTAAAACAGATTTTACTGCAGAACTAAATAAATATTTGTTTGGTTTGAATTATGATAAAACAAATATTTTAACTAGACGAGGCGAGGCAATAGAAAATTACACGAATACAAGCACAAAACAACAAGGAAATGAATTTGTGGTTGTGGAAAAAGTGAAGAAGAACCTTTCTAGTGGTCATGCTGATGTTGCTATTAATGGCAACGGAGATATTTTCCTAGGTGCTTTGTTTAAAGCAAATCAAGATCTCCTAGAAAATAAACCACAACAAATTAGCTTAGATCGTAGCAAAGGTAGAATTAGTGTTGATTTACCAGGAATGGTAGGCGGAGATAGCTATGTAGATGCTACACCAACTGTAAGTGGTATGCAGGAAGGTGTAAATACCCTGTTAAATCGTTGGCATGAAAAATATGCTGCGAAAAATCCTGCTCCAGCACGTATGCAGTACGAATCAACTTCTGCTTACAGCATGAATCAATTGAAAGCAAAATTCGGAAGTGATTTTGAAAAAGTCGGTGTTAATTTGAAAATTGATTTTGAAGCTGTCAATAAAGGTGAAAAACAAATTGAGGTAGTTGATTTTAAACAAGTTTACTATACTGCAAACTTTGATGCTCCAAAAAATCCATCAGATGTATTTGCTCCAGGAGTAACAGTTGATCAATTGAAAGCACGTGGAATTGATGAAAATACTCCTCCTGTATATGTATCAAGCGTGTCATACGGACGTCAAATGTATGTCAAATTTGAAACAACAAGCAAGAGTACAGAATTGAAAGCAGCTATCAATGCTGTCATTAAAGGAGTACCTATTAAAGCTGAATCTGAATGGGCACGTGTCTTGAAAAATACAACAGTAACAGTTTCTATCGTAGGTGGAAATGCTGATGGCGCTGCACGTGTTGTGACAGGTACAGTAGAAGATTTGAAGAAATTGATTCAAGAAGGAGTTACTTTCAGTACGCAAAATCCTGCTGTTCCAATTTCTTATAAGACTGCATTCTTGAAAGATAATCAAGTAGCCACAATTCAAAGCAATACAGACTACATTGAGACTAAAGTGACTTCATACAAAAATGGTTACCTCAATTTACACCATAAGGGAGCTTATATTGCTCGTTACTATGTTTACTGGGATGAAGTGACTTATGACAAGGATGGTGTTGAAAGTATTCGTTCACGTCAGTGGGAGCATAACGGTCAGAACAGAACAGCTGGTTTCCAAACTGAAATTCAATTTAGAGGAAATGTGCGCAATATACGCGTGAAGATTCAAGAAAAAACAGGTCTTGTTTGGGAACCATGGCGTACAGTATATAACCGTAGTGATTTACCTCTTGTTCAAAAACGTACCATTGTTAACTCAGGTACAACAATCAGACCAAAATACGATGAAAAAGTTGAAAACAACTAATTCTCACTTGTAAAAGGAATCAGTTCTATGAGCTGGTTCTTTTTATTGAAGAAATTTTCTGAAAATTACAAAATATGCTTGCTATTTTAGAAAAATAGTGTAGAATATAAGAAATAGGTTTTTAGAATAAGGAGTGGAATATGACAGTAACGATTGATTGGGAAAATCTCGGTTTTTCCTATATGAAATTACCTTATCGCTATATTGCTCATTTTAAAAATGGACAATGGAATCAAGGAGAGCTTACAGAGGATGCAACTTTGCATATTTCAGAGTCTTCTCCAAGTCTCCACTATGGACAACAAGCATTTGAAGGATTGAAAGCTTATCGTACTAAGGATGGCAGTATTCAACTTTTCCGTCCTGATGAAAATGCTAAACGCCTGCAACGTACTGGTGACCGTCTCTTGATGCCCCAAGTTTCAACAGAAATGTTTATAGAAGCTTGTAAGGCAGTTGTCCGCGCCAATGAAGAATACGTACCACCATATGGAACAGGTGGAACCCTTTATCTTCGTCCACTTTTGATTGGTGTTGGAGATATTATCGGAGTTAAACCAGCAGAGGAATACATTTTCACCATCTTTGCTATGCCAGTTGGAAATTACTTTAAAGGTGGTTTGGTTCCGACAAACTTCTTGATTCAGGATGAATACGACCGTGCCGCTCCAAATGGTACAGGTGCGGCTAAGGTTGGTGGAAACTATGCTGCAAGTCTTTTGCCAGGAAAAATGGCCAAGTCACGTCATTTCTCGGATGTTATCTACCTAGACCCATCAACTCATACAAAGATTGAAGAAGTTGGTTCAGCTAACTTTTTTGGAATTACAGCTGACAATGAATTTGTAACACCATTGAGTCCATCCATCTTGCCATCCATTACCAAGTACTCTTTGCTTTACTTGGCAGAACACCGCTTGGGCTTGACTCCGATTGAAGGTGATGTCCCAATCGATAATTTAGAGCGTTTTGTAGAGGCAGGTGCTTGTGGAACAGCAGCGGTTATTTCGCCAATTGGAGGTATCCAACATGGCGATGATTTCCATGTTTTCTATAGTGAAACAGAAGTAGGTCCTGTTACACGTAAACTCTATGATGAATTGACTGGTATCCAATTTGGTGATGTAGAAGCGCCTGAGGGATGGATTGTCAAAGTGGACTAAAAGACATGAAGTAAAGAAGAACTCCATAGCAGTTGTAATAGCTGAAATGGAGTTTTTTCTTGCTAGTTTGAGCATTTTCTTGTACAATAGAAAAAGTGGAAAGAGGTACAGTATGAGTAAAAAAGATAAGAAAATTGAAATCCAATTAACCGATGCAAAAGTGACTGTTGGGAAAGACAGCTATGAAGGATACGTTTTGACGATCGGGAAAAAGGTCATTGGGCAAATTGCCGAATTAGATAGCCAATTTGCCATCATAAAGAATGGAAATATCGATAGTTTTTATAAAAAACTTGAAAAAGCTGTGGAAATTTTGATTGAAAACTATAATTTGACAAAATAATACTTGTTTTATTGAAAATTTCATGATATAATAGTCCTCGTTAAACATTGGAGAGATAGCGAAGAGGCTAAACGCGGCGGACTGTAAATCCGCTCCTTCGGG
>ERZ773203.651-NODE-651-length-18995-cov-3.720486_pt1 | contig 18995 bp, 27 predicted proteins | sample MGYA00580529_ERZ773203 | MGnify/ENA primary metagenome ERZ773203 (study PRJEB29015, sample SAMEA2738176) | human oral metagenome | biome: human oral; feature: human-associated habitat; material: saliva | place: China | collected 2177 ... | reverse complement strand
ACTAAAAAAATAAATTTAAAAATATTTTTTGTAACTCTGTCATTTTTAAATTTTGTGCAAAACTCCTAAAATACGGCAAATTTTTACTAAATTTAACTCAAAAATTTACAACTTCATATTTCTAAAATGTCACAACTGTACTAACCCGTCTCACTTTTTTCGTAAAAAAATTTCTCATTTTTAACCTTAATGTAAAAAATGAGATTTTTTACCCTTCAAATTCAATCTCTATTTCGTAATTATCCGTACTTAATCTATGGCTTACGCTTTTGATACTAAATTCGGTTGCTTCTAGTCCAGAAACTCCACCAAATTTAAGCTTGCCGCCTGCTACTATATTTGCTCCGGGCAAAGAGCATCTGCCGTTTATGCCGCCCTTTTGCAGTTCGTTTAGCTTGGCTTCGCCTTGCCTAAAAGCCTCGTTATCTGATTTTGGTTGGGCTATTTGCATCTTGTAGGTTTGCTCGCCCGAGCCTACCTTAATACTCTTTGTTTTACCCGCTTCTATGTCTTGCCACTCTACTATGACGGCACCGTAGGAATTTCTATTTGCCTCCGTGATCTCCAAGGAGTAAAGCTCGGCTAAATTTAGAGTAAAAGCGGGCAAGCTTTCATTTTTTGGGGTATTGCTCGTCTGGGTTTCGTCCCCTTTGGCGTCTTTGGATGCTATGACGATGGTGTTATTTTTTACCGCCATTATAAAGCCGTAATCAAAGCACAGCCCATACAAGAAATCTAGATCCCCCGCGTCGTTTTGCAAGACGGAGGCGATGTTTTGATCCTGCCCGGATGTTTTTACAGCAAGCTTATTTTCGCCGGCTATTTTCCTTGCTATTTCAAATACAGTGGTATTCTCCCAGCTTCTGCGTTTTTTGATTTTTTGAGGGCTAGCGAAATTTACGGCAGTGGCTCTTACTTCGGTGGTATAACTTTTATAGTCTCTACTAGCCGTTTGCACGCTAAAAGAGCCGCAAAGATAAAGATCGTCCCCATATCCTAGCCAAAGCTTTAAGCTATCGCCGAATACGGGCTTGGCGTATATGCCGCTAACGCTAAAGCTTATCTCGTCGCTTTTACTTCCCTCTTTGTCGTCGAAATTTAGGCTGATTAAATTTGCCCTGATTATCTCCGTAACGTCTTTACCGTTTGCTTCGAGCTTGAAATTTGGATGCTTTACCATAGCTTATTTTGCTCCTTGGCTTTCTCTTTTATCTCGGGCAAAAATACCTTGTCGCCAGCTTTAAGTGTAGTGGCTAGTTTTGGATTTAGAGCTAATACTTGCTCGAAAAATCTTAGATGCCCGTAATGGTTATAGACGATAGTATCGAGCCTATCGCTATCGTTGGCTATGTAAATTTTAGTCATAATCTCTCTTTCAATAATTTAGATTGCGAGCAGCAATCTTAGTCTTTAGGGGTTTCCAAAGGTTCTCCTTTGGTCGCCAAGACGAGCTTGGCTCGTCTGCGAAGTTAAGAGCTGAAGTCTCGCTTCAGCTCGATATTAAAGCTCTGCGTAAAAAACGCTCCGTTTGGGGTAAATACGGCTTGTTTTTCGCTGATTTTAATAACCACAAACCTGCCGAAATATTTGCCGTTTCCGTTGGTTAGCGGATAACTTTGCCTTGAGTAAGCTATATCGTAAAGTCTTTTAAGTGCCGTTTGTTTGTCGCCGTTATAGGGCATAGTCTGGCCCTCTATGCTCACGGTTTGGTTTCCTAAATTTGCCGCAAATAAAACGGGGTGATTTTGGATACGATCCTGCGAGCTTATGCCAAACTCGGTCTCGAGCGATATGCCGCCTACTTGCTTCCAGTTAAATTTAAATCCGCCCAAATTTAATACCATATCGCTACCTTTGCTCTCTTATTTCGGTGTTGGCGCTATTAAATTTATCCCTTCTTAAAGCTTCTTTTACGCTTCTAGTTATTTGAGCTTTAAAGCTCTCTAGGTCAAATTTGCCATTGTCTGAGTTAAGTAAAAAATCACCATTAAAACTAATGTTGATAGCACCACCACCTGGGCTAGCTGCCACTAAAGCTGGAGCCTCTTTTGCATGAGTATCACTATCTGAGCCAAAAATAGAGTTAAAAAAGCCACCGCTATCATCTTTTGGTTTTAGCTCACTACTTGCCTGCTCATCGTCTCCAAAGCCAAAGAATTCTTTTGTCTTGCTCCAAGCATTACTTAGCCCCTTAATGGCCTCACTAACCATGTCGTTTATCCAGCCAAATTTCTCAGCTATCCAGTCAAAAAAACCGCCAAAGAGCTCATTCCATATCTTGATAACTGGCTCAAAAATAGCACTTAAAAAGTCGCTCACTCCTTGCCAAAGATCACTAAAAAACTTTGTCGTGCTCTCCCAATATGGCTTTACACTCTCCCATATTTCAAGAAAAAACGCCTTTACTTCGTCCCAATTTTCTATAAGATAAGCTGCTGCCATACCAAGAGCTACTACTATAGCGCCAATGCCTGTGCTAATAAGAGCAAATTTCATAGTCCTTATAGCTAGAGTTGCTGCCATTAAGCCACTACGCATTAAGGCACATGATGCTGCAAAGGCCTTTGAGGCAGCACTATAAGCAGTAGTGATAGCTAGAGTTGCTCTTAGCCTTGCACCAACTAGCCAAATGCTAAATGCATGGGCTTTGGCAGCTAGTGTGGCACTTGATATACTCACAGCATGAGCCAACCATCTGAGTTTTGCTATTAAGAGCATAGGATTTAAAAATTTCACTACCCTTATAACGCCCAAAAGTCCATCTGCTACACTTAAAAGTGCTATCTTGCTAAGAAGCAACACTGGTTTAAAGATCATAAAGCCAGCTGCAGCGCTAACAACTATGGCACTTAGTCTTGGAAATTTTTCATTTAGCGAGCTTAACACTCCAGCTACCTTACTTAAGATTGAAGCTAATAAATTTGTAAGTGGCAAAAAGGTTTCTCCAAGGCTTGAACCTAGATTTCTCCATGCTTGTGTAACCCTTTCGATACCACTTTTTGTAGTGTTTAGCTTTGTTTGTAGCTCACGCTGCATAGATCCTGTGGCTTCATCCGAGTGTGCCATTTTGATATTTGCTTTAAGGGCATCGATATTTGTTACAAGCCCTGCTATCTCATCGTTAAAATTTCCACCAACTAGATCATAAAGTAGCCCTGCTTGTTTATCTTTATCAGCTTTTGAGATCGCTTCTAAAAACGTAGTTATAGCTCCAGCAGCATCTTTTTGTAGGGCTGTTTTTAGATATGTTGCATCCATGCCTATGCTTGCTAGCGCTTCTTGAAAATTTTTACCCTTTTTGTCGGCCATTGAGAGTGTGGAGTAAAGAGCATTTAAGCTAGTACCTACGACTGAGCTAGCTTTGCCAGTGCTTAGCATTGTAGCACTTATGGCACTGGCACTTTTACTATCTAGGCCTATTAAGCTGGCATTTGCAGCTGTTAGCGAAGTAGCCTCAAATATATCAGAAGCATTTGCATTAGTAACCTTATTATCGAGCAAGTTTACGCTATCAAAAAAGCTATTAAGCTCCTTTATATCGTTCATCTTAAAGCCAACTTTCATATTATTGGCCGCCTTTGATAAGGCTTCAGAGCTCATTTCAAATGCAACTGAGCCGGTTGCAAGCATCTTTGTGTAAGTTACTAGCTCCTCACCAGCTAAATTTATCTTACCTCCGCCAGCTGCAATGTCAGCTATATTACTAAAGCTCTCTCCAAGCTGTGAGCTTAGCCCTCTCATCTCATTTTTTAGCTTAGTTAGGTTCTCATCGCTATCATCAACATACTTTTTTACATTCGCAAAAGCAGCCTCATCATCAATGGCAAGTTTTATTGGCACTCCTATGGCTACCGAGTTTGTAAGATTGCTAAAATTTGTCGTAAGTTCGCCTAAAAGTGCTTTTTGGCTCTCTCTTATTTGGCTAGATAGATTTGACAATCTAGTGTTGTCTAAAGATATTATGGCTTTTTTTGCTTCTGCTATCTTACCTTTTAAGCCATCAAACCCTTTTTTTAGCTCTGATATTTTACTTAGCCCTTTTACTGCTAGACCAATACTAATACCAACTTGTGCGTTATCCATATCCTCTCCTCTGTTTGTCTCACTTCGCCATACTTCGTTAAATTTTAAAAATCAATGCTCACGTATAAAACATACGCTGTGCTTAATTTTTAAAATTTGCCTCGTTCGGCTGTGCGATACTTCACAACCGGTTATTAAGTTGTGTTATAATCCATTTTTAAAAAAGGATTTAAAATGGCTTTAATCATTCCTATTTTTATCGTTTTATTCTTTTTCGTTTCACCAAGTGGCTTTTTTGAAACGTTTATTGCCTTAGTTTTTGGCTTAGGGATACTTGGCAGCCTTATTGGCACCGCTAGCTTAGCATTAGGTAAAACCAAAGAAGTTATAACTCGCTCTTAGCCTTTAAGATCTTTACTGAAATTTCTAAAAACTCACTAAAATCACTCAAACTAAGATTTATTATCTCGCTATATCCATAACCTAAAACATGAGCTATAAGGGCGATATTTTCGTTATTTACTCCGCCCTTACATCTAAAAAATCATTTAACGCCTTTTGTAAAGACATAAATTCTTTAAACTCCAAATTTTCAACTTCATCTTGTGTCTTATTGCAAAGTGCAGCTATCATATAGATAGTCTTTGCCATATCGCTACCACCATTTTCATCCGCCATCTTAATGGTTCTTACTTTTGGTGCATGCATTTGCCAAATTTCATCTTTTATCTTTATCTCTTTCATTCTTGTATCCTTTTGTTGTTTTTTGCCTGCTTGACTACATATCAAAGTAAAATAAGCAGGCTTAGTATAAAAAATCACTCTCCTAAATTTGAGCGAACCCCTGCCATATAATCAACTCCGCCTATAACGCATATCATATTTTCACTATCTTTTAATACCATCGGTACACCATCCACGTTGATGTCCACGAAATGAGCTGATAGCTTAATAGTAACTTCTAGCTCTTTTCCGCTTTCAAACTCAGATACTTCATAACTGATAATATCTCCGGTAAAAGCTGCGCTAAAAGGCACAGTTTTACTTTTGCCGCTTTGGAAAATGCTAGCTTTAAAAAGCCACGGAATGCGATTAGTAAAGCTGTTTAGTCCAAAATTTACCCACATGTTTTTGTCTAACACACTAACTGTAAATTCAACCTCTGTTGCCTTTAGCATGCCAGTTGTGTAATTTGTGCTAAGAGCTCCTTTGCTCTCTATCATTTCAAACTCTATTGTGGGGAGTTTAAGCTTTTTTGTTACACCAAGATAGCCGATGCCATCTATATAAACGTTACCTTCTTGGATTACTTGAGGAATTTGTCTTTTCATTGTTTATCTCCTTTATTTGTTTAACTCATCCATCAAAACGCTACCGTATTTATCCACGTAGATAAAATCAAGTGTAAGCTGCTTAACGATTGGATTGTTTTGCATTCTGACATCAAGGTAAAATTTACCAGCCGTGATAGTTGCGTCGGTGTTTTTTGCACTCCAGCTTAGCTCATATCCAAGAAGTACCTTTGCTCCAACTAGCTGACGAAGGAGCTCGCTAACTGATCTTTTTGCATGATAAAGCTCACTAGCTTTTCTATCGATCGCAAACAGCACTCCCTTTTGGCAAGCTTGCGAAATACGATCAAATATCCTAACACGTGCTAGATCTTGCCAAATAGTATCTTGATCACTCGTTTCGCCACCCCAAGCCCTAAAGCCACTCTCTCTAATGATGGTAGAAATTTTTGCCGATCTGAGCTCATCAGCCGTGCAAGTTTCCCCAAGCTCGAAATCCACGTCTATTTGCGTGCCTGAAACTCCTATCATAACCCTATTTGAATAGCTATCTGAGTATCCAAACTCGCTTGCGCCATCTGTGTGAGCTATCATGCCGGCTATTCTCGCACTTTGTCCCTCATAGACATAAGCGTTCGTTTCATCATCCCAAACCTTGACATTTGGATAAGCAGCAACTAGCCTATTTGTACCAAAATCGCCCATTTTAACAATGGCTGCTGCTGCGTCATCTGCTTTTAGATCTACAATGCCGGTTGCTTTTAGCCTAGTTGCCATCTTTTCTATCTCACCCTTGATAGCATCTTCATGGCTAAAGCCAGGCGCGATTATTAAATTTGGGCTATAACCAAAGCGTGATTTAGCTTTAGCAAACGCTGTGACGGCACTTTTGCACTCCGTGATCTCATCGTTTGTGTCCTCATCGTCATCTTTTGTAAATACACTTAAAATTATTTGAGTATTTACGGCCTGATCTTCAATACCTTTTAAAGCCCTATAAATAGAGCCTTTTTTAAAAGCTTGGCTCGCATCTTTTTTTGCTTTGTATTTTGCTTCAAGAGCTTCAAGAGCCTTTGCTGTTGTCATATAAAAATGTAGGCCATTTTCTAGCACCTCTTCATACCCTGCTATACCAATAGGTGTAGTACTTTCTACTGCTATTGGTCTTGCTGCCTCAGCTGAGACGGTTACGTTTACACCAAATTTTGCTGCCATTTTTATTCTCCTTTTTGATTTACTTTTTTAAATGGGTTTATACACCACACCGTTTTTAGATATTTCTTGTCATCTCCTTGGGTGAACTCTTTAAAATTTAAGGCATTTGCCCCTGCTATATCCATGAGCTTCCACCCTAAGTACAATCTACAATAGAATTTCCCATAGCGCACGACCCTAAAAAACCCAAAACGCTTCTTGCCATTTTTTAAGACACATGTAACCTTACAAAAGCCGCTCTCTTTGCCACCATTACTGGTAATATTGGGATCACCTATGGTTTCTATGCTATATGGATTTATATCGCTTACTTTGACACCTAAAATTTCACTTGAAAAGTGTCCTATCCTATTTCTAAACAGCCAATGCAATCTAGCTTTATACGATCTATTGCTAGGTTCAGGATAGTGCTTCTCTTTCCAGCCACTATCACCATTGATAGCAGCGCACTTGCCACCATAATAGTCGCTTGCATCTTCAAACCATCTAAATATCTTTGGCAAATGCTCATCATCTTTTTTGCAAAATAGTAATGCAACTGGCACGACTACAAATGAGAGGATCTCAAGCAAAAATTCTATTAAAATGATCGATATAAGCTGCATTATCTCTTTACTCTTTAGCATCATTTTCCTTTTTTGACTTCTTGCTTGACTTCTCATTCTCCTTTGTTTCGCTCTGTTTGTATTCTGGGTACTTAGGACACTCGCTCCAAGTGCAAGCGCCGTCTTTATCCAGCTTTGATGCGCAAATTTCGCACCTTTTTATTTTTGCTCTCATTTTTTATCCTTTTTATTTGGTCTAGTTTTCACAATATCCGAAAATTCATCGCCGCTCAAATACCAGAACGGCTTTGTGCCATTCTCGTATTCAAATTTGGCAAAGTCATCAGGGTGCGCCGCCAAGTGGGCAAAAACCCTAATAATATTTGTCATGTTTGAGCTGTCCCAGCCCTCACACTTTCTCGCCCTTAGAAAGATCACGATAGGGCATAATAAAATGCCTAAAATTAGCGACAATACGCAGATTAAAAAATAGCTCATTTTTTACCCCCTTACAGATGATCTGTCGGCGCTACCGTTATCGGCTCGCTTGTTGCGTTTAGCTTTTCACGCTCTGCGATCAATTCTTTATACTCCGCTCTTAGATTTTCAAGCACGGCGTTGTTACCGATAATCAAAGCGTGGCGTATATAATTTTCGCACTCGGCGATCTCGGCTTCAAGTTCCGATAATTTATCGTCTCGTTCATCTGCCTTTGGCTCTTTGTTTAGGCCTTTTTCTTGCCCTAGCTCGGTTATTGTTACGGCGCTATTATCATTGTCATAGTAGGTTTTGCCTCGCTCGTCTTTTACTTGCTCCCACTTGCCATTATTAAAAACATTTGCGTAACCAGCTTTTGGCTCAGTTGGTGCGATCTGCGTTGCGTTTGGTGGCATTAGATAGATCGTTTCGCCCTTGCTACTTGCTAGTGGATCTATTTGAGCTTCTGCCTCGTATAGATATTCATTATTTTTAGTGTCATAGATATAAATTTTCATAAGTTGCTCCTAGTATTTGATTAACACTACTACCGCCATATTGTATGGGCGGTTTTCGTTGGCTGTTGGGACTACTCTTGAAGCTGAAAACAACATACTATAAGACTCTGACCCACCTATAAGTGGTAAAACCGAATATCTAGTATTCCCTTTTGTGAAAGCCCCTGACGCTGAAGATGAAGTAGTGCATATTCCTGTGCCATCTCCTATCCTAAATTCACCTTGAATATTCCTAATGGCGTCTTGTTGAGCTGTGCCAAGTGCTGCTGCATTGCCACCAGTGCCACGCATAAACTTACCATCGCTAAAGTTTGGCAATAAGAATTTATCGCCACTTCTGCCATATGTGTAGCCTATCACTGCAAAGAGTGCAGCGTATGTGTTTTTATCAAGGGCTGATCCGTCACAACGTAAAAATCCATCTGGAGTATTTGAGTTTGAACTGTATAAAAGGTAGCTTCCAACTGGTATAGCTTTTTGTAACTCAGTTTTTAGAGCGAATTTATCATCGCTTTCTTGTTTGGTGTATGCATCGATTTTGTCTTTTAACTTAAGAAACATCTTTTCGCACCATTTTCTAGTTGCTAACACTATATTGTTGTCAACCTTTAAAATGATGCTCTCGCTCGCATTTGCTATTTGAAGTTTAAAATTTAATGTGATGTCTTTGCTTGAGCCCTCGTTTAAAAGAGGCTTGTAAGTATCTGCTAGCCTTGCCACCGCAAAGAGTGAGCCATCATCGCAGTATATACCAGCCGTTTTTATATAAAATCCGCCAACTTCAGGAGGTATGATAGCATCGACGTCTAGGATGTTATTATCGTTTTCATCTATCGTTACGGCGTTTATAGCGCCCCTATATTTTTCATTTGGTATTGATGTGGTCTGCTCGCTTAGTTCTCCTTCGTAATCGCTTACTACAACTTCTTTTAATGCGATCTTCGATCCGTCGCTAGCGGTTTTTAAAAGTTTGTTTATGCCACTAGCTGTTAAAAGTGTGTATTGTTTCATTTATCCGTCCTTTATCTTGTTAAAACTCTTATTGCATCGATTGGTATGCTTATGATCTCGTTTATCTGCGTAGTAGCTCCTACTTTAAAGCTTGCTCTTTGGTTTATATTTGATATTACGTAAGGATCTACACTTATGCTCTCTCCGCTAAATGTGTAAGAGTAGGCTTTTAAATTTATGCTAGCAGTTGATTTTATGCTTGCTCCGTCATATACGCTACGTACGTTTTTGTAGGTGTTTATGATCTCATCAGATCTCTTTAGTGTCTGTGGGCTTACTCCATTTTTGCTTGCATCAAGCTCTAGTTTGAAGTGATAAGGTAGTCCAGCATAATCAAACCACTCTTTCACCTTGGCATCTGCATAAAGTGCGCTTAATGCTTTATTTAGACTATAAAAAGTGCCTGAGTAAAAGTGAATTTCAAAAGCGTTTTTTATGAGCTCTCTGGCTTCATTTTCGTTTAGTCCATCAATATCTACATCAAAGCTAGCTGAGAGCACTGGCAGTAAATTTTTTGGAGCTTTGCTCGCAAGAGTATTTATGACACCAATGTCTAGATCCTCAAATCTTACGCCAAAAAGTAAGTCAAATTTCTTATCAAATTTACTTTTGTGGTTAGGTAGCAAGCTCATAATTCAGCCTTTTTGTAGCTTATCTCATAGCTTAAATTTACAAATTCTTTTACGCTTATCTTTTTATCGTTAAGCGGCTCTTTAAGGCTTACTCTATAAACGCCATTAATGTGCAAGTTTTTATATATGTAGCTTAAATTTAGATCTTCTCCAAGGCTAAGGCTAGTTGGCAGAGCTGAGATACTCTTAGCAATTTCGTCTTGAAAGAGCATATCTGTTAGCTCAAGAGTAGCTACTACCTTTACATCTATCTTTGTAGCATTTAACACGCTTAGATTATCAGTTAGCGGCCTGACCTTTTCGGCACTTAAAAAGCTCTCCACATCAGCTCTAGTCTCTTCGCTCATGTCGGTAGTTTTTAGATAAATTTGAACTACACCTGCACCGCCATTTAGCACGCTGCACTCTAGCACCTTTGCATTTGCGCTAAGTGTTTGATAAGTATATGCTTTAGCACTGCCTGCAGTTGAGAAACGCTCTAGGCTTAAAACTGCACGCTCTCTTAGCCTATCATCGCTTTCACGCTCGGCTCCGCCTTCAAACTCACTTAGCTGTTTTGCTTTTAATACAAAAGGTAGTGGCGTTTGGATATATTCGCACTTTGCTTTGCTGGTTTTTGTAAACTCATCCAAGATGATCACTCCAACAGCTTTTAGCTCGTTTGCTCTTATTACAACTTCACTTTTTAAACTAGCTATTTCACCATTTTCGCTACGTAAAATTAGCCCTTTTGGCAAATATGTATCGCTGCTTCTTGGCATAGAGAGTGTAAACTCACACTGCGCGGTTGGCCTCTCTCCTTTTAGTCTCTCTATGCCATAAATTGCTACTATGTTATCAAGGTCATCTCCAGTAGAAAATGGCAGCAACATAGCCTTAACGCTATCATTTATCCTGGCTCGCAAGAGTAACTCTCTATAAGCCAATGTTTCAAGTAAGGCCGAATAGTTGTCGCTTTCAAGTAGTGAAATTTCATCATCAGTTAAATGCTCTTTAAAAATGTTTTTAACATTATTTAAAATTTCATCATATTTAAGCACCTCAATAACGTTTGGATATGGAAGTTGTTTTAAATTCATGCTCTTACCTCTATCTCATCACCATTCATAAGCACTACTTTAAAGCTAAGCTTATGATCTTTTAGACCCATAAGACGAACTTCATCGATCTTGACTCTCTTTTCCCATTTTTCAACCGCCTCTATCACAAAACACGCCAGATCAGCACGAAATTCATCATCTACCTTGCGATCTATTAGCTCATAAATTCTGCTGCCATACTCAGGCAGCATCACTCTACTACCAAGCGGAGTTAGGAGTATGTCTTTGATAGAGTTTTCTATATCAATGAGATATTTCATCACTAATCCCTCGCAAGTCCGTTATTTGTATGATCGCTTAGGTTGCCACGCCCATCAATTACACTGCCGCCAAAGTTTGCATTGCCGCCTGCTGTGATTGAGCCAGTGATCCTTACATCTCCATTTATCTCAAAGCTACCGCTACCACCACCCACTCCAGCTGTATTTATCGCCCCTTGTATCAAAGTGTTGCCAAGTAGCTTGATATTTGGACTTTTTATCGTTGTATCACTAGCTTCTACCATCACATTTTTAGCCTTTACATTTGCGTTATCGCAAGTTATGTTTATAAGCTTTGGAGATGAAATTTCAAGACAAGAGCTAGAGCTGTCATAGCTCATCTTTATGCCATCTTCAAAACTTATATGTACTTTCTTATCAGTTGCATCAGTTTTATATGAACTTTGATAAAGCCCACGAAGCACCACGCCTGAGTTTAACTCATCATGCACAGGTAGCACTAGCACTTGCTCTCCTACGCGTATTGGCGAAAAGCTCACTGCATAAGAGTTGGTATGTGCTTGAAATACCGGCAAAAAATCAGTTACCATCGAACCAATAGCAACTTTTGCACGGTCTGCCCTTACTTCACTTATAATTCCAACTTCAATCATTTTCTATTACAAAATAAAGCTTGCTCGTCTCACTTTGCTATACTTCGTTGATTTCAAATTTTTAATACTCACGTATAAAACATACGCTGCGTTTAAAAATTTAAACTCGCCTCGTCTAGCTGTGTGATACTTCGCATTTTCATAGCCTTATTCCATATCTCCTTTCGTTATATGCTCACTAAATTTTTTATTTCTTGGCATTCTCGTATACTTTACGCTATGCTTGATCTCTCTTACATCATCATGTATTTCATTAAGCTTCTCTTTGTTTATGGCAAAATTTGCTGCCAAAATATCGCTTAGTTTTTCAGTGGCGCTACTTTGTTTATTTATCGCTTCACTATTTTTATTCACCACATCGATCATCAAATCAGTGTTTTTGCTTGTATATCTACTAAGCAGCCAAAAGATCACCACAAAAGAGGTAAAGCCAAAAATCGCCATAAAGACGATAAATTCATTTAGCCCCCATGATCCAGCTAAATTTATTAACCCAGCTGTCTCTCTTATCTCGTCACTAAAATTTAAGCTACTATTTTCCATCCGCTATCCCTATGCATTGTTTTAATAGATCCTCGCACTTTAAAAAATAAATCATCTTTGCTTTGTGTGCTTCAAAGCTACCATCGTTGTTTGGCCTATCTGGCATTACAGCGTTGCAGCGCACTGGTGTTAGTTTTTCTTTGTAGATGATGGTTGGCTCTTTAAAAGCACAACCACAAAGAAGCACACCTAATGGCAATAAGCCTAATAGCATCATTTTCATCTCTCACCCTCAAAAAATAACTCCTGGTAAGCCTTTAGCTTGGCCTCACAACTTTCGTCTTTTAAGTAAATTTTCTCTACTCTCTTAACCTCTTTGATAGGTTTTTGCTCTACCTTTACACTCATCTTTGAAATAGCTTCATTTTGACTTTCAATGACGCTATTTGCAGCTTTTAAGTTTTGCTTTGACGTGTTGAGATCAAGAGCAATGCTTTTTATCTCAAGGTTCTTTTTGTCGATGCTTGCATTTAAAAAATGTATTTTTAGCGCCAAACTACCAATACATAGCAAAAAAACGGCACTAAAAATGATGCAAATTTTGGTATTAAGCAAGTAACCCACTTAACACCTTCTTTGCACGGTTTGGCGTTTGTTTTGCCCAAAGGCTATTTAGGCCATTTTTGTAGGCTGCCTCATATTCGCCAGACTTTATGAAATTAAGAGTGGTAACAAACTTTTTCACGCCTGGTACGCCCATTTGATAACACATTTCTATTACCACGTCTTGGACATTTTTTGGCTTGTCTTCTAGCCAAGGAAATGCCTCACAAACGCTAGAGGCAAGCTTAATTAGCTTCATCTCTAAAATTTGATCTGCTGCCGCTTTACTCATAGGCTCAGCCTTGCCGCCATTTAAAAAGAGTTCGTCTTTACTAAGAGATGAAACCTTAAAGCCATATCCGACAGTATCAAAGCCCAAAGTATCTTTATATACGTAGCTTTTAAAGCCTTCGTTCTCTTTTATATTTTCTTTTAATGACATTTTGACCTCGATCACTCTTCTTTTGACTCCAAATTATCGTCTTGATCAGAGGATTTGTCCTGATCTTGCAACTGTGTATTTGAGTCATTTTCTTCAAAAACCTCTATCATTAAGGAGTCCAAATACTTTTTAGCTTCGTTTTGATTAAGGGTGATTGTCTCACCCTCTTTAACGAAATTTCCCTTTACGCATATATTGCCTTTAGCTATGTACATCATGCTCGCTCCTTTATGCCTTACTCATAAGGCTAGCCCATTTTTTAACGACTACTTCATAATCAGTAAATACATCAAATACGTATTTTAAAGCTCGCTCTTCAGCGTCATACCAGCGGTTACGACGGATGTCTAAAACTACTCCTAAAACTAAGTTTTTTAGTGGAGTAGCTAGATAAGTGCCTTTTGGCATAAGAGGAGTTATTTCAAATGGAATGCCAAGTATTTGGTTGGCTCCGCCTTGAACGAGATGAAGCGGCGAATTTAGTGTGCTTAGCTCTTTATTGTATTCCTGAACATCGGAAGGGTTTATCAAAATCCTAGCTTCGCTTACGATGTCTGGGTCTATAGATCCAACTAATGCACTCAGTCTATTTGATACCTTTTCTGATGCTGCATAGGTTAATTTAACTGCGTCGCTAGAGTCCTTGACTACTTGTAGCCAGCCTTTATGTAGCGTCTTAAAAGTTCCGTCGTAAGTATCGCTCTCTCCGGTAAATCCAAGAAGCGCCAAATCGTTACCGAAAGCCTTGGCAAATGCGTCAAACGTTTCTTTTTCAAAATTAGGGTTTGACTTATTGTCTTCTAACGCGTCTTGCAAGATGCGAGCGAATAACTGAACGCTTTTGGCATCTAGCTTTGCACCTACTTTGCTTAAAGCCGATCTTTGTGAGTCGTTTGGTTTTTCGCCACTGGCTACGCGCACCAAAATTCCTTTTGCTACGTCCCATGCGTCGAGCTCTTTGGTAAGTCGACCCATCTTTTCAGTATGGATTTTTTGCAAAAAGCCGTTATTTTGCTTAATAACGTCTATAAAATTATGCGATTGCTCAGGTGTAAGTGAGCCTGAGAGAGTAACGTTAGTGGCATTCATAGAGCCTTTTAAAATATCGTTTAATCCGTCCATTATAGTATTCCTTTGCTTGCGTTATTTTGCGTTTTTTCGATCGTTACGTCTTGTTTTGATTTGCTTAACTCGCTTGTTATCGCATCAAGTTTGGCGGTTAGCTCGCTTACCGATTTTTCAAGTGTTTCAAGCCTTGCGTCATTTGCACTAATGCCAGCTTTTACAAGCTCGGCAACTCTATTTTCATCCATTGTTTCTCCTTTGTTGTTTGAACTTTCTTTTTTAAAATTTTCGCTTGAGCCGAAAAACTCTTTTAGCGCCGCTATCACGCCGCCTTTTGTGACATCTTCTTTTTCGCTCCCCTTTATCACTCCACTGCCATACATTGATAGTCCAGTTATCGTTCCGTTTTTTATCATTTCTCGCAGCTCCTCATCTTCTATTTTGATGCCTACCGCCCACGCTCCCTCTTCATTAAAGAATTCATCTTTGCTTTTTACTATCCAGCTTTCGCATATATAGGCGTCCGCGATATTAAAATTATGATTTACATCTATACAGTAGCTAAGGTCCGATCTCTTCATAAAGTTATAAGCAGCCCTTTTGATTTCATCAGCATTTGCAAAATCTCCTTGCGTATCCACTTCGTCCGGGGCATAAACTATCCCATAAACAACTCCTTGTTCTGCATCACTCTTTTTAAAATCGACTCTTAACAGCTCGTTAAAATTCTCATTTTTATAGATAATTTTTTTATTGTTAGCACCTGCTGATACCAGCGAAATTAACTTGATTTGCATATCGGTTATCTCTCTAGCCATTACTTACTCCTTATTTTTCCGCCATTTTCGCCAAAAATAAGATTTTAAAAAACCTAAATAAGACATATATGTCTTATCTTGCTAGAAAGTGAAAAATCTTTATCGTAGAATTGGATTAAAAATTTTTAGGATAAATATGGATAGAATTTTTAAAGCAGCGCAAGGTAGCGCACAGCTTACTGAAGAAAGCAAAGACTCGCAAGGCTTAATAGAGCCGTTTTTTAGCTTTGATAGATTGCTCAGTCTTTTTTACGCCAATACGTATCATAGGCGAGCCGTGCAATTAAAAGCATCACTGTTATCTAATATAGAAGATGGCTCGAAGCTTGAAGGTGGCGTTATGACGCCCAAAGATTTTTTATATGCGTTTATATTAAATCTTGAAATTTTTGGAAATGCTTTTGTTGAAATTGCGGGTAAAAACCTTTATATACTTCCCTCTATCGAAGCTAGAGTAAACGAAAACAAAGAAATATTTCAAGTAAAAAACAATAAATCAATAGCACTTAATGCAAAACACTTATATTATTATTCTCCAAACTCTAGATTTTACGGAGAGCCTGATTATTTGGCAGCCATGCTCTCAATTCTAACCAATCAAAAAGCCGATAGTTTTAATAACGCTTTTTTTGAAAACTCCGCCCGCGCCGATACGGCTATAATCTTTGAAAATTCAGAGCCTGATGAGATGCAGCTTAACGCCTTTAAAGAATTTTTCGGCTCGAATTTTAAAGGGACTGGCAATGCGCATAAAACTTTGGTTTTAACCGCAAACGGCGAGAATGCAAAAGTGCGCATCGAGGATCTAAGCAAGGTAAGCGATATTAGTTTTGAAAAGCTTAAAAACCTAAATAGGGACGAGATCATAGCCGCGCACGGAGTGCCACCTAGAATGGTCGGAGTAATGACTGCCGGACAGCTTGGAGGCAGCGGAGAGGTAGCCGGACAGCTTCATAGCTTTAACGAGCTTACGATCATCCCAAAACAAGAGCAAATAGAGTGGTTTTTCGATAGTATCGGCTATCCTATCAAGCTTAAGCCTATCGACGTAAGCAACTTTAAAGACGACGGAGAGCTGGTAGCTGGGCTGGTAAGCAGCGGCATAATTAGCCTAAACGAAGCGCGCGGAATTTTGGGTTATAACAAATAAAACGTTTTAAGCCGTTTTAATAGTAAAACAATGCAAACGTATCTTTAAAATACGTTCGTTGAAATTGAAGCCGTTTTGAAGCGTTTTGAAGGTGGTTTTTTTGGTTGCTAGCCAAAGGCGAAGCATAAATGCAAACTGCTTTGCGTTTATGCCAAAAACCAGTGAGCGAGCATATCAACGCGATGCGAGCGATGTATCCGACTCTGCGACTTTGAGCGAAGTGCATATGATTTTAGAACTTGTTTAATCGCTCAAACAAAGCAGAGCAGAGTATAAAAATAAATAAGGAAAATAAGATGCAAAATATCATAGATGAAATTAGGCGCTATAACAAACTAAAAATGATAACCGACGACGAGATAATACCGTATATAGAAATGGCAGAGTCTCAGATAGGCAAATACGCTGTAGAAGAGGCGAGTAAAACAAAAGCCGCCGCTTTTTATACCTTAGCGCTTTTAGGACAGAAGCTTTGGCTTAAAATCCAGCAGCGCGCAAACGAATACGACGAAAGCTTAGACACTTTTAAAGACGTTAAGCAGTGGGAGGAGTATTGGATGGATAAATTTTACAAACTTACGACTAAGAAAAATACGAGCGGATATTTTTATGCCGCTGTTTAAGGAGAGAGTATGGAAGTAGAGAATATCAAGACCGAAAAAGAGCTAATTGCGTTTTGCGAAAAATTAATTTTAAAACACGAAGACGATTTTAAAATTTTCGTTTCCGAAAGAAGCGCGCTTAATCATGCGCAGTATAAAGCCGTCTTGACCGTTATTGTTCCCATTAGCGCCGGAGAGGCTGTATTAAAAGAGCTTATGGGTCTGACCCCTCTTTTAAATTTTAAAAACTCAAGCGTAGATGCCACCGATGAGCGGGGCGTGGATATACTTAATTTCGATTTCACGCTTGATTTTATGCGCTCTTGTTTGGAGGATGAATAAATGGCGTATTCTAAGCAGACAAAAGAACTCGTTTTAAATTTAATCTCCTCCGGATACTCGTTGTCTGAAATCAGCAAAGAATACAAAATCGACGTATCTACTCTGTCGCGTTGGAAAGGCAAAGAGGATAAACAAGACCGCCTAACCGCTCAAAATTTAAAAGCTCAAATCGCCCAGCTTAGCAAAGGTAAAAGCAGCGACAGCAAAGCAAAACAAATAGCGATGCTCTCCGCGTCTTTATCTCGCCTTGAAGGTCAAAAGGCAAAAGAGGCGAAGGTAAAAAATAAGAAAAAGCCTACCGCCATAATGAACGCAGACTATGAAAGCCTAAAGGCTAAAGCTATGGACGAGGGCGGACTTTACGGTTATCAAAAAGATTTTATAAACGATGCGTCTCAGTTTCGTATCGTGCTAAAATCCCGCCAAATAGGTTTTTCATACGCCTCAAGCCTTGATGCGCTGCTTGGAGCCGTCGCGGGTCGTAATCAGCTGTTTTTGAGCGCGAGCGAAGAGCAAGCTAGGATTTTAATGAACTACCTAGACGGATGGGCTGAGAAATTCGGCATACTTTTTGCTAAAAATAGCGAATACGAAAAGAGCCTAGATAGCGGCGCTACGATTAGGGTTATGGCTCATAACTTCCGCACAGTGCAAGGTTTTACGGGCGATATTTGGATGGATGAGTTCGCTTGGTATCCAAATCAAAAGCGAATCTGGCATGCTTTCGTGCCCTCAATCGGTGCGGTAGCGGGTCGCCTCACTATCCTATCTACGCCGTTTGAAGAGAATTCGCTATTTCATGAGCTATTCGACAACGAAACGAAATACTATATGTTTTCGAGGCATAGAGTAGATATTTACAGGGCCATAGAGGATGGACTAAATTTCGATCTTGAAACTATGCGAGATCTTTTTGACGCCGATACATGGGCGAGCGCGTATGAGTGCCAATTCATAGACGACGAAAATGCGCTTTTAAGCGTGGAACTTATAAAAAGTTGCATAAAAGACTATGTGCCGGCGCTTCCTGACAAAAGCGTTCCGCAATATGCAGGATTTGACGTTGGCCGCACGAAAGATAGATCGGCTCATATAGCCGTATACGACGAAGGCGGCGTAAAGAAGCTAAGCGTGCTAGACGTTATCGCCAAAGCAAGCTTTGAAGCGCAAGAAAATTTACTCATCGATTTTTTACGGTTTAATCCTTTAGCTATGCAAAAGATAGATAAAACCGGTATTGGCATGAGCGTAGCCGAAAAGGTAAAAAGACGTTTCCCTTCAAGGGTGCAAGGGGTCTATTTTACGCAAAGCAGCAAAGAGGCTATGGCTCTAAATTTAAAAAAGCACTTTGAAGATAAAAGCATAATCATCCCAAACGACCCGGCATTAATAGCCGATCTTCACGCTATAAAGCGAAAAGCGGGCGCTAAAAGCTTTATTTACGATAGCGACCGCAACGAACACGGCCACGCCGACCGCTTTTGGGCGCTAGCTCTCGCGCTTAGCTACTTTGAAAAGGTGAGAGATAAAAGAGGTAAGGCGTATATTATTTAAAAATTTGATATAATTTTTTTAGATCCGCCATATAAAGAAAATATTTCAGTAAAGACAATTAAGCAAATTTTTGAGTGCGAAATACTTGACGAAAATGGAATTATTATTTCAGAACATGGCGTTTATGAAAAAATGCCAGAAAAAATAGAAAAATTTGTAAAATATGACGAGAGAGATTACAACAAAAAAATTGTCAGCTTTTATAATTTTGGATAAAAAATTTAAAAATAAAATTAAATAATTTATAAA
>ERZ773203.647-NODE-647-length-19072-cov-4.039175_pt1 | contig 19072 bp, 13 predicted proteins | sample MGYA00580529_ERZ773203 | MGnify/ENA primary metagenome ERZ773203 (study PRJEB29015, sample SAMEA2738176) | human oral metagenome | biome: human oral; feature: human-associated habitat; material: saliva | place: China | collected 2177 ... | reverse complement strand
CCTGTAAACGACCTTAGCCGTGGAGCTACGGTACCTGATATTTACAATACAGTGCTTATCACTGCTATTCAAGCAGGAATGCAAGAATAATTTGTTTTTCTATCATATTACATAAAGAAGAGGCTGTCCAAATGGGCAGCCTCTCTCTTTATAATCTGTAAATTATTAGCTAGTTACTCAATAACCACAGACTTTATCTTACTTTGATAAGCTGTGTTTAAAGCTTTATAAGATGCAGTAGAGCCATAAGGCACATAAATTGATTTGAGCGTTACTTGACGGAAAACTTGCATTCCTGACTTGTCAATTTCAAAAGCGGTAGGATTCTCTAAGATAAGAGTTTGTAGAGCAGTACAGCCTAAGAAAGTACGTTTTCCAAAACTACTGATTCCTTTTGGAATAGTAATTGTTTTAAGTTTGGTACAATTCGTAAAGGCCTGTTCTCCCAAATTAGTTACTGTCTCAGGTATATTTATGTACTGCAAGTTAGAACAAGCATCAAAAGCCCCTTTCCCTATTGTAGTAAGCCCGTCAGGAAGTTCTATTCTCCTTAGTCTAGTACACTTAGAGAAAGTAAAATTTCCTAATTCAGTTACCTTATCCCCAACAATAATAGTAGAAAGATCATAATCAACATTAATATCATCAAAAGCATTATTTGCTATTTTTTCTACTTCGCTAAGTTTAGGATCTGTGTTCATATCAATATAACGAGTTTTTCCATTGAGCCATTTTACTAAGGTTTTCCCGTCAGGGCTTAGCTGATAGTCTTCTGTAACCACAGGGTTTCCTGTTAGAGAAATACCTGTAGTAGGCCATCCTGAGGCTGTTTTAGGTCCATAGAATATTTTGGCTGCTTTGTCTATAAAGTAGTCTCCTATCGCGCCATCTGAAGCTTGTGGAGCGCGGTTTTCTGCTAAAATCTTAGAACCATCAGCACCAGGTTGCCCATCACGGCCAGCGTTTCCTTGAGCACCTTGTTGTCCAGGGTTTCCTTGAGGGCCTTGAGGTCCCTGAGCTCCACGAGCGGGTTTGCCGGTATCATGATTATCTACCCACCAGTTGCCATTAGGACCTATATAGGGAGTAAATCCATTTTGCCCATCACGACCATTGGATCCTGGAGTACCTTGCTCACCACGAGCGGGTTTTCCTGTATCTTGATTTCCAATCCACCAGTTGCCATTGTCACCAATACGAGGGGTTTCCCCATTCTGTCCATCGCGACCAGGCTGTCCGTTTTGTCCATTCGTTCCAGGGTTTCCTTGTGCTTTTACGTTCAAGTCGGTATCTCCAACCCACCAGTTGCCATTATCGCCAATACGAGGCGTAAGTCCATTCTGTCCATCACGACCAGGCTGTCCGTTTTGTCCATTAGTTCCAGGGTTTCCTTGTGCTTTTACACCCAAGTCGGTATTGCCTACCCACCAATTGCCATTGTCACCAATACGAGGGATTTCCCCATTTTGTCCATCACGACCAGGTTGTCCATTTTGTCCGTCTTGTCCATTGGTGCCATTATCTCCCTTGTCTCCTTTTAATCCCTTGAGATTCAATACGCTATTACCCCAACCGTCCTTGGTTTTAGGGCCATAAAGTTCTGAGGAGCTCAAGTCTAGGTAATAATCACCTGTTTGTCCTTTTTCAGCACTGGGTATGCCTCTGCCTGAGAGGATCATACTGCCTTGCGTTACTTTCTCTTGCACAACGATTTTCTCATTCTCTTTTGTACAATGTATAGCGGAGAAAGACAGCGCTAACAATGGTAACAAATACTTCTTCATTGGTTACAAAATTTGTATATAATCTACAGAGTGCAAAATTACGATTATATAATTTATTAAAAAAATTAACTTATTAACAACAGTAAGAGGTCAGTGAACTCTTGCGGGTTTCTCCTACTTACTTGTTTTCTGTTATCTAAAAGATCGCTACAGCACGTACAGGAGATCCTGTCGCTCCTCTCCAGTGGGGGTAGGCAATGGAGATGATAGCGCCTGTTGCAGGGCATTGGTCAAGATTGGCCATTACTTCTATCTGGTAGATATCCTGAGAGAGGAGATAATACTCTTCTACTAATCCTTTTGCAGCGGCAGGCACTCCAGCATCGGTATCTAAAGTTTCATGTCCTACTGCCTTGACCTTACGTTCGTGAATAAGGAACTCCAAGGCTTCACGGCTCCAACCTGGCGTGTGTTGTACCCCTTTGTCGTCCAAGTTACGCATCTGCTCATACGAAGGCCAGCGCTTGTGCCAATCGCTACGAAAAGCTACGAAAGCCCCTGGAACTATTTGTCCATGTTGTGCTTCGAAGGCCAAAATATCTTCGCGAGTGAGTATATAATCGTTGTTTCGGGAGACCTCTTGGGACTTGTCTATCACATAGAGCGGCAAGAGTAGGTCTTTTAAGGGTATATCATCGAGCCAGCGTCCTTGTTCTACAAAGTGGATAGGGGCATCGATATGAGTGCCATACTGGCCTACCACAGAGAATTGTTGTACATGGAAGCCATCCTTGAGAGTGAAGAGGTCTTTTTGTTCCAGTGCGGGTAGGGCAGGAAACTTAGGCGAATGTTCGTCAATCTGATGGGAGAGGTCTACCCACTGTTTTTCTTGTAAAATCTGGTATAAATTCATAATATAAGGGTTTTAGGATTATAGAATGAAAGGGTTTTAGAAATGGTCAATGAGGGTGAATGGTCATTCACTCCCCTACAGCCAACTAAAAACTCAAGGCTACTCCATATAGAGGTGTGCCATCCCAAGCGGTGGAGCTGGAGAGGTTCCAATGGTATTTCTGGGCAGTCTTGACCCGATAGTCGGAGGTTTCAATACGCGATTTGGCAATATTTTTTCCGATGAGGTAGCCCATAAAGAGGGCTATAGGGTAATCCGATGCCCAGTGTACTTTGCTCTGCATCATCTCGAAGGACATCAGAGCCAAAGCGGTATAGCTCACAGGCTTGATCCACTTATAATCCTTATAGTTCTCAGCCAGTACCGTAACCGCAGCCATAGCTGTAGTCAGGTGTCCAGAAGGCATCGCATCATAGTTAGAGGTATGCTTCTGGTAGGCGGCAAAGCTTGGGGCGAATGTCCAAGAACTGTGCCAATTTCCATTTTCTGCAGTGATAAAGGGACTTTCCCTTCCGGTAAGGCGCTTGAGAGGTTGTACGAATACTCCTGTGATGAGGATACTCTCAATCAGTTGCATGGCAGTACTCTTAGCTCTGTAATCATCGGTGATCAGGCCATAGGTAGCCAATCCCCCACTGATGAGGATAAAGGTAGTACCATTGCCTATAAAGTACAGCGCCGAGTTCACATCGGCAGGGACAATCTTGAGGAATCCCAATTTCTTATAGGTATGTGCTTCATTCAGTCCCATGCTCTCCCCTAAGCTGCGACTCTCTCGAATCAGCCAAGGATCGGCGGGGATCAAGGCAGCCGTGGCGCCCAAGGCAGCGATACCGTATGGATAATAGGGTTTGGCAACGAAGTCCCTGAGGGTATTAAGAGCATTGCGAGGCGCCTTATTGATCAAATCCCAAAATTTTGGCTTCTGATAGGTAAAATAGAGGTCAGGCTCTATTTGGTAAGATTGTCCAGCGATCTCCTTAGGTATCCAATTTTCATCAATAGGAATGGTATCGGACAAAGTGCCCGCTACTACCTCCTGTGCCGTTGTGTTATTTATACAGTGAAAAAGAAAAAATAAAAAGAGGATATGTTTCATAGATTGAATAATAAGAGGGCAAAAAGTAAAGAGGAAAAATAAGGGCGAATTACCATTCGCCCCTACATTGTATGATTACACGCTATTGGTCGTTTGTCACTAGTCACTATTTAAGGATTCCTTTTTTAATAAGAGCCTCGGCAATCTGGATAGTATTGGTAGCAGCTCCCTTGCGGAGGTTATCTGCTACCACCCATAGGTTGAGGGTCTTAGGTTGGGATTCATCACGACGTACACGACCCACAAACACATCGTCCTTACCATGAGCATAGATAGGCATAGGGTAAGTGTTGGTATCGGTATTGTCCTGTAGGATTACCCCTGGAGCGTGGCTAAGGAGCTTACGTACTTCTGCAAGGTCATATTCTTGTTTGAACTCTACATTGACCGCTTCACTATGCCCCCCTACCACAGGGATACGGACAGCAGTGGCTGTTACTTGGATAGAATCGTCCCCGAAAATTTTCTTAGTTTCTCTGACCAATTTCATTTCCTCCTTGGTATATCCATTTTCTTCAAACACATCACAGTGAGGAATGGCATTGCGGTGGATAGGGTAGTGGTAGGCCATAGGCCCTTGTATTCCTTTGTACTCGTTTTCCAGCTGAGTCACAGCCTTCACTCCTGTTCCAGTGATAGACTGATAAGTGGAAACCACAATACGCTTGATACCATACTTGCGCAAAGGCGCCAAGGCTACCAGCATCTGAATGGTAGAGCAGTTCGGGTTGGCTATAATCTTGTCCTCAGCGGTGAGTACCTCGGCATTGATCTCAGGGATGACCAATTTCTTGGTAGGATCCATACGCCAAGCGGAGGAATTGTCCACTACGACAGTTCCCACCTGAGCAAACTTAGGTGCCCATTCCTTGGAGGTATCCCCTCCGGCGGAAAATAAAGCAACATCAGGCTTAAGCGAGATGGCTTGGTTCATACCCACTACTTTATACTCCTTTCCCTTGAAGGATATGGTCTTTCCTACTGATTTTTCTGAAGCTACGGGAATGAGCTCCGTTACTGGAAAATTGCGCTCAGCCAAGACTTCCAGCATCACATTGCCTACCAATCCGGTGGCTCCTACTACGGCTACTTTCATATAAATTATTTTTTATGTACAAACACGCAAAAGTAGGAATTTTTTTTCTGACAAACAAAAATTTCTTTTATTCTTTTAAAAAACGTAATTTTGCACCCTCAAACAAGCAACAACATCATGCGGACAAAATCCATCAAACAGAATAAAATCAATGTAGTAACCTTAGGCTGTTCTAAGAATGTATATGATAGTGAGGTGCTTATGGGACAACTCAAGGCCAGTGGTAAGGAGGTAGTACATGAGGACAAAGGAAACATAGTCGTTATTAATACCTGTGGCTTTATCAATAATGCCAAGGAAGAAAGTATCAACACCATTTTGGAATACATCCAAAAGAAAGAGGAGGGATTGGTAGATAAGGTCTTCGTTATGGGCTGTCTATCGGAGCGCTATAAGCCTGATTTGCAGAAAGAAATCCCCGATGTGGATCAATATTTCGGTACTACTGAACTCCCTGCTTTGCTCAAAGTATTGGGAGCTGACTATAAGCATGAACTTATAGGTGAACGCCTCACGACCACCCCCAAGAATTACGCTTACTTGAAGGTATCCGAAGGTTGCGATCGCCCTTGTAGCTTCTGTGCTATTCCGATCATGCGTGGTAGCCATAAGAGTACCTCTATCGAAAACTTAGTGATAGAGGCTGAAAAATTGGCTAAGAAGGGAGTAAAGGAACTGATTCTCATTGCTCAGGATGTAACTTACTATGGCTTAGACTTATACGGCGAACGCAAGTTGGCAGACCTACTCCGTGCCTTGGTCAAGGTAGAGGGGATAGAGTGGATACGCATTCACTATGCTTTCCCAACAGGTTTTCCTAAGGATGTGCTTACGGTAATGAAAGAGGAACCTAAGATATGCAAATACTTAGATATTCCCCTTCAGCATATTGCCGATCCTATCCTCAAGAGTATGAAGCGAGGGACAACTAAGGCTAAGACTACACAACTTTTGGAGGACTTCCGCAAGGCCATGCCAGAGATAGCCATTCGTACCACTCTTATTGTGGGTTATCCCAACGAGACAGAGGAAGATTTCGAGGAGCTCAAAGAGTTTGTGAGACAAATGCGTTTTGAGCGTTTGGGCTGCTTCACCTATAGCCATGAGGAGAATACCGCTGCCTATGAGCTGGAGGACAATATTCCTGAAGAAGTGAAGCAACGCCGTGCTGCTGAGATTATGGAGATACAATCCCAAATCTCTTGGGAACTGAACCAAGCCAAGGTAGGGAAGACCTTCCGCTGCCTGATTGACCGCAAAGAGGGTCAATACTTTGTAGGCCGTACCGAGTACGACTCCCCCGATGTGGATAACGAAGTCCTTATAGATGCTGCTAAGCACTATGTGAAGATAGGCGACTTTGCCGATATCTTGATTACTGAGGCTACCGATTTTGACCTATACGGGGAGCCCGTTAAAAGGTAAAAGGTAAAAAGTAGAGAATGAAAAAACTATTGTCCTTCATACTATTACTGCTTGTATTTTTAAGCAGTTGTAGGCCTGAAAGAGAAGTGACAAGTAACGTTAGTTACTTGTCACTGGTTATTTCACTATTCGTAGTCTACTGTTTTGATACGATTGCCTTTTTCATAGATTACTTCAGCGGTGAGCTTCCCAGAGGCATCGTAGTACTTCCAAGTGCCATCTTTTTGGTCGTCCTTGTAGTTGCCTTCTTGACGTACTTTTCCACTGGCATAAAACTCTTTATAGGCACCTTGTAGGTTGCCAGCCACATAGGTACTTTGCTCATGGAGTACTCCCTTGTCAGTATATTCTTTCCAAACTCCCTCTTTGAAGTTGTTTTTATAATTTCCTTCCCTTAGCACAATACCATATAGAATGGTTACTTCCAGCCTTTGCTGCCTTTGGAGTAGGTGCAATTATTAATAATAAATAATCAGCTATACGCTACCGCCGGCTTATAGTTCGTACTATTATCATGATTTTTTAGAGAGCTTTTACAGCAAAATAAAAAACCGAACTGTTTTAAGTTCGGTTTTTTTATTAAGACTATAATTGTTATTTTATAGAAGCTTCATAGATACCCTCTATGGATTCAGCTAAAGTCTTGTTGAACTCAGCATCAGACTGCCCTGCAGAGAGACCTTCAGAGAGTGCACGAGAGAAGCTAGCTATTACGCCATGGTTTTTGGCGAGGATTTCGTTTGCTTTTTCTCGGGAATAACCACCTGAAAGCGCTACTACACGTACTACTCTTGGGTGATCTACCAAAGGCTTATAGAAGTCTGCTACGGTAGGAAGAGTAAGCTTAAGCATCACATCCGAGGTGGCGGGGAGCTTATCCAAGTGTTTGAGAATCTCCTCACGAAGAATAGCTTCTGCTTCTGCCTTGTCAGGAATATTGATATCCACTTCTGGCTCTATGATAGGAACGAGTCCAGCGGCGATGATTTGTGCAGCTATTTCGAATTGTTGGTCTACGATTCTAGCAATACCCGCTTTAGAGGCTTTCTTCACTACCGAACGCATCTTAGTACCGAACACATGGTGTTCATTAGCTCTTTTGAGAAGGTCAGTGAGATTGGAAATGGGTTTCATCAGTTGTACTCCATCAGCATCCAAGTCAAGTAGTCCTTTATCTACTTTTAGGAAAGGGAGAATATGTTTTTCTTCCCATAGATATTCGGCTGTATACTTGCCATCAATCTTATTATCCATGGTTTGTTCGAAGAGAATAGCTCCAAGGATTTTGTTTTCATTGAAAGCTGGACTCTTGATAATGCGGGTACGCATCTGATGGATAAGGTCGAACATTTCAGCATCATTCTTGTAAGCACTTTCTTCTATTCCATAGAGTTTTAGTGCTTTAGGAGTACTACCCCCACTTTGGTCAAGAGCAGCAATAAATCCCTTGCCGCTTCTCATTTTTTCTATTTTTTCTTTCATAATAAGTAAATGTTTATCTAACATATTGGAAAAGTTCCAATAAACTTTTTACGATGAGACAAAGATACGAATTAATTGACAATAATTCAACACGAATAAGAAAAATTCTTAGCGAGTCCATTTGATATTGTCAATGACAAACTGCTTGCTGCCACTATTTCCGTTGATAGTGATTTTTACATTGCCTGTTTTATTAAGGGTCTTGGTATAGGTTTGTTTGTTTGCCTCTACAGACACAATATCATTTATTCCTCCTCCAGACACAAGAATTTCACGCTTTTTATTACCTGCAAGAAATGCCTTATAATCGAAAGAGATAGTCTTGACTCCCTCAGGGAAAGTGATGGTTATATGTCCTCTTCTTCCATCAAGCACCAAGCCTTTTCCTTGGATAGCATAGTCTTGCTTTTGTTCTTTGGTATCAGTACGTGCTGTTGCGTCCAATGTTACTCCATTGAGAGTCTTTGTCACATGGTTTTCATAACCATTATTAGCGTTCTCTATCCATTCAAAATCAAATACACCAGAAGAGGGCTGTGGTTGCGGATTTGGTTTGGGATCTGGATTTGGTTTAGGATCCGGTTGTGGTTTGGGCTGAGGCTTAGGATCTGGTTGAGGTTGTGGATTTGGTTGTGGATTTGGCTTGGTCTCAGGTGTTTTACCAAAGACTAAGTCAGCTTCTGTTTCATATACAATTTCCTTAATGACCTGTCCATTTTTAGCTGTATGGTTTTTGAAAACACCCGTTACAGTAAGCTCTTGATCTGCAATCTTGAGTTTTTTCTTCACTTCTTCAGGAAGGTTTGCATAATTCTTTCCATAGATTTGTATCTCTGTACCATCCTTGAAGATAAAGTAAGAGAAATTTCCTTTGATGGTAACCTTACCATGTATCTTAGCCTTTTTCCCTTCTTGGTAGTCTGCAATAGTAGCATTGCTAGCCTCAAGATTCACAATCTCATTAGGATCAGGAGATGGTTTGGGTTGTGGTTTAGGATCAGGTTGTGGATTGGGCTGAGGTTTAGGATCAGGATTTGGTTGTGGATTTGGCTGAGGCTGAGGATCAGGTTGTGGCTGTGGTGTAGGAGCTGCTCCAAAGGTCAAATCTTTTTCTTCTTCATAGACAATCTGATGGTATTTTTTCTGTGTCTTCTTGTCAGTATAGTCAGAGAATTTTCCTATTACAGTCACTTCTTGTCCTATCTCTTTGAGTTTTTTAGAGGTTTCCTCGGAAAGTTCTTTAAACTTATGTGTAAAGACTTGTACTAAAGTGCCATCAGAGAGTTTGACAAAGGATCTGTTTTCCTCTACTTCGGCAATAGAGCCATGTAGTTTTACTTTCTTGTCAAAGTAAGAGGTAAAGTCAGTTATAGAGATCTGAGCCGCTTCCAAAGAAGGGATTTCTTCAGCAGCAGGAGAACCTTCTCCAAAGAGAAGATCAGCCTCACTTTGGTAGAGAATTTCTTTCACCACATCCCCTTTAGGGAGAGTGTAATCAGTGAAAGTACCAGTAACAGATACTTCCTGTCCTTCTTTTTGGAGTTTTTTAGTAGTCTCCTCAGAAAGTTCTCTGAACTTAGGGGTGAAGATTTGTACTAAAGTGCCATCAGAGAACTTGAAATAAGCGCGTTTGTTTTGTACAGTGATAAATCCATGTACAATGAGTTTTTTCCCTACTACATAGTCCGAAACGGTGGCACTAGCCGTTTCCAAAGTAAAGAGAACGGGAGGCGTAGGTGTGGGGTTCGGGGTAGGTTTTTCTTTGGGATCTACGGGAGGAATTTCCGTCTGATCTTCTCTTACACAAGCCCCCCATACAAAGAGTCCTGTAAAGAGAAGTAGAAATAATCTTTTCATGATAGTAATGATTTTTTTTGTTTACAAATTGGATCGAAATCCTACAAAATAGGGGAGAGGATCCACTCCACAAAATTAACACTTTTATCAATAATTTCCAAATAAAAAAGCTATTTTTTTCTTGAAAAAAGTTAAAAAAAAGAGGCGACCTAAAAGGCGCCTCTTTGTAAGGTGTTATGAGTAAAAAATTAATTTGTCCATTTGATATTGTCTATGACAAATTGCCTTGTATTATTTTTGGCTAAGATATAAAAAGTGTATGTTCCAGTTGCATTTATTTGAATAGTATGTGTTTTCTTGGTACTGTCATTGAAAGAAAATTCATCTATTTTTTCTTGCCCACTTTCATCTTTTGATAGGATAATTTCTCTTTGACCCGCAGCAAAAGCAGTTTTATAGTCAAAGGAAATTTCCTTTACACCATTAGGGAAGGTAATTTTGATATAGCAGTTTTGGTTCTTATGATTGGTAAGCATAAGCCCTTTTCCTTCTATAGAAAAATCAGTCTGATCTTGTTTCAGGCTAGTACGAGCTTTGTATTGAAGCGTTACCCCATCTTTGGTCAATGTGCCCTCAGTAGAGTAATTAGAGGCCTTTTTAGGGTCTGAAGGGATAGTGAGATCTTCGAAGTCAAAAACTCCTCCTTGAGAAGGTTGTGGCTGAGGTTGTGGTTGCGGATTATTAGGAGTAGCTCCGAATACTAAGTTATCTTTGGAGGTACACTCAATTTCCTTAATTACATTGTTACTGTTTTTAGGTTTGAAATCTTTGAATTTTCCTGTTACAGTCACTTCTTGTCCAGAAGTAGCGAATTTGGTTTTATCTTCTTGGGAGAGGAGATCAAATACAGATTTCACTACATAGATTTGAATCATAGTATTATCAGAGAATTTGAAATAAGAATGATTTCCATCTCTAACGATAGTTCCGTGAATTTTTACCTCTTTCTCAGCTACATAGTCACTTGCAGTAGCCGTAGCGGCTTCCAATGTAACCACTGGCTGTTGAGGAGTATTAGAAGCAGCTCCAAATACCAAATCACTTTCGCTATTGTACAAGATCTCTTTAATGGTTTCACCGTCCTTAGTATGATCTGTAAAAGTACCGGTTACAGTGATTTCTTGGCCTACTGTTCTGAGTTTGTTATTTGTTTCTTGGGAAAGTTCTTTGAACTTAGGAGTAAAGATCTGTACCAAAGTACCATCAGAGAATTTAAAGAAAGATTTGTTTCCTTGTACTTCTCCTACGGTACCATGTAGTTTTACTTTTTTTCCTACTACATAGTCACTTGCAGTAGCCGTAGCAGCTTCTAAGTTCACTACTTCCTGAGGTGTACCTTCTTGTCCGAAAACCAAATCGTTTTCGTTCTCGTATACAAGTTCTTTGATTACTTTGCCAGAGCTTTTAAGAGTATAATCCTTAAAAGTTCCTGTTACGGTAATCTCCTGCCCTGCGGTATTGAGTTTTGTTTTTTTCTCCTGAGGAAGTGCATTAACTACATCGGTGGCAGCATATATCTGAACTAAAGTGCCATCGGAGAATTTGAAATAAGAGAAATTCCCATCTTTGACAATCTTTCCGTGGATTTTTGCCTTTTTCCCAGCTACATAATCAGCGACTGTAGCTTTATCAGCTTCAAGAGTAGTGAGCTGTTTCTGTGATGGTATTTGTCCTTGGTTTACAGGAGGAATCCCCGCATTGTCTTCCTTAGCACAGGAGATAAATAGTGAAAGGGCGATTCCTAAAATGAATAACTTTTTCATGGTATGAGGGTTTTTAGTTTATTTTTTGAATATCATTGACAGAATTGATATAGAACTGAGGGCTACTTCCATATCGGGTTAGTACTCCCGTGATACGCAATCTTCCTGAAGGAACTATATCCTTGATATAAGCAGCAAAGCTACTGGTGAGGAAAGGAAGTGTACCTCCTGTTCCATCGGTGAGGTTGTAGGTAGTATTGTACTGGTTGGTGGAGATGTGGAAAGTCTTTCCTACCGCAGCGTTTTCGAAAGATACTCCATTGAGTATCAATAGCTTGTTGTTTTGTGCTTGTTTGTCAAAACTCAAGTTGTCAAAGGTAGTAGCTAGCTGGTCAAGACCTATTTTCTCTCCAGTAGAGACCAATACCTCTTGGTACATAGCCGAAGGGAGGTTGCTTATTTTGATGTTACCCCCTGCGGTTTTTCCGTGTCCATACCCTACCTCAAGAGTAGAATAGCGGCCGCTATACCATACAGTAGTCCCTTTAAGCCTTACTTGTACTTTGGTTCCTACAGGGTATTCGCCATAGAGTCCTTTTTTGTCAATAGCCACAGCGATAGTTCCAGACTTGTCAGGGGCTTGCACATATACTTTTTTGTAGAAGTTTCCCGCCTCATCACTGGAGATCACATAGCCCTCGAAGGCATCGTTGTCTGTATATTGAGTAAAGGAAGGGGTTACCTTAGCCCTAAGCTGGGCATAGGTGATGCGTGTACCATTGAAGGCATTGGCCTTTTCCTGTTGTTGTTTTTCGAGCTGTTGTACATCAGGAGTATCGAATCCACTTACCTTACTGCAAGAAGAGAGTAAGGCAAGAGATAGTGCGAAGTATACTATTTTTTTCATGTTCGTTCAGATTAGAGACTTAAGGTTACATTTAGGTAATAAGTAGTGCCATACCCGAGGAAATACTTGTTTCCAAAGGTAGGATAGCCGCTCTTGCGATCCTTGAGCATGGATTGGTAATCTCCCTTGCGTGCTTGCTCGAATCCGTTGGTTTTGTATTGGGTATTGAGCAGGTTGTTTACACTGGCAAATACATTGAGGAAGTGCCCTTTGATACGGAAAGATTTTCCAGCAGAGGCATTCATGAGGAATAGTACAGGGAGTTTTTCCTGCTTGAGCAGACCACGTACGGCATTCTCATCTATATTGGTATAGCGGCTACCGGTGTTGGGGTCAAGGTAGATATTCTCGGTGCGAAGGCTTGGAGCAATACCTATGTAGTTATTGTTGAAGAGGTTACCTGTAAGGCTTACCCACCAGTAGTGTTGGCTCTGGTATTCTAATCCTAAGGAATATACTTGCTCAGGTGCTTGTCCAGCATGGTAGTTCTTCAAGTGAGAAACGATAGGTTCGCTCACCAATCGCTTGTCGGAGGATTGGAAGAGGATAGGGTCGTTGGTATAAGTATATTGGTTTAGAGAAACTACAGCAGAAGCCTTCCAAGAAGGGTGAAGCTGTACTTCTACACCGAGTTCTCCTCCGAAGTGGAGTTTTTCTACATCCATCATGGTTTGGGTAAGGAATCCAGCAGACTCGTCGCCCAAACGAGATTGGGTGAAGAAGTAACTTTTCTCAGTAGCATTCTCGAACTTAGTGACATATCCGGTAAGGCGTGCCTTTACATAAGGCATACGTACGATATAGCTTCCATCGGCAGTGATTTGAGTTTCTGGAGAAAGCTTGCTAGGAAGCAAGAAGTTCGAATTGCGAATATTGACAAAGATATTGTTCAGTGGTTGAGCTTCCTCGAAATATCCTGTGTTGAACTGTAGGATATGGCGACCATTGATGCTATAGGTAAGTCCTGCTTTGGTGCTAAGGGTATTGAAGTACTTCATACCACTTTTACCTTTGGCATCGTTGTATACAGCATTGTTGGCAAAGAGACCTTCTCTCTCATAGTCTGTATGTTGAAAACGTCCGGCTACATAGAAGAGTGCACGACCATACTTGAAGCGCAATTGGCCAAATACATTGGCTCTTTGTACAAGTGCTTTGTAGTGGTATTGGTATTTGTCTCCTTCTCCTAGGCGTAGGTTCTCAGGGGTATCATAATTTTCTCCAGAGTAATAACTCTTGTTTAGGAAGTATTGTCCTCCTAATAGGTCGTTGATCTGTTGGAAATTTTCGGAGCCTATACGCTGGAAAGAAGCACCCGCATTGAGGGTGATATTTGGATCAATTTTGGTAGTAGCCAAGAGATTCCCTGTAAGGGTTTTACTGTCGATAATATCCTCATTGAGAGAGAACATACTTTCGCCACCAGTATGGCTATTGGTCTGGTAGAGAGCGTCCCAGTTGAGCTGTTTGTTAGCTTTGAAATAATCAATCTGTCGGGCAGCCTTATCCCAGGCAAAAGGATCTCCTTCGCCAGTCTCCTGGTCATACATATTGTAGAAGTAGGTAGGCATATTGGTATAGTACGAAGGATCAGGATTCTGAGACTTTACATATTGAATACGGGTATCACCTACTTGGCCAAACTGATAGCCCAAGTGTAGAGCTATTTTAGTATCTCCCTTGTGATAAGTATTCGAAAGTACAAAGAGAGGTTCGGAGATACGCTTCATCTTGGAGTTGCGTATATGATCTCCCTGAAAGCCCCAGTTAGGGTTGTAGTTGTGTCCGCCTAAGGAAATAGCCTCTTGGGTAAGAGGGGCAGATTTTCCACGGTTGTTATAGGAGAAAATACCCATCAGGTTGGTTGTAAAGTAAGGGCTCGCCTTGTACTCTACAGCGGCAGAGATTCCATAGGACTGATAGACCATTCCTTCTACAGAAGGAACAAGCCAAGTACGGCCATTGCCTCCGCGATAGGAGCCTGATACCATATAGCCCCATCCGCTGGGTAGGGTACCTGTGTTGTAGGTTACCATAGCACGTCCGAAGTAGTTACGGTTGGTCGTAGTTCCAGAGATACGCAAGCCGTTGCGCAATTCAGAAGGGGCAATAGTCATCACATTGCTACCGAATACCCCTCCGAAGTCGTCCTCACTGGCACCTACTCCAGTGGTAATCACATTGCTGCGAGTGGCATCGTTCAGTCCTCCCCAGTTGCTCCATTGGGGGCGGCCAGTCTCTACCTTGTTCATCAGTACTCCATTGACAAGTACAGTGGCTGCATTGCTCTGATAGCCACGAGGGCGATAGAATACAGGACTGAAGTCAAAGGAAGAACGACGGAAATAGAGATCTTGTGAGGACTGTAGAAAGCCTGAGATCATCTCAGGGCTACCTTCTTCGTCATCGAGCTCCTCATCAGAGAGATTGATTGTATTTCCAACAGTATGTTCGCCCTGAGCCATAAGTTCTTTTTGAAGGGTTATGGTAGGCAAGGTAAGATTGTCAGTGAGCTCTATGTTCATTCTCTGGGAACGGTATCCCTTAGCATGGATGTCCAAGATATAAAATCCTTTAGGCAAGGAGAACTGAAAATTCCCTGCCCCATCACTTGTAATATGAACCTCTTGCCCTTCTACAGAGAGCGTGGCCTCAGGCAATGGAGACTTACCATCACCAACACTTCCTTTTAGCAATACATTCTGGGCGAAGATCAAAGAGCCTCCCAGAAAGAAAAATAAGGATAAAAAGAATGTTTTCATCGTGTTTTTATATTTAAAATGAATAAGTTAAGCAATATAAAATTCCTTGTGCAAATTTACTCATTTTTTCGTTAAAAAACACGTCGCAAAAGTTAAAAAAACACGTTTTATTCCCGTTATAAATTTAAGAAAGTAAAACCTACTCCCAATACTGTCTGTTTGTAGTTATAATCAATGAGCGAATCGCCATACCCATGGGAAGCCTGTAACATGATACGTAAGTCACGGCTTAGGGGGTATATCCAAGAAAGTTCGGCATGCCCTCTGTTATGGTTGAAGTTTAGATTGTTGCGTACAGTGAGTGTGAAAACATTTTTTCGAAAGGGAATAGCAGCAGTTACTTCACTCCTACCGATGTAGTTTTCTATCTCAGGATTATCATCCTCTATAGATTTTTCTGAAAATCGTCTCCATACCCGAGCCGTAATGGTACTATTCTTCCAAGAGGCCACTCCCATAAGGATAATGCGGTTCCAGCTGCGAGAGTGGGCAGCTTCCTTACCATTGGACTGGTGGTTGATGGACAGCCCCAGCATTTTGAACTTGAAGTGTCCTGCAGAGAGGTTCATAGGGTAGGTGAAGATAAGCTCTGGCTCATAGTTGATTTCCCTAAAAGGGCGAGAGAGTTCTCCATTGTACATCTGCCAATAGGCTTGTTGGGTAAAGGCAACCCATACATCCCCTTTTCCAAAAGCATCCTGCATAATCTTGGCTTTGAGGCTCACTTGGAACTTCATCTCCATATGTTGATAATCGCGACGCTCAGGTATAGGGCGGGTAGGGTTTAGGCTTATAGGCTGCTCTATAGGACGGTCTGTGAAACGAAAAGGCATGGCGTACATGGGTTTATACTCCAAGAAGCGAAAGGTACCTCGCTAATCCTCCTTGTCTAATTCCCATATCTTTGAGATGGTTTTGTCCAAGTCGGCAGGCTCACTTCTTTTTACCTCGGGTAAGGGGTCTCCTGTGATCGAAAGAGAGTCTGTCTGTGCTGCACTCACCAAGGGGAAACAAGACAAAAATAGATAAGAAAATTTTTTCATAAAAGGATTGTAAAAGAGACGCAAAGGTACAGAAAATAATTGTATATTTGCGCTTTCAATCTTTTTTTATTCATGAAGAAAATAGTTTTATTAGCCTTGGGTCTGCTTTCCTCTGGCTATAGTATTGCACAAACCGATACTTCTGGTAGAGGGCTCTATCGTGCTACCCCTGAGAAGAAAACCGCTCTAAAGCATACCAAGCTCAAGGTGGATTTCAATTTTTCTAACCAGACCATGGGTGGGGAAGAATGGCTCACTGCCGCTCCCTTCTTCTATCCTACTGATAGCCTTGTCCTCGATGCTAAGGCTATGCTTATTCACAAGGTCGCCCTTGAGGAGAAAGGCAAACAGCAACCCCTTGTCTATAGCTATAAGGATGATCTCTTGCGTATCAAGCTCCCTAAGAAATACCAGAAGGGAGAAGCCTATAATGTGTATATAAAGTATACGGCACAGCCTGAAAAAGTGGCCAATAAGGGGAACCTCTCTATTTCTGATACCAAAGGGCTCTACTTTATCAACCCTGAGGGTAAGCCAGAGGGTTATCCTCGCCAGATATGGACACAAGGAGAGGCAGAGAGCTCCTCTTGCTGGTTTCCTACTATTGATAAGCCCAATCAGAAGACCACTCAAGAGATTGAGATGACTGTCCCTGATAGTTTTGTTACCCTTTCCAACGGGCTTTTGAAAAGTTCTGAGAAAAAAGGTAACCTACGTACAGACTATTGGGTGATGGACAAGCCTCATGCTCCTTATCTCTTCTTCATGGGAGCAGGTGAATTTGCTGTGGTGAAGGATACGCCTTGGCGAGGTAAAGTACCTGTGGAATATTATGTAGAGAAGGACTATGCACCCCTTGCCAAGAAACTCTTTGGCAATACTTCTGAAATGATATCCTTCTTCTCTGAGCGCTTTGGCTATGACTATCCTTGGGATAAGTATGCGCAAATCATTGTGCGTGAATTTGTTACAGGTGCTATGGAGAATACCACTGCGGTGAGCCACTCCGAAAGTGCTTACCAAAGCGAAGAAGCGCTTAATGACCAGAACTATTGGGAGTATATCATCGCTCATGAGCTGGCACACCACTGGTTTGGTGACCTCGCTACAGCTGAGAGCTGGGCAAACCTTACGGTCAATGAGTCTTTTGCTAACTATAGCGAATATCTTTGGATTGCTCACAAATATGGCAAAGATGCTGCCGACTACCACCTACGCAACAATACCCAACAGTACCACCAGCGTCCTGATGATTTTAAGAAAGACTTGGTGCGTTTTAGCTATATTTCCACCGATGATATGTTCGATATGGTCTCCTATAACAAAGGGGGAGCTATCCTACATATGCTTCGTCGCTATCTCGGGGATGAGGCTTTCTTTCAGGGGGTTACAGACTATCTCAAGACTCATGCCTATGGCAATGGAGAAGCCCATCAGCTACGCCTATCCTTTGAGAAGATAAGTGGAAAAGACCTTAGCTGGTTCTTTAACCAATGGTACTTTGGCTATGGAAACCCTACTGTAAAGGTAGAAAAACACTATGATGCTACTAAGAAACAACTTACTGTAAAAATCACTCAGCTCCAAAGTGAAGACTTGTATTTTCAGTTTCCTTTGGATATTGATATCTACCAAGATAACAAGCCTATTCGCCATACAGTATGGGTGAATGCTCGTCAGGAAAATGCCTTTACCTTTGCAGTGAGCAAAGCCCCTGCCTTGGTGAATATCAACCCAGAAGGGGTGGTGGTGATGCAGGAACAATACCCTAAAACAATTAAGGAATACCTCTTCCAGATACAACATGCTCCTGAGCTTAAGAGCCGCTTAGAAGCTATTTCCTCCTTGGAAACAGGCAAGGGTAAAGAGGTGGTTTTAGCAGCCCTACAAGATCCTTATTTCAAAATACGCAAAGCTGCTTTGGAACTTCTGGAAGGTTATCAACTTACCAAAAAGGACTTAGCTCTGGTAGAGAAAATTGCAACCAAAGACCCTGAGAACCTCGCCCGTGCTGCTGCTATCTGGGTCTTGAACGACCAAGAAGATAAGCGCTACACTCCTCTGTATGAAAAAGCACTTACCGTCCCTTCAGCAGCTATTAAAAATGCCGCTCTTAACGGAATTGCACGAACCAACCCGAGCAGGGCTAAACAATTCTTAGAAAAGGCAAACCCTGCAGACCTGGAGGGTGATCAACTCTTAGGCTTAGTCAGTGTCATTACCAATCATAAGATGGAGAAATACCTCCCATCCCTGATGCCTTACCTTGTGAATTATCCCTTCTTTGAGGAAGATGAACCCCAAAGATCTTCCGATTTCAAAAAAGCCTATCTCTGGGCAATGAGCTTGGATAATACCCCTCTCACAGAGCAAGTTCAGCAAGCCTTTAAGGATTTTACCCAAGAGGAAAATGATTCCAAAACCAAACAAACCCTTTGGAAAGTTATAGACTTAGGCATTGACCAAAAGAAAAAACTCTCTAATACGGCTTCTGTAAAGGAACAAATTCAAATGTTGGAAGAACTTAAGAGTAAGATAAAGTAATTTTTACTCATTAGTGATCAGTGGTCAGTTTTTGGTCACTGGTCACTAATTAGTAATATAAAAACTACCTCTGCTGGAGAGGTAGAAGAGAAAGATATATGGGTAGATCCACAGCTTGTAGAGATGATGAGAGAAGCCTTGCAGCGAGTGGATACTCTTTACAAAGGGGAGGATTTGACCTATTCTTATATCTATAGTGATACATTACCTATTTCTGAAACGATAATCAAGGTAGGTAAGTTCTTTGACCAGCAGCCCTATGTAGTGGTCAATAGCACTTGGGAAGATAGATTGATAGAAGTATATAAGATAGAGCAAAATCACACCTTTAGGAAGAAATTTTCTTATATAATTCAACTTGCTAGTTGAAAAGTTCAGAAAATAAAAAAGAGAGCAAATTCCTCAGTTTGGTACTGCGACACCACCCTGAGGCGATTGGTATTACCCTCGACACACACGGTTGGGCTGAGGTAAATATGCTCATTAAGAATATGAAGCGTAAATTCCCAGTGTTCAG
>ERZ773203.645-NODE-645-length-19075-cov-8.921694_pt1 | contig 19075 bp, 19 predicted proteins | sample MGYA00580529_ERZ773203 | MGnify/ENA primary metagenome ERZ773203 (study PRJEB29015, sample SAMEA2738176) | human oral metagenome | biome: human oral; feature: human-associated habitat; material: saliva | place: China | collected 2177 ... | reverse complement strand
CTAACTAAAAAAGTTAGCTACGGTTTAAGACTTATGGATTACGCAACAACAGACGAACGCGAATACGTTTACATTATTGACGCTTGTTTTAAAGACGGCGGTTATTACATTGCTGGCATTAAGAAAGAAGTTAAGCGTGACGGCTTAACGTGGTGGGATTACGAGTGTATTAACTGGAACGCAAAAGACAACGCTGACGGCACCTGGTCGCGTTATGTGAGCGAGGCTGAGGCGGTTGAAGAATTGCTTAATAATAAAGCACTGAAAACGATGCGCACACGACGCAGTGAGAGCGCTACTACTGCTTGGCTTGAAAAACTACCACTAGACGAAAAAGTGGAATTGTGAGGTGACGGTTATGAAAAGCTATTATATTACTTATTACAGCTATAAAAAAGATTTAGCGCAATACTGTAGCACAAAGGCTGAAGCTTGCACATACTTAGCTAACAACGTGAGCAAGCTTTGGCGAGACGTGCACGTAGACGGCGCTTATGGCGACTTTTTTGCGGAACGTGCTGACACTGAGCTTGAGAACTTGCGTACAGTGTTTATGGACTGCGCAAAAGGTGAGCGAGACATTAATCAAGAGCTTGCGATTTTAGATTGTGAAGCGTTGAGCGTTAATGTGGTGACAGCTGATCCGCGAAACATTTTATATAATGACTTGGTAAGCGACGTGCGTCGCGGTGTGACAAAAGTAGTTAAAGATATAGCAAAGGAGTTAGACGATGAAATTTAAAAGCGGTAAATATTACGTAGTGATGGAATACAGTTACGATGGTAACAAGCTAACAAAGATTAAACGTGTAAGCGAGCTAGTAAGCGCAATGACTGCGAGTGATTATGAGGACTTACTTATTTATAAAGGCGAGCTTAAGCAAAAAGCTGAGTTTAACTTTAACGCATACAAAGACACAACAGGACGCACGCGGATAGCGATTTATGAAACGGACGACGAAGGCTATGACGCTAAGGGATGCGCTGTGATTGTTGGTGAAACAAGTAAAGGAAGCGTACTCCTGCGACGCTTTATAACAAGCGACGAGGGGCGTCCTCAGATTGACGAGTTGGAGGTTTAGTATTATGCTACTAACTCTACTGGCGCGTGATTTAGCGTGTGGCGTAGTTGAAGTGATATTACGCTACTACAAATAAAGAAAAGAGCCATGACGGCTCTTTTTTGCTTTTGTTTAAGCTTTGTGTTATTATTGCTGTGGCGCATTTACACCTGTCGCTTTTAAGTCTTCGATTTGTTTAACTACGTCCGCCGATGCGTCCTTAAGCGCTTTGGCTACGTCCGAGCTAGATGCGCGTGAGTCGATAAAGCGTCCGAAGTCCGCGTCGTTAAGATTCAAGTGTTTTGCTCCTGCGGCTTGTAGTTGAAGGACTGTGTCCATGTCTCCGATACCGAAAACGCGATCGTTCACTACTGCTACGTATCCGCTGTCGCCTGTGTGATTACGTGCTACAAAGTCTGTCATGTTGTTTTCCTCCGTTTGTGTATTAATAATATCTGTTTCGTCTGTTAAGAAAATTGATTTGTCTAATCCGCCTGCGATGGCAGTTGACGTAAATTGCCACGCTATTTGCCCGTTCATATTCGGATTCAGGGGCCAATATGGCTCAGGCGTGATGTCATAGTTTGGATAAGCTGCAATCCAGAGGCAAGGCCCAAAGGTTGCTGTGATTCGATCCGCGTCGACGTTTGCGAGCGTGTAAGGCTTGTATGAGTAATACAGTGGTTTGTAACCAGCATCCTTACAACGTTGCATAAAGTGGATGACTGCTTCTGTGTTTGCGCCCTTGTCTCCGCTTGCGTCGTCCTCGTAATCGCACACTAAATATTTTACGTTAGGGTATGGCAGGTTTGTCAAAAAGTGCGAAGCCTCCGCGTCTGCTTGTGCTATGCTTCCGCCGAAACGTGCAAAGTGATAATAACCGATAGCGTTTGAGGTTTGCACTTGTTGTGATGCCACGGGGCTGAGCCATCCACTGCCCTCGGACACTTTGATAATTGTGTCTCGCGTGCCTGCTTGTTCACAAATTGCAGATAAGTCGCCTGGCTGGTAAGCGCTGACGTCCAAAAAGTATTTATTGGTACGCTGTGCGCTTGTTTGCGTTAAGCCCTTGCGCCTAAACGCCGTGGGATAAGTTGCGTCGTAGGGTAGCTGTACGATATTATACACGCCGTCGGGTGCGCCTTGGTTTTGTCCGAAAAAGTTGCCGTAGCCGTTACCCGCGTCGCTGTCAAAAATTGCAACGTGTGAAACTGGTGTCGCAGGGTGTACTTTAAAAATTGCAATGTCGCCTGGTTGCATTACTTCCACTTCGTCAAAGTTGTCAAGCATTCCGTTTTCATGGCGTTGTTCCCAGATGTCCTTAGCGTAACCCGACGCGGTACAGTTTGCATACGGTACGCCGAGGTATTGGCAATAGTCCGCATAGCCATCCCAGCACTGATTCCCGTACCATCCGTCGACGTCGACACCGAGAGACATGTGAGAATTTTTATAGTCTTGGTAACTCATTTATTTTTCTCCTTTGTCTAGTTTTGATTCGTAGCGTTCAATTTCTGAGCGGATTTTAGCTTGTAAGAACTTAGGTGTGATAACGCCCATCACACCGAGATTCTCGACAACACTCAAAGCGTAATTTAGCAAGCTGTAAATAACAAGCGTAACGCCTAGAGTCGTCATGTCAAAATCAATAGCTAAGCCGTATGCAAAGACATAAACGAGCAAAGTTGTCAAGTGTTTAAGCAAGCCTTTAACGCCTACCGCGCTGTCAGTAACTTTCCAAACGTAGCTTTTAGCGTAGCCAGTCGCGATGTCGATAGCTATAACAATTGTTAGCAAAACTGTCCAGTCGGACTGAGCTGCTTTCAAGAGCGCTCCATAAAGTTGATGTTCTACCATGTTTCTCACCTCCTTTCAATTGTTTAAAGAATTTTAGATATAAGAGATAACATGTAATTTTTTGCCTCAGCGTTTTCGTACCAGATGCAGTTTTTTAAGTAACACTGCCGCAACGTCCACGCGAGGTCTGAAGACCTGTCCATGTAAATTAAACCGTTTTCAGACTCGCTTGGGTCGACGCTGTAGATGTTGCGGTGTTTGTCATAGCCTACTTTGACGTAAACAAGACCGTTACAACTGTAACAAGATAGCGTCACTCCGTCTATGTACAAAGAGTAGAGATAAGTCTTCTCGCCTTTGAGTTTACCAATGTTCTTTCCTCGGTCTACCTGAAATTTATTATTTGCCACGCTGTCATAAATTTTTGAATCTTTGATCAGGTGATAGATGTCGTCATCCGACGAACCGTCGAAGGGTTGATTAGGTGGAAACTCGATTAAAATGCGTCGGTCTTTTAAATTATAGAAACGCCTATCCGTGTTTTCGTAAAATTTAAAATACGCAAAATATGGATTGTTAATATTCGCAGCATTTGACAAGAGATAAACATGGCAGTTTTTACGCTGTCGAAAGACTGAGATAAGTAAGTTTAGGAAAGCCTCTACTTCATTTTTTAAATAACGTTTGTTAGAGCTTGTGTCGATAAGTACTTCGTCAAACATTATAAAGAATACATTGTCATATTCCGATCCTTTGAGGTTTACCCACGTTGACAAAGATTTTAAATAAATTACGACGCGTCCGTTTAGCATTATTTTACCGCTTGTGATAACAAATTCACCATCTTCAAAACCTTTGAGCGTTGATGTAAATGTTATTTTAGTTTGTGTCCTCGATACGTTCACTTCCACTTCTTCGTAGTTGTCAAAAATTTGCTCAAGCATTATACGCGGAAAGAAGCTTTCTTTATCTATGCCGTCGAGCTCCGTTTTATTTCTCCGCAAATATAAGCTCTGTTTACCATTCTTCACGAATTGTTGTAACAGATATTTTTTCATCGCGAAAGTCTTCCCGATATCACGCCCGCCTATGACAAAATTTAAAAATTGATTATATGAGAGCATTTTCTGTGGATTGTACCATTCTTTTTTATGTTGTTCCATCCATTGTTACACCTCCTTAATCAAAATTTCTGTAGCTGTCCAAAACTGCCTGATCGTCCGCGCGGTTTGGGTTTTGCGTGTAAATGTCAAAAGGTTTAGGCTTCGTATAGTCCAGATATTTCGCTTCCCAGATCCGCACACCTGATGCTAAAATATTTTTAATCATTGCTAAATCGCTCTGAGGCGCTTCGAGTCCGCTGACGTCCGCGCTTGTTAATTTGATATAGTTAAACGCTTGGCGGTTGTACGCATATTTTAAAACGTCATTTGACTCCGTTTGATAAATGTATCCGTACAAATGCATATATGTCAAAACGGTTTTTAATTGTTCAGGATACGGGAAACGAATACGAATAAAGAGTCCTTGTTGATAGTTAGACGTTTGAAACGAAATATCATTACCCATCTGTTGGATCGAGTCAGGCTGATTTTGTAAGTCTGTCATCGTTGCGTTAAAAGCGCGGATTTGTTGGTCAATCGCTGTTTTTGCTTGCAAGTTTGCAAGCGCTGTACTTTGACTACGTAACTCATTTTCATCCTGCGCGAATGAACGGTTCACTTTTGCGTTTGTTACGTCCATGAGCGACTGTTGGACGTTGTAATATCCATTAAGTCCAGCTTTTGCGGTGTTGCTAGCTGTTGACATAAATTTGCCCATGTACGTTTCGTCTTTTTTAAGTGGAGAAAAAATGTCGAGTGCGTTTGTTGCGACGTCTACTGTCGCCATGACTCCCGCTTTTCCGCGTTTAAAGACGCTCTGATCCACGGCGAAATTAGCTCCATAAATATTTTTGTCATTCGCGAATGACGTTTGACGGTTGTTCATGTCCGCCTGTTGACGTTGGAGACTTGCGTTTTCGTTAAAGCTCATTTGTTGCGCTTTTATTTGCGCTGAGTGTCCTTGAATATATGTCGCCGTAGCGTCGTCCAAGATTGTCAGATTTTTTCCTGTTGTGTCAAAAATCCCATATTGCATGATATCCCACTTGGATATAATATTTTCATCCGCTTTAGCTTTAATTTTAAACGTTTTATTGTTTTGGTCTACAATATTGTGAGTGTGACCATAGCCGACGAGTCCTGCAAAATTGTAGTTTTGGTCTCCGACAGATCCTAAGAGCATAATTGCCGATTTGTTGTAATACTTACCGTCTTCGGTTTGCAGATTGTTCAACAATTCCAGCTGATAAGCGTACGTGTTTCCGTAATAATCGTAGAGTTCAACGTCAATAAGTTCGGAAATTAGTAAAAGCTGATTGACCATAGGGACAAAACGTTCGCCTAATGTGTCTTTAACGTAGCTCTTTAAGCGTTTTAAAATCTTCGGTTTGAGCTCGTCAATCTCGATAAACTTTGGTGCTGCTTTTGGATGCTCTACAATTTTTACAATATAAGCCGCACTGTTTGCAGCGCCTGAGCCATCGCCACCGCTTCCGTCGCCTGCGACGTCTGGGTTAATCTTTCCGCCTGCGAGTACGTCTGGTGGTATACAAATACTAGAAATAGCATCTGCGCGGACGTGAGAAATCGTGTGATCCAAAACAATATGATTCGTGTTGTAGTTTTGCTCGATCGTGTGTAAGTTGTGTCCGTCGTAGCTTACACATACGCCCGTGTGTCCGTTAACGCCTGTACCCGTTGGGCCATAGTTAGGCTTATAGTTAATTAAGCAACCGCCTGCATTTTTGAGGTCTTCTTCGGATGGGTTGAACTTTACACCCCATCCGCACGATTTCCAATCGTACGCCGAACCGATGGCGTAGGCGTTGAAAGTGTCCCCGATATTTTTGTAAAGGTTTCCAACACCTGCACCGAGTCCAGGCGCATCAACGCCGAGATCGCGGTAGCACTTACAATAATAAGACGAGAGAGCGTAACACTCAGCGTTACCAACACTTTGATTATTTAAAGTTTTTAATTTTGCGATTACTTTTTCGGTAACTTCTGCAGGCTTTGGCGCGGATGCTGTTTTTCCGTCGCCTCCGTTACCTGCTTTGTCGTTCGGTCCGACGTCATTAATAACAGCTTTTACAACAGGTACAAAACTTTCAGCGTATGCGCGACGTTTGTCCGCGACTGGAATTCCTGCACGTTCCCAACGCGTGACAAAGACATCGGAGAGATTTCCAGCGCTGTCGTTTCCAGAAAGTACAGCTTTAGCCGTTTCGCTTTCACCTGGCTCGTTCAAGAGCCAACCAACTTGCGCCTCGATAGTGTGTTCTGAAATTCCTTTCGAGTGTGCGTAGTTTCTGAGCCCTTGCGCCCGCGTGCTTGTCCATTGCCAAAGACCGAGACCCGCGGCAACGTCAATCGTATAGTCCATAGACGATTCTTGTTTCGCGTTTCCTAAGAGTGCAGCGATACCGTTCACGGTTGCAGGTGGATAATTTGCTTTTATTGTTTTTGCAATACGTTCAGCAATTTCTTTTTCTGAGCCTGTTGGCCCTCCGACCGTCACAAGGTCGCCAGATCCTCCGCTCGGTGCGGCACTTGACTGACGTCCGACACCGACAACGTTAAAAATGTCTCCATCCGCTTTTTTGATTTTGACAACGCTTCCATCATAATCGTAGTCTATGCCGAGATAGCGACTATAATACATATTTACAATATTATTAGTCGCAATGTGTTGAGCGTCTGCGGTGTTGTCCTTTGTTGGACTAATATGTTTACCGCCGACCGTAATACCGAAGCACTCGAGCAAAATTGTTACAATAGGCTTTGGTGGATACGTTTGACCGTCAAGCTCAAATTGTTTGGTCATTTTGCCTGCAATTTCGACAGGTACAAAATAATACTTCAGACTTTTTTGAGTTCCTGAAAATGACATGTCTGACGCTGGTGTTCCTGCCTCGCCTTTGAATTTAAACTCAGGCTTAGCTACAATAACAAGCCAGTCGACGAGATTCGCACCGACGTCGTAAATTTCTTCCGTAGCTTTTGATCCGACGTTAAAGCCTTGAGTGTTCGTGTGTCGCGCTCTGAAATTCTTGTCGTCCGACGGTAAATACGGTAAGTACTGAGCAATTGTTCCGCTGACTTGCGTGTTTTTATTAAATAACATCGGTTGGTAGGTGTTCCAAATATCCAACTCATAAATTATTTTTGTAGTGTTTTCGTTAATATACGCTATGTCGTAAACAAACGCGTAATATTCTTTTCCAGCGTTTTTAAAAAACATATAAGTCGCGGTCTCAAACTGCTCTTGACGTCCGCTGACGTAAATTTCACCAGTTCTTGAAATAAATTGAAAATTATCAGATTCGTAAATCTTTTTTAGGTGCGGTGAGTCTGTATCAAAATATCTCTGCATCTCGTCGCGATTGTCGAAATGGATGACGTTCGCGTAATCGCTTCGAAATGGCGATTTTGAATAAAGCTTAATTTTAGTTGTTTCTTTAACCAAGTTTTTGAAAGTTCCTTTCTAGCTAATACAAAAAATAGTGTTAGCTTTTTAACTAACACTATTATATCATACTTTGTACTATTGCGCTAGTACAAGTTATCGTTTTTAGTCGCCGATTTCGGTTTGGCCTGTCCACGTTCCAGCGTGTCGGATGCGGTGTTTACCTTGTCCTTGTGCGCCTCGGTCAGCGTTTGACATCGTACTTACGTCCGACCATGTGCCACTTTTGCGAATCTTAAACCATCCGCCGTGCTTTTGGTGACTCTTAAAAATTCCGCTTTTACGCGTCGCCCAGGGACGAAATTCTGGCGGTGGAAAGTAGGCAATTGCGTCAAACCATAGCTCTATTTTATTGTCACCGCTCGGATCTGCTGCTAAATCGTCAAAGCGGAGAAGCTTGATTCCCACGTGTTGGGCGTGCGCTTGTCCAAACTCTGACTTTTTAATTGTGAGAATAGGAACGCTACCGAACACCGTCGCACCGCCAAGGCTTTGGTTATAGCTATAACCAACGCCTGATTGATAGTGAAGGTCGACTAACGTCTGACCGTTAGCATTTACAAGCGAGTCATGAACTGGAAACGGTGTCCCTCGTCCGACGCTCGTGATCGTTAAGCCGTAACCGCTGACACCTTTGACTTTAATTTTAATTTCGTCGTCAGTTTCTTCGATGTCATAATCAAAGCTCACCCGTGTGTCAATTGTTTCATTCCACGGTGAAGAAGTAGTGTAAGCGTTGTACATGTGGAAAATGGACGTGTTGCCGTCGTACGATACGCCTTTATATGTACCGCCTTGGATTACTACCGGCTTTAACTGGAAGTCTACGTGTCCGCCGTTTTTGAGTTGTGCCATACTTAAACACCTCCCGCAAGGTCGTCCTCAGTTTGTCCATTGTTTGTGCGAATAAAGTGTCCGCCGTCCGTGCTACCTCCGAAGATATTGATATTACCTGTTGCAATATTGCGGTCAGGTTTGAGGTTGCCATTTTCCCAAGCGCCTGAGCGTTTCAAGTTGTCGATAATCTTGTTTAGATTGTTTTCAATTTCCGTGATACCGAGCTTATCTTTCAAATCTTTCAAAAATTGCGGGTCGTTTAAAAGTTCTTTGAGATAATCTTTAAACCATTTCTGCATCTCAGGATCGTGAAGAATCTCTTTGAGGTAATCCTTGAAAAATTCTCGCATGTCTGGATCACGTAAAATGTCTTTTAAGTAGTTTTTAAACCATTCTTTTAAATCGGAATTAAGGACATCTTTGAGCAAGTCACTGAAGATTTTACGAAATTCGGTCGAGTGTGCAAAGCGACGAATGAGCTCAGGGATAAGATATTCGAGCAGGTCGATAAGAGCGTTTTTAAAATCTTCAAACTCATTTTCTAACGCTGTAAAATCGTCCAAAAGTTGCTTAAATGCACGTTGTAGCCATGCGATAAGCTCGTAAATACTATTCGCATTGTCGAAGCTCGTCGGAAGCTCTGGAATTAAGCCAAAGCGTTCAATCCAATACTGCGAGTAGCGTCCGCGGTAGTTTTTGAAGAAATCTTCGTTTTCGTTAAACATAATCAATCACCTCTTTTTTAGTAGATTGTTTTAAGAATAGGTGGACATTTTGTGCCAGGCTCAAGCAAAGTCTTAGCGTTAATTGTTTCAACTTCCGCGGTGTCGGTGTTGTAGGTTTCAATGTTGAAGTCAAGCAACGCTTGAGCGTCCTCCTTATTTCCGCCAAACGCGACCGATGTTCCTGACACGCTTACATGGACTGGAAGCCAATATTCGCCCATGTCTATTAACAATCCGCCTGAGACAATGACTCCGCTGTCTAAATCGTCTTGTGTAAAGTTCGTACGTCCTTTCGCTTGCGAAAGTAGGAGAAGCGCTTTTGCAGGCGTGAGCGGTGGGAATTTAAGCCAGTCGCGAATTTGGATTAAATCGGTCGCAAAGCTTCTCTCGTACGATGCAAATCTGATGTCCGTTACAATGTTCGTAAGTACACGGTTTTCGGCGTCATATTTAAGAGAAACGAATAATCCTGTTCCACCGTTCAGTCCTCCGAGGTTGCTTGTTTTCAGACCGTGACTGAAATCGTGTGTCGAGGCGTCTTCATAACCTGTTTTATTTACGTTCTCTTGGTTATACGTTACCGTAACTGTTTCGCCTCCGACGACAAAATCCACAGATTCTAGACCTGTTTGACGCATGCGCGCTTGCATAATTGCTCGCTTAGATTCGTCAGTGACTTTGAGCGGTTCAGCGCTGTTCGTCGTATTAGCGTTCTTAAGTTTTTCAGCTAATGCGTCAATAGCTTTTTTAAGTTCACCGTCAGCGGTTTTAGACGCTTCACCGAGTTTTGTTACCGCATCCGTCACGCTTGTAATGTCAGCAACTTCTTTCGTTTTCGCGTCCTCAAGTTTTTTCGCTAAGTCATCCGCTTTTGCGTTTGCTTGTTCAGCTTTTGCTTTTGCGTCGTCCGCTTTTGTTTGTGCGTCCTGAGATTTTACTTTTGCGTCACGTGCGTCGTCTTGCGCTCCTTGGATAGCGACAGCTAAAGCGTCAAAATCTGGAAGCTCAGGTTTCGCAACTTCCAAACGAATCTCAGCAACTTCACGCGAGAAGTCAAGAGAGTCGATAGAGTTGTCATTTTGCTTGAGAGCAACAGTAAGAGTGACATTATCTGACACCGACAAGCTGACAGCGTTCGAATTATCTAAGTCTGTATAGAGTTCGACGCGTTTGAGTCCTTCGACGCGTCCGTTATGTTTTTTCGCAATGTCGCGACTTTCTTCGTTGACGTACAATTTCGCATCTTTTGGCAACTTAGACAAAATTTCTTTAACGTTGTCAATGTCCGTTTTCAAAAGTTTGTCAGCGCCTTCAGACGCTTCTTGCAATTTTGCGAGAGCGTCTTTAACGTCCGCAATTTGCGTAATAGCGGTAGTAGCTTTTTGATCCGCAAGACCTGCTTTTTCAGCCGCTTTGTCAGCTTTGTCTTTTGCTTCTTTAGCGTCATTAAGTGCTTTTGTTAAATCTGCCTCAATCAAAGTACCGTCAATAACAGCTTTATCTTTAGTTTTATTAATACTCAAGTATTTACCCGCTGTCTCAACGTTAAGCCCGCGGTAATCGTGTCCGAGAGCGACTGATTTCTTCGGATCGTCCGTTCCTTCATCAGCTGTTGTAACGCTTGTGGTAACAAAAGGCGTACCTGTCACCTCGTTCACTTTGTCTGGATCCGCTTTAACTTTAAGTTTAAAGTCGCCATCACGCTCTGAAAAGTCGACAGATGTGAGCGCATCTTTACCGCTAACAGAAATATCTTTAATTTTTTGATGTTGTTGGAATTGGATGGTTTTAGAAACTGGTAAAGGTCGTTTAGTTGTTTTAGTCATAATTTTTTTCCTCGTTTTCTATAAATGTGAATGACATGGTTTTTGGATGCAGTTCCGCGAGCTGTTTTAAATAAAGGACAGCTTGCAAAAGCATTTTTTTGCTTTGTTTGTTGTACGCTATTTCAGCGTAGCTGTATCCGTCCGCGGTTTTCTTGTCAATGATTTTGTGAGTAAAAGTGTAAGTTATAGCCTGGAAAGCCGTCGTCGCGCGAGCACAATCTTCGCGACCTGTTGCGCTGTGCCCACGAACCGTGAGGCGGAGACTTGTTTCGGTCATTTCTGCCAAAATTGTAATCATAGCTTTTCGTGCCCCTCTCCTCCGACAAGTGAGATACGCTTTTCGCCGTCGCGGTTATTCGTCGCTGTGAGATTAAATTTGTCCCAGTCTTTTAAGTAATGCACCCACCCAGGCTTTTTGTGTCCGTCAGCGTCGTAAAACCAAACGCCGTACTCTTCCCACGAATCCGCATCGTCCCACGGTTTCTCATACTTAGTCGTAAATTTAAAATTATTAGATGTGAGAACGCCGTTATCCCAGTGCGTTAGCTCGTTGATAATTGGAATCCGACTAAAATACTCATTATCATCAATCACACGCCCAAAGCCTTTAAGTTTAGATTTTGATAAAAGCTTATCTTTGCTATAATAAACGCCGAGCACTTTGAAACGGATGAAACAAAGACAGTTTAAATCATCCCCTGACGTCGTCACCGTCGTGAACGGTTTGTTTACAACTTTCGAGCGTGTTGAGGTGATGCCCCAGCGTTCGGCGGTGGATTTGTCCGCGTAGTAGTAGAGCACGGCTCTCGCTTTGACATACAGATTTTTTAAGCGTTTGCCATAGCGGTTATTAGTTACTTTAAAATAATACAGCTCGTCGCTTTCAGGTTGAAAGTCTTGAGGTACTTTAATAAGTAGCTGAGCTAAGTATTTATCGTAGCTGACTAAATTATCGTTAGCAATTGTTAATTCTCGCATAATTTATCCTTTCTAAGAGTCACCAGACTTGAAGAAAGAGTGGCTCTAAAATGTTGAAGATTTCAAATGTCAAGTCTTCCATCTGCGCTAGTTGGTTGTAACGTTGCGCAAGCTGTCCACCTGCCCATCCGTGCGTATAGCTGTGGTGGTCTTCTTTGCCTTTTGCGTTACCTTCCCCGAGCGCATTTGCATAATCTATCGCGCCGTATTTTTGATCGTGGTCATTATCATAGGTTATGCTCAAATGTTCCTGAGGCGTTGTGTTGGAAATGGAAAGCGTGTGACTGTCGTTCTTCGAGCTTCCGTCGTTATACATGTTGGTATCTTGATTCATTTGATCCAAGCTCATATTTTTAAGAGTGTCGCGGACTTTAAACAAATTCAGACAATCCGTGTTTAGCTCTTGCTCCAGGAACACTTGAAAACGTGCGAACGTCTCAAAACCAATCTCACGATTATAAAAGCGCTGACAAAAGAGTTTTTTAAAGTCGTCGTCGACGTATTGATTAAGGTGCATATCCTTAAACAATTCATTAAAGGTCTGGTTGATGATGACATTATAATGAAGGAAATCACCGTTTTCGTCAACTGCTAAACCGTCAAGGTTTCCTGTAATCGGATTACGATAACGCGATTTTAAAAATTGTTCTATTGTTGCGGTGGTGTTGTTTTGTGTCATGGTTGTAAACCTCCGTCCGCGTTATCGTCAAGATTCTCAGTGTTAAGGTCTTTCTCAACATCCGCAAAGTTAAAGCGTTGCACCCATTCAGCAGGCTCAACATCTATATCAAGCCCATAGGCTTCATTAATGCGTTTCACCGCGTTTCGTCGTGATTTCCAACCTACTTCAATATTAGCTGAGATAATACCAGCGTTCGAAATTGCTTCAGCGGTAACTAAGCGCTCTGCTTTATCCACTGGATTATTATTAATCCCAATAAATGTTAAAAGCTGATTAATTACTCGGTTTTTTTCGTCGTGCAACTTATCCAAAAGATAAGGCGCGTCGGTTCTAAAGACTTTGATTCGGTCGTCGAGCTGTTGGAAGTCCGCTGTCCCTGCGGCATTTTTTTGAGTGTTGGCGTAAACGACAGGCTCAAAGCTTTGAATTTTGTTAAAAATGTTTTTTAAACTTAGGACAGATTTTTCGTCTGCTAGGACAAAGAACGGCGTCACCTGTGCATTTCGATTTAATTGAATTGTCATTTCAATATCTGCAAGCTTTTCACAATAGAGGTGAATGTAATCTAAGTAAGGTTCAAAAAGATTATTATTAGGAATGACAATACATGGCTTATCTGTTCGCGTTTCGTTGTGCATTTTTTGGAGTAAGTCAAAATCTCGTTTACTGTATGCGATTTGCATCTTAGGGAATCGCATCTGCTGAGCTGCATTTACTGGAAGATAAGTCGTTGGATAGTCATAAATGTTCAACTCTTGCCCACGCGTTCCACCTTGGACAACATAGCCAAGCTGTTCATCTTCAAAAAACGCAACGTGTCCATTTTCCAAAAGCTTACGCTCTATGAAAAGCTCGTCTAAGTCGTTCGGTAGGTTGTACCATGAGAAGTAATTAACCACGATATCATAAAAATAATTAAAGTAAAAATTATACCATGCGGTACGGTTACGGTCGACCGTGGTTTTACTGTGGTCGATGCGTCCGAGCGTTTTTGTGTATTCTTTTAAACTGTGATAATTTACAGTATTCAAATACTTTCCCTCGCTTTCTTTGTTTTAATAAAAGCCCTAAACCCGTGCGGGTAGGGCTAGTAGGGTGATACTATTAGTCCTCAACGTAGAACATGTGGATGTTTTCAAACAATGAGAGACTAGTCAAATAATGATGATGGTAGAAGTAGTTGTAAGACATAGTTTTAGGGTTGCGAATACTTTCCATGTGAACAAGTTTATCTTTCAAAATGATTGAGTTTTTAGAAACAAGGAAAGCAACAGGACGGCGTCCGTTATTTTGTCCAGCTCCTGTGAATTTGTCAAAGAAGTCAACGACGATTTGACGAGCTTGGACTGAAGCTTTATCCATATTGAAAGCGTTCGCAAGCATCAAATCAATGTCTGTACTATATTCAGCATCGATAATCAAATATTGATCTTCGAGTGGCGTTGCGTTCGGTACACCTACTGGATTATTAGAGTGAGCTTTGTCGCGTGAAGGGATGGTAAACTGTTTAGATTTCGCAATAATATCTTTTACCATCTCTTCAATATAGTTGTTATGAGTTGTATCAACTTTCGTACCTGCGACCGTGATTTGATGCGCTGTACCTGCGTTATCTGTGTAAGTTACTTCCGCGAGTGAGTCGTTAAGAACTTGTTTTACTGCTGCATATTCATCGAGCGTGTCTGAGCTAATAAGTGATGTGAACATCTTGTCAATAAATTCATCAAACGCCATATCTGAGGTAAAGGCTTTTTGAACCCATGCGCGCTCGAATGTGCGGTCATAGCGGTATTCGTTATTAAGCTTGTGATAAAATACTTCGATATCTGTGTCAGCAAAAGCGAAAGGATGTCCGTTATCTTTTGCGTTAAAGTTATTACGTTCCGCTGGCGCTACATAAATTTCTTCAAGCGTGTCACCAAACTCGAAAATTTCAGATTTGAAAATAGCGAGTGGGTTTTCGTAAGTAAGAGCTTTTACAACAACTGATCCGATACGGTTAATCAACTGCTCGAAAAATTCGTTTTCATGTACTTGGAATTGTTGCGTCGGAATGTTGCTATGGTTGATAGCGCCCTTGAGAACTGGGATATCTGCTTGGTAAGCGTTTGAAGCTTTTTCACGGATGGCGTTCAAGAGATCTACGTTTGTTACATTTTGTCCAGTTTCCTTAGACATAAAGCGTGTAATTTTATTACTCATTTTATTCTTCTCCTTCTTCTACAGGAATTTTGTTATTTTCGTTAACTTCGGTTGTTTCCAACTCGTCAGCGCGTTCAACGCGTTCAGGATAGTTTTGTTCACGATTTGCGATATTGTCTGCTGGTGTTTCGAGAGGTTGTTCAACGTCAGTCGGTGCGTTGGTTTCTACAGCACGGTCAGCGTAAATAGCTTTAAGCTCGTCGCGACCGTACCAGTCAATTTTTGGAAGATTCATTTTTTGGTGTCCTTTCTGTTAATTAAAACAAGTCGTTAATCTGTGCAATTTTTGAGACTGCTTCTTTAGCTTCTTCGGCTGCTTCATTTTGTTTGCCGATTTGACGATAAAGCGTGTTGTTTGATGCCATGAGACCTTGGTTTTTCTTGTTAAGGTTTGCGACATCTTCGTTCAACGTTGCCACGATTTCATCAATCGTGCTGACAAAATCTTTCAAGGTGATCAAGTCCGCGAGAATTGATTCGATTTCGTCGTCGTTGCCCACGCGTTCAGGGAGTGAGTCAAGAAGCTCAAGAGCGTCTTTGGTTTCAAAAGCTGTATCCATTGTGGAAAAGCCTCCTTTACATTTATTTGTACTATTATAATAACACAAGCCGACAAATATGTCAAGTAGCTTGACACTTTTTAAGAGTTGTGTTAAGATAATAATACAAGAAGCACCGACTGTGATTGACGCATGGCGTCAGGATGATTACGCATTGAGTTGCGCCTGACGCTTTCGCATCTTAATCACGTGCTTTGTCAGTTGCTCTCGGATAGTTTCTTCAGACAGTTTCCTTACGGAAGCTGTTTTTTTATATATAAAAAAATCTCCTTAGACATCTCGTCTAAGGAGTAGTGGTGGTAGAGCTAAAGTATAGATAAATAAGAAAGAAAGGAGATTTTATGATTTTAATAAGAAAGGTGGTACTTCATGTAGTATGACTCGTGTAATTTTGTGAGATAGACGCTCTACCTTGCCTATCTCTGTACTATTATAATAACACACTATGACAAATACGTCAAGCGCTAGGACACAAAAAAAGAGCGTTTTTTATAAACGCCCTGACCGTTCTGAGTAGTGCTCATAACTCTAACACATATACGCTAAAAACAGTACAAAAAAAGAGCGTTGCACTACTAACGCCCCAGATTTTAGCGATACTCTGCGAGGTAATACCACTTAACCTCACATACATAGTATATCAAACTTTTAAAAATCTGTCAATAGTCAAAATCGTCAATTGCTTTAATTTCAAATGTTGTTGTGACGATAGACATACCTCCACGGCGACCAATCATTTTTTTAAGACCGTCGAATTTTTGACCAACTTTGAAATTTTCAAACGTTACCTGTTTCTTTACTGCGTCTGTCATACCTGCCACTTTTACGTGGAGTGAGCCGTCAGTTTTTTCGATAGCGTAGCATTTTTGACGGATATATTTAAAGCGTGTCCCTGTAACTTCGAGATCAAAAGCACCGAGTTTTTTTGAATCAACTTCAAATTTCACATCTTTAGTCGTCAAGTGTACCGCGTCGGTGTCACTGTATACAAAGTTATCACGATGCATGAGAGCAACAGATACAATATATGTACGGGCAAGAGAAGCGATAGCGGCAGTCATAGGTGCATAAATTGCTTTTACAAAAGTGTCACGTCCGTTTTTATAAACTACTTTACCTGTACTTTCATCAATTTCTGGATCTTTAATCTTTAAAAGCGTCTTAGCACCAAACTTTCCGTAAAGACTAACTAACATAGCCTTAGCATGTTGACGACTAAAAGGAGTCGACGCTTCTTGTTTCTCAGCGTAGTATTTATTTACATAAATATCAAACAACCCAAGAGCGCCTGCGAATGTTACTTGTTTCAAAAAAGCAAATTCGTCCACGTCGTAACTTTTTAAAAAGAGCTGATATTCTGTCCAAGTCATACAAAACTCAGAATATCCTTTTGTTTCGTAAGTTATGTGTCCTTCCTGGCACATGCTGTTAACAGTCTTTGCGAACGGGAAAAAACCGTCTTTTAATTCAAATGCACATTCAAAAAAGATAAAAGACACTTGAGACTCTAGCGGAGCTTTAGGCCACACCGTGTTAATTTCTACGGGTTTACCGTAAGGAAGAACAGCTGATTTTTGGATAAAGGCGTACATACTATTAATGTCGAAAACATTAATTTCACCTTTAATATCTTTATTCGCATATTTTGGAACGACGTAATTCCAGCCAGCTTTATCAACTTTACGACAAAGTTCATCGACGCCGTCTGCTAACTGTGGAAAGTAGCTATCGAACGCGTAGCCTTGTTGTTTCATAATTTGCTTAAATTCATACAACGCTTGAGACGCATTAGTAAAGCGGACGTACTTACCTGCAACAAAATATTCTTCGACCGCTTTACAAAAAACATCAATGTCGCTACCTGAAAGCTTAAATGTCTCACGCATAGCGTCAACATCACCATCAAAAACTTTTTTAAAGTCTTTGATCTCAAAGCGGTAATCATTCACGTAAAAACGCAACTCGTAAAACTCTACGCCGATTTGGCTATCATATTTTATGCCGTTTTCTATAAAGTACGCGACAAATGAATCACACACTTCAATCAAGCTAGGTACAAAAAGTGTATGTACAGTGTTTGTATCATTAAGTCCTTGACCCACCCAAGCTTTTAAGAAGCCACTGATAGTGTCAAACGTTGTAGCAGTAGTAGTGAGACAACGTTTAAAAGTTATGCTGTCAAGTGTAATGCTTTGAGCATTTTCGTTAGTCATGTCCGCTACTGCCGCATAAAATGTGCGATCAGTGCGATTCTTTTTGTTTGTGGTATTTTTCATGATAAAGTATCGCTTTCGTTTGTTTATTTTTTGTGTTTCGCCGAGCGACTATAAGCGATTTTAGATGCTCTTTGCACGTCGTCAAAAGATCCATCTATTTCGCTCACCTTAGTGCTGTCGCTCATTTCAATTTTTTTACCGTCCGAGTCGTAAAACCATTCGCGCAAATTCGTAATGTTCCATTGTGTACGCGTTGACGGATCTTTCAAGCTGTCGATAAATTTCGTCGGACTCAAGAGCTTTACGCTACGAATTGCCGCCCTGGCGTTCTTTAATTGTGCATCTGTTGCGCCTGATTTTTTCATTACTTTGTATCGAGATTCAAGAGCGCTGACGTATTGATTTTTTTTGTCTTTTGCGTAAGCCGTTTTCATCTTGCGGACTTGCGTTTCGTTCATTCTGCTAAACCTGTTACGCTGTTCGCTTGCCCAGTTTTTACTCATCACTACGCCATCTACTCGCCCACCACCTTCGATGGTTGTTTCCATACGTCTAAACAGTTGGTGCTTTTTCACTGTTGATTCGCGGTAAATCCCGCCCGTGTGCGGGTTGACTGCGAGATCGTTAGATGCATAAGCTTTAGTCTTAAGCTTACTCGCTACGCGACGTACTGTCTTTGTATCCATTTCTTTACTAGATAAAGTATTAGTACCGAGAACAGCCTTAATCTCTTCGTCTTTTGCGCCCATCTTCGAGAGCTGATTCACACGTCGCGTGATATACCCGCGGTCACTGCTTAAGCTTGTTTTTTTCTTAGCTGTCATAATCTAGTCCTTTCATAAATACCGTGAGCGGAATATTTGAAGTTAATTTCTTATATTCCACATCTACAACCTTAAACCCGTCATATCCGTTTTCTTCACAATATTGTGAATAACGACGTTTTACCTCAGACTCTCTACGTCGTAGCGGTAGCGTCATGTTGTGTTCAGTTGTTGTTATATTACCTTCGGTGTCTACGTTATAAACATAACCTTTCACAAATGTAATCTCTCGACGTACACTCACTGTACGTTCTGCATCGTCCATATATTTGTAATAAACTTTACGCATAATTTTTTATCCTTTTCGTTTTATCTTTACTATAAGTATACACCTAATCAGTTTTCTTGTCAAGTGTAATATACTATATTTCTTTAAAATATTTATATGTTTTTATTTTAAATGACTGAAGAAATACTCAGCGTCCATGTTGTAATCTTTAGGCTCAAGTGTTGACGTCTTGCGTTTTGTCTTAGCATAAGCATCAACAATATCCGCGTAGCTCACGTCTTTACCTTGCGAGAGTAGTAGCTCTAAGCAAGCATCCACGCGCTTAATTTTTAAATCCTTTGGCCCTGCCTTACGCATCCAAGACTCAACTTTTTTCAGTTGCTGAGGTGCTCGGTACGGATCCATTTTCATATTCCAACAGTAAGACTTAATCAAAAGACCTGACGATTTCGGAAGAGTGCTATCAGGCATATAGTAATCTAAAAACATATTCTTTTGATTCATCAGGTCACGCACGTAATCACGATACGCTTGCAATAATTCCAGGCTCAATGTTTCCATTTTGAGAC
>ERZ773203.643-NODE-643-length-19146-cov-49.076371_pt1 | contig 19146 bp, 20 predicted proteins | sample MGYA00580529_ERZ773203 | MGnify/ENA primary metagenome ERZ773203 (study PRJEB29015, sample SAMEA2738176) | human oral metagenome | biome: human oral; feature: human-associated habitat; material: saliva | place: China | collected 2177 ... | reverse complement strand
GAGCCCCTCCCCGAGGACCACGAGGTGGCCGCCCAGCCCGTCGGAGGCGACTATGCTCCGGACCAGGACGTGCTGAGCTACTGGACCGCGCAGCGCATGGCCGAGGCCAAGCCCTACGACGCGGGCTCGTCCGACGCCACGGCCCCCGAGGAGGGTGCTGCGGCGCCGGGGTCGTCCAGCTCAACGGATCCCGGCGGCATGACCGAGCCGGCCCCTCCGCAGTCGCAGGCAGGTGCGACGGCCGCCGGGAAGCTGTTCTTCGGCGGCTACGGGGCCGACAACGCCTACTGCTCCGCCTCCGCGGTCAGTACGCCCACCAAGCGGGTGGTCATTACCGCCGGGCACTGCGTATTCGACTACGAGGAGAAAGACTGGATGAAGAACGTGGTGTTCGTCCCCGACTACAATATGAGTAACCCGGACCCGGCCCCCTCGGGAATCTGGACGGCGCGTTCCCTGCGCACCTTCAACGCCTGGATCGACGAGTCCGACAAGAGCCATGACGTCGGCTTTGTGACACTCAACGACGGCGGCAACGACAACGGCACCGTCGTGGATGCCGTAGGCGGGTACGGCATCGCCTGGGACGGGAGCTACGAGTTCCAGGCCACGATCTTCGGGTACCCGTCCAACAAGACGGAGCCCAACGGCCGCTACAGCATGCACACCTGCCGGGACTCCGTGTTCAGGACCGAGCCGGACGACTCGAGGGTCTCCGTGGACGATTGCTCCTTCGGCCTGGGCGCCTCAGGAGGCCCGTGGCTGTACCGCTACAGCGAGGACAGCAGGCTCGGATACGTTCGCGCCGTGACCTCCACATGGAGGCCTCTCGACGGGCGGAACACTGCGTCCTACTTCACCAGCGAGGTCAAGTCCATGATGGACGAGACCGCCTGGGAATAGGGGAGCAGGCCGGCGGGCCGGGCCCGATCTCGCCCGGCCCGGCAGTCCAGAGTGATTCCGGGCTGGTGGTGGGCGGTGTCCCGCGGCTGTCGCGCTTCCCGGTCGAGCTCGACGTGCTGCCCCATCGGGACGGCCTGGGCCCCGCGGCTCTGCCGCGCTTCCTGGTTGAGCTCGACCTGTCCGCCGGCGACGTCCGCTGAGCCGTGTCGTGTGCTGGCGTCCTCCGGCGTCGAGATAGACATTTTCGTACGAGATAGACGGTGACACCGCCGACCTCGTACGAAAATGTCTATCTCGAGGGGTGAGGCGGCACGCGAGGCACACCGCGGCGCCTACAGGTTCTCCGAGACCTCGTCGGGGCGGCGCTGACGGGCGGCGAGGATGTCCTCGCGCGTCTGCGCCATGTGCGCCTGCATCAGTGAGACCGCCAGGTCCTCGTCCTGGTTCTCCACCGCCGCCAGGATCTCCCTGTGCTGGGCGTCCACACGGCTGCGCACAGCCTTGGACTCGGTCGCGCGGAACCGCACCCCGAGCAGGGCGTCCCGGTAGGGGTGCACCGCCGAGGAGACGAACTGGTTCCCGGTGGTTCCCAGGATCGCGTCGTGGAAGGCGTAGTCGAGGCCGACCAGGGCCTGGACGTCGTCGGCGCGGTCGGCGACCGCGTACTGCTCGACGCTGCGCCGCATCTCGGCGAGGTCCTCCTCGGTGCGATTGCGAACCGCCAGGCGGACCGCTCCCACCTCGATCATCTCCTCCACGCCCAGCACCTGGACCTCGACCTCGACGGCATTGCCCTCGTGCGCCGAGACGTACATCAGGTACCGCAGCTCGCTCCAGCGGAACCGGGGCAGGAGGAATGTGCCCCGGCCGTGCACGACGTTGAGCACGCCGCCCAGCGACAGCGTGCGGACCGCCTCCCGCATGGTCGGCCGTGACACGTCGAGGAAGCGCGCCAGATCCGCCTCGGCGGGCAGGGGATCCTCCTCGACGAACGTGCCGTTGACGACGGCGTCGAGGATCTTCTTCACTGCTCCGGCAACCATGTCGACGGCCATCCGACCTCCCTGGGACTCGGCACGGCAGTGTACGGGGTACATCGGTGCGCGTGCGGAATACACGCGCTCCGGCGAGGGGGAATGCAGTCGACGACGACATTCGGTCCGCGTTGGAACGGTGTCTCTTCGAGCGACAGCATCTCATCACGACCGCCGTCGCGCACAACGGGCCGACGGCGCCCCGCCCCGCCCGTCGGAGCGCCGTGCCGCGGCCCTCACGCCACGAGATCGTCCACGAGCCGGGGGCGATCCCCCAGCGCCCGGACACGGCCGCGGTAGACCAGCGCGATCGTCCACACGAGCACCACCAGCACCGCCTGCACGCTCCTCGACCATCCGATGGGGGGCAGGACGAGCACGGCCACGCCGGCCGCCACGCACTCGGCGGTGTTGAACAGGACGTCGTAGATGGAGAAGGCGCGCCCGCGGTAGGCATCGGCCGTATCGGCCTGCACGATCGTGTCGACCGCGATCTTGGCGCCCTGCACGCCGACCCCGAAGATCGTCGTACGCGCCGCGGACATGGATCGCGATGTGTTTGACTCCGTTTTGTCCTCCCTGGACGTCTCACGCACCCACGAGGTGTTCGTCGGGTGGACGTCCTGGGCGGATATTGAGCCGCTCGGCGTGACCAAGGCAACTGGCCTGGAGTCACTGCGGGCGCGACTGGGCGTTCCCGCGGCGGGGACTGTCGCTGTCGGGGACGGTACGAACGACATCGCGATGATCGAGTGGGCGGCCTTCGGCGTCGCGATGGGGGGTGCCTCCGACGAGGTGCGTTCTCACGCCGATCACGTGACGGCGGCCGTCGAAAACGACGGTGCCGCCGCCGTCATGCACGCGATCATGCGCCGTTGCGGGGTTGCGGCCCGCTGAGCCAGGCTAGTTTTTCTGGGTCGGTGTCGTCATCAGGTCGACGAGCCAGGGCATGGCGGACGACGGGTTGGGTCCCTTGTCGTTTGGCGTGAGGGTTGGCCAGGCTTGTTGTGCTCGCTTGACAGCCTCGGGGAAGCTAGCAATCGGGAACTTTGCAGTGAGATGCTTGTCGCCCGTGAGATTGTTAATGCGCGCGAGCCTGACACATTCGCGTGTTTCCGTATATCCACGCCTGTCGGCGGCATGCCACAGCAGCCACAGCTCGAAGCATGGGTTGGTAACGATCGCGTCCACGGCGTTCCAAGACCTGCAGTCCCGCAAAACCTCGTCAAGCTTGTGATGCTGATCAACATCGATGATGAGAATTGCGCGGTCGAAATCGCCGCGGCGCTCGGCTTTCTGGTACTCGGTGAATATTCTCGAAGGATCTTTGCCGATCGGTTTAATCGAAAAAGTCGCATGGCGAGGACGCAGGTGCTTGAGCAACAGTTCAAGGTACTGACGTTCAGTGACCAACCCTTCCGTGAAGACCGCGTAATGCGTCTTGAGCTGTTTTGGTTGACGGGATTTGCGAGGATCGCGTGGTCTCATTGCTTCTCACTCCTTTTCCTCGGCGTGACTGTTCAGGAGTGTGTGCATGAGCGAAGGAACCGTGTAAGGCACGCCGCCGAATCGGCCCTCAAGGTACTGCTTGACGATGTTACTGCCCTTTTGGAGCGGGAAGTCGGCGAGGTTAAAGAGTTCGCTCGCTCCGTCCGCGCCCTTCTCGACGAACCACACCTGTTCGCGTTTCTCCCGGTCACCACGGCCTGCATCGAGCAGTGTCATGTCATGACTCGTGAATATTAGCTGGGCACCCGTCGTGTTGATTTCTGGATCCTCGAACCAGTCAATGATGAGACGGGAAAGCTGTGGGTGCAGGCTTGCCCCCAGCTCGTCGACGACGAGGACTTTGCCCTGCCTGAGAGCACTGACGACGGCTGTCCCCAGTGCAAGCCAAGCCATGGTTCCCGTGGACTCGTCGGAGTTTCTGAGTCTTCCGCTCTCCGTTCCGTGACGGAAGAGGAGGTTGCGTGCGATGAAATTGCTGAGATGCTTGGCTTCATCCGACGAACTATCTGGTGTGTCTTCCTCCTCGGGATCGGTTGAAGAAGCGATCATTTGTGCGAGTAGCTGCGCAAACTGTGGCGGAATTGCTCGTTCTTCAACCTCAATGTCTGTGATCCCGGTATCCGCAATTTGCGCGAGGGTAACGAGAGCATCAAGGCTGAGGGCTCGCTCCTGGAGTTGTTCAGCAATGCGATCAAGGCGAGCACTGACTTCGCCATCTCCAACGTGGTAGAGGTCGAATCCGTGCATAAGAGCTTCCCATACAGGTGTGACGGTCGTGTTGCCGAGTTGAGCCGCACGGGACAGCGCGAGTTCGCGCTGGGCAACCTTGGAGACTCCGCTCAGGCCCTTGACTCGTCCGTCTTCAGAGCGAGTATAAATCGTTTTCCAACGAGTACCGACGACACGGAGGGATTCTTCGACAATGCCCTCAGTGTTCGTGACAAATCGGTGCTCATAGCGCTGACCGTTATGAATAAACTCGATTTCGAAAGATGCTGGAGCTGCCGCGGCCTCTGGGGTGAGTGAGAAAGGGGCGCGAGGGAATCGAGGGCGATCTAGCCATGATGTTGCAGAGGAGCCGATGGTTCCGAGGGCGTAATGGATTGCGTCGAGAACGTTCGTCTTCCCAGAAGCGTTTGCGCCGTAGATGCCGTCCACGTGGTGGATGTGCTCCACCCAAGTAGTGCCCTTAGGTGGACGAAGGGTGCTGAGGGCAGAACGTGTTAGGTCAAGGGTTGCTTCGTCGCGGAATGATCGATGGTTCTCAAACGTGAATCGAAGGAGGTGCATGAGTAAATACTATCTCATCGGAGGCTGTTCGATATAATTTATCGAAAAGTCAATGCTCGACATCTTACTGTTGTTCCAAGCTGGAATCATGCGCCTCCCGTCAGCCAGTTGCCCATGATCGCGAAGGCACGGTCCAAGTCCCCAATCTGGCAATGCTGTGCCATGTCCGGGTCCTCGGCTTCGTGGAAGATGCGCACGTCCAGGGACGCCGCGTTTGCCAGGACCCGCCGCACGTCTGCCAGGCGCTCGAAGGGCACGTACTGATCCGCGTCGCCGGCTAGGACCAGGCACGGCTGATGGATCAGGCCCTCGAGGGGTTTCATCGTGTAGTCGCCGAAGGCGTGCAGCACCTTGCTCGGTTTGCTCAGGCCCGTGAGGTGTCTGGCCTGCTGTAGCTTCCACGCCAGGTCCGCGCTGAACCTCGGCGCGATGCGCAGCGCCGCGTCGATGAGCCATGCGGGACGAGCGTGACCGACCACGGCCTCGGCGAAGGGGCGCAGAGGACGAGGCAGTGGCAGCGTCAGGCCGTCCAGGAGCCGATACATCATGTCGAAGGCGATCACGTGGCTGATGCGCGGGCAGTGGGCGGCCGCGCGCATAACGAGGTAGCCGCCGAAGGACACGCCGAGCGCGGCCGCGCTCTCCACGCCGAAGTAGTCCAACACCGCGTTCGTCGGGCGCTCCCACTCTGGCTCGAGCGTCATACCCGCCAGCGCCGCGTGTCCCTGCCCCGGCCCATCGAACGCGATGATGTCGAATGGACGGGTGGGGAAGTAGGACGCGAAGTCAATGATCTCCTCCGCATACCCGTCGAATCCGTTCATCATGACAAGTGTGTGCGGTGTGCCCGACGGGGCCTGCGCGCGGGCGTCCGGGTCTGCCTCCCAGCGCATCGCGGTGAGTTCGCCATCCCGGTAGGGGATCGCGTGACGGGTGAGGGCGAGGCCGTGGCGCGCCTCGTCGAATGCGGCCGACATGGCGTCGATGGCGCGGTGCTTGCGGGGGTCGGAGGTGGAGACGTAGAAGGCTGCCAGCTCGTGTAGGCGCCACGCGGCCTCCGCGTCGCCTTCGGCATCGAAGCGCTGCGCGAGCGAGTGGGCAAGTGCCGTGATGTCCTTCGTCGAGCGAATGCGAGGGAGCGCAGTGTCGGCGATGCGTGCGATGCCCTCGCGATCAAGCAGGGGCGCGAAGGTCCGATTGAGCTGGAGATCGAATTGCCGGTTGCCCGTGTAGTGAGTGAACATGCCTCGAGGCTACGTACTGGGACAACGGTCGGGAGCAGACAATATCGAATGAAGTGTCCATTAGCGGACGCATACTTCGAGAAGAGTAGGGTAAGCTCACAGACTCAAGGAAAATGATGGGAGCATCATGTATCTGCGAAACCTGGACAAGCATGGGCGGGACGCCGAGAAGAACTTGGACCTGCGCATTCGCAAGACTCGCCGCGCGATCCGCTCCGGCCTCGTGAAGGCGTGCGAGGCCAAGCCCTACGAGCATGTGAGCGTCGCCGATATCTGCCGTGTGTCGATGGTCTCGCGCACGACCTTCTATGACCATTACACCGGCAAGGATGCGCTTCTGGCCGAGGTGGTGTCCTTCCTCCTCGAGGACATTACTCCCGCGCTCGAGGGCTTGTGGTTTGGGGAGGGCGGTGACTCTCGGGCGGTCGCGCGTTACCTGGCCGACATCTACGCGCGCAACGGGCGTGCCCTGACGACCCTGCTCGCCATTCGTGTCGGGGGAGAGGGTGACCTGCACGAGCGTCTCCGCCAAACATGTCGTTCGGTATTTGCCGATTGGGCGCGCGGACGCATCGATGATGACGTGCTTCCCCTGGCCTCGGAGGTCTACGCATCGGTCGTCCTGACCTTTATAGAGCGCAGCGCCATCAAGCCGCTCAGTGAGAAGGAACTGTCCGTCATCGACCGCACCCGTGAACTCTTCATCGAGGGCTTCGGCGCTCAGTAGGTCAGCGGTAGATCCGAGACCTGTGATCGATGTTGATGGCGAGGATCAATAGCTCATCATCTTCGATGGAAGCAATAATTTGATAGTTGCCGACGCGGTATCGCCAAAAGCCCGCCAGGCTGCCGGTCAGTCCCTTTCCTCGCGCGCGGGGATCCTCGCCGCTCGCAGTCTCGCGGAGGTAGTCGATGATGCGTCTCGCGGTCGGCTTATCGAGCTTGCTGAGCTGTTTCATTGCGCGCGGTGATAGCTCAGCCCTCCAGGCCAAGGGTCTTCACCGCCTCGTCAAGGCTCACCGATGTTGCGCGTCCACTGCGGATATCTTCGAGGTCTGCCTGCAGTGAGTAGGCCAGCTCGATCTCCTCGAGCGCTGACTCGATGGCACGATTCATGTAGAACGATTTCGTTCGTCCCGTCCGCTGTGCAAGGGCCGTGAGTCGGGCGTCGATCTCAGGATCGAGCTTGACGGAGCGTGCAACACGTGCTGTAGACATGCGTCCTCCTGAATAGTGACTACGCGTAGTCTACTCCCCCGAGCCGTCAGCTGGAAGGGGACATGTGAGAGGAAGGTGGGCGGGCGGGAGAATTGGGCTGATGGGGTAACAAGGTTGTTAATAAGCCATAATTCCGCATATATCGTGCAGAGTGTTCGATAAATGGCCGCAGGTCCTCGCCGGGGCGTTCACGAAAGTGTTACCGTTAGCGCATTCCGGGCCACGGCCTCGTCAATGAAGACCCAAGGAGCACACATGAGCACCGACCCCCGCGCCGCCATCGCCGCCGCCGACACTTCGCTCGGCATCGAATTCGGTTCGACCCGCATCAAAGCCGTCCTGATCGGAGGCGATCATGAAGTGCTCGCCACCGGCGGCCACGCCTGGGAGAACCACCTGGAGGACGGCCTGTGGTCCTACACCCTCGACGAGGTCGTGGTGGGCCTGCGCTCCGCCTATGCCTCCCTGGTCGCCGACGTGCGCGAGCGCTACGACGTCACCCCCACCTCCTATGGCTCGATCGGCATCTCGGGCATGATGCACGGCTACCTTGCCTTCGATGCCGACGATAATCTGCTCGCGCCCTTCCGCACGTGGCGCAACACGAATACGGGCCGCGCTGCCGACGAACTGACTCACCTCTTTGGATTCAACATTCCCCTGCGCTGGTCGATTGCCCACCTGCATCAGGCGGTCCTCGACTCTGAGGAGCACGCGCCGCGCGTCGCTCGCCTGACGACGCTCGCCGGCTGGGTGCACCATCAGCTGACGGGCCGCCATGTCCTGGGCATCGGCGACGCCTCCGGCATGTTCCCGATTGACTCGACCACGGGCACATACGTGGCGTCCTACCTCGATCAGTACGAGGCCCTGGTTGAGAACCGGGTCCCGTGGCGCTTGCGCGACGTGCTTCCGACCGTGCTGAGCGCGGGTGAGGACGCGGGTGCGCTGACCCCCGAGGGCGCTGCTCTCATCGACCCGACCGGCGCGCTGCAGCCCGGGATTGCACTGTGCCCGCCGGAAGGCGACGCGGGCACAGGCATGATCGCGACGAACGCGATCGTGCAGCGCACGGGCAATATTTCGTGCGGCACATCCGTTTTCCTGATGGCCGTTATTGAGCGTTCCCTCACCGATCTGCACACCGAGATTGACATGGTGACCACGCCGGATGGCTCGCCCGTCGCGATGGTCCACTCGAACAATGGCGCGTCCGAGCTCGACGCGTGGGTGGGCTGGTTCGCGGACTTTGCGCGCCTCATCGGAGCTGACGTGAGCGTCCCCGCGATCTACGACACCCTCTACAACCACGCGCTCACAGGCGAGGCCGACGCGGGCGGCGTCATGGCCTACAACACCCTGTCCGCCGAACCGATTGTTGGACAGGAGACCGCCCAGCCCGTGTTCACGCACACGGCTGAGGCCCGCGTGACCCTCGCGAACGCGGTGCGCGCCCAGCTCATGAGCATCTTCGCGGCCGTGCGCATCGGCGTCGATATCCTCCGCGAGGAGGGGGTCGGCCTCGATTCGCTCTTCGCGCATGGTGGCCTCTTTAAGACTCCGGGCGTTGCCCAGCAGATCCTCGCCGACTCGCTGAATATCCCTGTGTCCGTCGGCGACACTGCAGGCGAGGGCGGCGCGTGGGGCATCGCCGTCCTCGCGCGTTACCGCGCTGTCCTGGCTGGGAATGCGGCGACTCCCGCCCTGCCGGAGTACCTCTCCGAGCGGGTCTTCGCCGAGGCCTCGGTCTCCACCCTGGAACCCACCCCCGAGGGCGTGGCCGGGTACGAGCGCTTCCTCGACGCCTATCGCGCTGCCCTGCCCGGCGTGGAGGTCATCGCCCGGGGACACTGACGAGGCCCGGGCTGGACCGGCTCGCCCAGCCCTGACCTCGTCGATTGTACGAAACCCGCTACGATTACACCCATGGGTAAAGCTAGCCGCCGTAAGAAGGTCACCGATCCCGCCAAGCTCAAGGCATATCGTCCGCCGATCCCCTTCGTCGCGCGCCCCTACGAGGGCCTGCCGAAGGAGATTGAGCTGGTCGCCATGCGCGAGCTCATCCCGGCGGCCACACTGACCGCACGCACCAACGCCGACCACGGTGCCGTCGAATTCGACTTCGTCACCCTCCTGCCAGAGGGGCAGCCCGCCATGGTGCGCCCTGACGGGCGCATCCTTGTCGCGCTACAGACCCGCTCGAACTCCGCGGACCTTAGCCACGACGCGGGTGCCGCGCTGCTCGCGGCCATCGCCGCGAGGGAAGCGGGCGACGAGGGCGTCATCTCGATCGACGTGCGCGAGCCGTCCGAGCGCCTCCAGGACATCGTCGACGCCGACAGCTTCACGGACATGAAGCTCGAGGAGGACTTCTCTTTCTGGTTCGACCCGGCTGAGGAGATCGATGAGCAGACGCGCCGCGCCCTTGACCAGAACCGCGATGAGATCATCCCGACCGAACCCGTGCCCGGCGTCCCCGGCGCGTACTGGTGCGAGATGAACCGTAACTTCGTGCGTTTCCTGACGGACAACGACGAGACCAAGCTCTTCGACGCGCTGGCCCGCCTGGCTGCGCGCGGCGAGGCTAACGTCGGTGAGGGTTCGCGCTACGTGGGTTCCTTCCGTGCGTGCGGCCTCATCGTCCCGGTCTTCGAGCTGCCCGAGGGCGCCAGCGCGGCCGACGTCGCGCCCGGCACGCAGGTCTTCGCCAAGGCTTTGGCCGAGGCGCTTACCAACACCGAGCGTCTGGATGACAAGGAACGCCGCGCGCGCCAGGGCCTCGTGTCCCGTGCGGTGACGATCCGCTGAGCATACTTTTACCCGCCGTTTAGGCAGGCTTGTCGCTCACATTACGGGTAGTGGGGCGCAATCGCGTCCCGCTACCCGTAAACTATGTCGTGTGAACTATGCCAGCGGATCCCGAAGTTCCCACCCGCAGCGTGTCGCTGCAGTCATCGCTGCGCACAACGTCGGCCGTGCCGTTGCGGCCACCGTGCGCGCATGCCGCGCTATACCCGGCGTTGACCTTCTCATTGTCGTCGACGATGGGTCAACGGACGACACGGGTCGCGCAGCCCGAGCCGCAGGTGCCGTCGTCGTGCGCCACTCCGTCGAACGTGGGCGCGCCTCGGCCATCGAGACGGGCGTAAAAGTAGCCGCTATGCGGGACCGTCCCGACGGCCCACCCCGCCACATCCTGCTGCTCTCGCCCGACCTGGGTGAGTCCGCCGTCGAAGCCACCGCCCTCGTCGAGGCCGTTGTCTCCCGCGAGGTGGACATGAGCATCGCGGTGCCTGCCACCGGGCGTGAATACTCCGGCTACGGCCCGGCCGTCATGCGCCGACTCATTCGCCGCAAGACCGGCTGGTACTGCCACTACCCGCTGAGCTACCAACGCTGCCTGACGCGCGAGGCTATTGACGCGGCCATGCCTTTCGCTGGCCGCTACGCCCTCGAAGCTGCGATGACCATCAGCGTGCTGCGCGCGGGACTGTCCGTCATGGAGGTCCCCTGCAACTTCGCGCACTCGGGCGCGGACCGTTCCCTCGGCTCCTTGAATCGCCCGGCGCGCATGTTCGACGCCTTGCGTACCTCCGCCAGCCAGGTCTTCCACTCCGACGCCCGCTCGAAGCGGCGCGCCGACCACGAGCAGGGCATCGGCGTGCCTTACCCGGCCCCGGCCTCGTCCCGCGAGCACGCCGACGATGTCGAGGCCTCGCCTCGCCGCTCGGAGATGGTCGGGTGAGGTTCCCGGATCGGTCGGACGTCGCGCGCGTCGCTTCGGCGTGGTGGCTTCCCGCCGCGCTCGCCTGCACGGTCGGCACCCTCTACATCTGTTTTTCACTGGCGCAGTGGCGCACGCTCTCTGACCCCTCGTGGGATCTGGCGATTTTCGCCGAGGCCGTCCAGGCGTACTCGCGCTTCGAGGCTCCCATCGTTCCGATCAAGGCCCCGGGCTACAACCTGCTGGGGGATCACTTCCATCCGATCCTGGCCCTGCTCGGGCCGATCTATCGTTTCTTCCCGTCGGCGCTCACTCTCCTGGTCATCCAGGACCTGTTGATTGCGGCGTCGGTCCTGCCGATTGCGCGACTGGCGCAGCGGCTCTTCGGGCGCGGTGGCGCCGTGCTCGTTGGCCTGACGTACGGGCTGGGGTGGGGTCTGCAGGGCGCGGTCGGTGCCCAGTTTCACGAGGTCTGTGTGGCCGTCCCGCTGTTGGCCGTCGCAGGCGTTGCTTTCGTCGAGCGGCGGTGGGGTGCCTGCATGGCGTGGTTGGCACCGGTCATCCTTGTCAAGGAGGACCTGGGGCTGACCGTCTTCGTCGCTGGCTTGGCGCTCGCGTGGCGTAGGAGGGGTGAGGATCGTTCCGGGATGCTCGGGTCCCTGGCGTACGCACTGTTCGGTATTGTCGCTTTTGTCTTGACGGTGAAGGTGCTGCTGCCCGCCGTGAACCCGGCAGGTACCTGGGCCTATTCGCTGGATGGATCCGCGACGGGGGCGGGCACGACGATGGCCAGCAAGGCTGCCGTGCATCAGATTCCCTCCGTGTGGGAGATCCTCACGACCCCGCCCGTCAAGATCAAGACGCTGCTGATTCTGGTGGCCGGAGCCGGTTTTGTCGGACTGCGCTCCCCGTGGTTTGCTCTGGTCCTGCCGACCCTCGCGTGGCGCTTCGCGGGCTCGGTGAATGCCTATTACCAGTGGAACTCCTGGCACTACAACGCGGTGCTGGTCCCTATCGCAGCGTGCGCCCTGCTGGACGTCGTCAGCCGGTGGATTCAGCCCGAGCGGGGCGGGGCGGACCCGGAGGAACCGGACCGGGCCTCGTTCGATGAGAAGTACCGCCGTGTGGCCGCGTGGGCGGTCGCGTGCGTGCCCGCCGTGTCCCTGGCGCTTACGGCCTCGTTCCTGCCCCTGTGGAAGCTGCCGACTCTCGCGGAAAGCCCGCGCATGGCGGCAGCCCAGGGCGCGCTCAACGTCGTGCCCGCGGGGACCAGCGTCGAGAGCGACACGACGCTGCTCGCGCGGCTCGTGCCCGGGCGCGACGTCTACTGGGTGGGCACGACCGTCGGCATGGATACCCCGCCCGAGTATGTTGTCGTCGACCGGCAGTCCTACGCGTGGGGCGGTGCCGAGGTTGACGCCGAGTCCTGGGCCAGTGCCGCTCACCCCGGCCACACCTACGAGACCATCTACTCCGCGCAGGGCTTCCGCGTCGCGCGGCGCACCTCGTAATACGCAAAGTGCCGCGCAGCGGTGAAGATCGGCGTAAGCCATGTGGATCGACAGAACTACACGCGTGTGGAGCTCATGGATGTCTCCGGGGCCTCGTCCAGTTTGTTTCGACTCAGTTGCTCAGACCCACGATCCTACTCAGTTCCCCGGGGCAATCACGATCATCCATTGCTCGGTCAGCAACATGCCAATTGCCGTGGCGATCTTTGCTGGTGAAGGTGCTGTGTGTGGCTGGGACTAGAGAGTGATAGTCAGACCCATAGCGGCAGGTGTTCAAGGTGAGGGCGGCAGGTGTGCCGATGCGGAATCAGGTGGGCAGTGCGCCTCCGAGAAAATGCTTGTTGCGTTGGGCGCTGCACCCGATCCGTGGGCATTGCACCTCTTCTGATCGGGTGCAGCGCGACGCAAAGGGTGCAGCGCCCCGTAACGGGTGTAGCGCCCCGTAACGGGTGCAGTGCGACGTAACGGGTGCAGTGCTCGCCGGGACTAGACGGTTGCTCCACCGGTTTCATTCGCGCTTGAACACGTTGTCTGGATGAGAAGGATCGTGTGGAGCATGGGGTGTTTCGAGCCGGCTCTTCGAAGGTGTGCACCTGCTGCGAATCCCCTGGCTGCATGTGGTCGACAAGGTTACTTTTGCGTCTCCTGCCTGGGGGTGGGCGATCTGCTGGTCGCACGCGGCCGCAATGAAATGAACAGCGGTGACGGGACGCCACGTGTCGCCGGTGTGATCGCCCCTATTTCGCCGTGCGCAGGCGCAGCGAGTTGAGGACCACGAACACGGACGAGCAGGCCATCGCGGCGCTGGCCAGCATGGGGGAGAGCAGACCCGCGATCGCGAGCGGCACCATCAGCACGTTGTAGAAGAACGCCCAGAACAGGTTCTCCTTGATGATGCGCAGCGTCCGACGCGACACGCGGATCGCGGTCGCCGCCGAGGTCAGCGACGAGTTCATGAGCGTCATGTCCGCGACCTCGATCGCCACGTCGGTGCCCGAGCCCATCGCGATGCCCAGGCCCTTCGTGCTCGCCTGCGCGAGGGCGGCCGCGTCGTTCACGCCGTCGCCCACCATCGCGACCGTGCGGCCCTCGGCCTGCAGGTCGGCAACGGTGTCGCGCTTGCCGTCGGGCAGGACGCCCGCGATGACGCGCTCGATCCCGACCTGATCGGCCACGTGGCGGGCCGCCGCCTCGTTGTCGCCCGTCAGGAGGATCGGCTCGATGCCGAGTTCGCGCAGCTGAGCAATCGCAGCGGGAGAGGACTCCTTGATCGTGTCGCGCACGATGAGCGCCGCAATCGCGCGGCCTTCGACGCGCTCGGGAATCACCAGGGACGAGGCCGTGGCCCCCTCGCGCTCTCCCGTTCCCTGTGTGGTGCCGGGCTGGGTGGGGGTGTCGGTGTCCCTACCCGCGCTGTCGCCGGACGCGGGTGCGCCGTCGGCGGGCGCGGATTCGGAACGGGAGGTGACGGTGCCGGAGTATCCGGCTGCGTTCACGACGGACTCGAGTTCCTCGTTGCTATGCGGGGAGGTCAGCGTGATGCGCGCGGACTCGGTGGCGAGGTTGACTTCGGCCTTGACGCCGTCGAGCTTGCCGAGCTTGCGCTCGACGCGGCGCACGCAGGACGCGCAGGTCATGCCGCCCACGCTCATGGTGAGGGTGGCGAGGGGCAAATCCGCGTCGGGGCCGGGAAGTGCGACGGGCGCGGGCGCCTCGAGCGTGGTGGCGACCGCCACCGAGGTAGAGGTTGCTGCGGAACCCAGGTTCGGCGCGAGAGCCGCGACGACCGCGGAGGCACCCGAGGCCTCGGCCTCACGGACGGCGTCAAGGAGAGAAGAGGGGACGTCCACTCCGAGGGAGGCCAGCCACGACGGGCGACCGACCAGCACGCCGCCGCGGGCGGTGAGGCCGACGACGCCGAGTCCGGGTTGGTTCGCGAACGCGGTCACGGGGACGAGAGAGATACCTCGGGAGGATGCACCCGACGTGATCGCGTGGGCGACGGGGTGTTCGGAGAGGGACTCGACGGAGGCGGCCAGGGACAGGGCCGAGGCCTCGTTCACCTCGGGGGAGCCGCCCGCGGAGGGAACCGCAACAGACTCAAGCGACATGACTCCCGTGGTAACCGTGCCCGTCTTGTCCAGGAGCATGGTGTCGATCGAGCGCGTCTGTTCGAGGATTTCCGCGTTCTTGATGAGGATGCCGAGCTGCGAGGCGCGTCCCGACCCGACGAGGATCGCAGTCGGCGTGGCCAGGCCGAGCGCGCACGGGCACGCCACGACGAGGACGGCGACGGCCGCCGTGAACGCGGCCTGCACGCTGCCGCCCGCGAGCAGCCAGCCGACGAGGGTCAGCAGAGAAACAAGGATGACGATGGGCACGAACACGCCCGAAATCTGGTCCGCGAGGCGCTGGACGGGTGCCTTGCCGGCCTGGGCCTCGGCAACCATGCGCCCGATCTGTGCGAGCGTCGTGTCCGAGCCGACGCGCGTGGCTCGCACCAGCAGGGATCCCCACGTGTTGACGGTCGCGCCCGTCACCGCGTCGCCGGGGGCCGCGTCCACGGGCACGGACTCGCCGGTCAGGAGGGAGGTGTCCAGGGCGGAGGAGCCGTCGACGATGATGCCGTCGGTCGCCACCTTTTCGCCCGGGCGCACTGCAAACAGGTCGCCGACCTGCAGGGACGAGGCGGGTACAACATTCTCGGTGCGCTCGCCCGTCTCGGGGTCGATGCGCACGAGCGTTGCCTCCTTCGCGCCCATGCGCAGCAGCGAACGCAGCGCGTCGCCCGCGCGGTAGCGTGCGCGCGCCTCCAGGTAGCGGCCCGTCAGCAGGAACACGACGATCATGCATGCGCCCTCGAAGTAGATCTCCGCGTGGCCGGCGTGCGCCGCGCGCGGGATCAGGCTCATCTGCATGCGCATGCCGAGCATCCCGGCGCCGCCCCACAGCAGCGCCCACCAGCTCCACAGCGTCGAGGCGATGACGCCGAGCGAGACCAGCGTGTCCATCGTCGTCGACCCGTGGCGACCCGCCGCGAAGGCCGCCCGGTGGAAGGGCCACGCACCCCACGTCACCACCGGGATCGTGATCGCCGCGACGACCCACTGCCACCCCGTGAACTGCCAGGCGGGCACCATCGACAGAATTGCCGCGAGGATGCCCAGTGGCGCAGAGACGATGAGGCGTCGGAGCATGTCGGCGGCGTGGGCGTGGGTGCTCTCGCCGACCTGGGGGGCCGGGGCCGAGGCCGGGGTGGCCTCAGGGGAAGAAGGGGCGGCCGCGGGAGTGGTCGTCACAGAGTCAGTGGACATGGGTACCCTCCGGGGGTATGTATCGGGTGAAAGGAAACGAGGCCGGGAAAGTGCCCCGACCTCGTCGGTGAGGTGCGGAAAACCTCAGAAGTCGCGCGAGATGCCGACCAGCTTGAAGCCGGCCTCGGACACTGCGTCGCTCAGCGCCGCGTCGTCCAGGGGGGTGTCGGTCAGGACCGTCACCTTGGAGGTCGCGCCCGAGTTGAGGATCACGTCGACGTTCTTCACGCCGGGGATCTCGCTCAGCTCTTCGCTGACGCTCATTACGCAGTGGCCGCAGGTCATGCCGTCGACGGACAGCTCAATGGTGCGATCGATTTCGGTGGTCATGGTTTCTCCTTGTTGTTAGGACTTGATGAGGCGCGCGATGGCCGCAGCCGCCTCATCGACTTTGGCCTGCGCGGCCTCGTCGGATTCGCGCGCCGCCGTGACGACGCAGTGGTTCATGTGGTCTTTGAGCAGGTTAACCGCGACGGAATCGAGCGCGGACTGGACGGCTGAGACCTGTGTGAGGATGTTGATGCAGTATTCGCCCTGCGAAATCATGCGCTGCAGTCCGCGCACCTGACCCTCGATGCGGCGCAGGCGCGCGAGGTGATTCTCGGTGTTGCCATGGTAGCCGTGTTCGTTGCTCATGCTTCGTACGATACCCCTAGGGGGTATCGATGTCAAGGGGTGTTCCCGTTCCCCATGTCACCTCCCCTGGCGTCCCTCCAACCACCTCTCGTAGGGTGGAGACACAGTGGAGCGGAAGGAGGGGACATGAGGCGACGCTCACGTCGGCGCTATCGCGCGATCCGCCGCGTCCCCCAGGCCTACCCCGGCCTCTACCTGCGACTCAAAGTCGCCCCCATCGTCCCCGCTCTCTTCGCCACCGTCGCCGTCGGCGCCCTCGCCGAAATCCCCGCGCTGCCCGAGGATGCGCGCGCCCGAGCTCGCTCCCTTTCCGACGACATGGGCACCGCGATCTCCGAAAAGTCTCAGCGGATCTTCTTTGACACCCCCGGCCTCGACACCCTCCTCATCCGCTCTCTCTCCCATATCGCTCGGCGCACCGCAACCGTCGGGCGTGCATGGGCGCACGCAGTCATAGCGGTCGGCGCGGACAAGGATGGGCGCATGGCCCGTACGCTCCCTCTCATCCCGACGCGCGGATACGACGCGCTCATGACGGGCATGCTCACGGTGGGCACAGCCGTCGGTGCCCTGCGCGGCGGCGCGGTCCACGTCGCCTTGCTGCGCGACTCGGATGCCGACCCGGCCTTCCAGGAACCGCTCCCCGGTCACCCCGAGGCCCAGATCCGCCGCGTCGACGCACCCGCGGTCCTGTCCGACATGTGCGCCGACATCGACGAGCTCTACTGGTCGCGCACGATCGGCCCCGCCGTCAAAATCACGCGCGTCGGCGAGGGCGAGGGGCGCCGCTGGCTTCTCTCCCTGGTCGGCACCGAGTCCATGACCTTCCGTTCCACGAACAACCCCGCCGACATTGAGACGAACATTCGCCTCATGCTCGGACTGGAAAGCTCAATGAGCGTCGGCGTCGTGAGCGCGCTTCACGCCGCCATGGAGCGCGACGGCGTGCCCGCGCAGCGGTGGACACGCGAGCCCGTCCTCATCTGCGGCCACTCCCAAGGCGGTATCGTGGCCGCCGCCCTCGCCTCGGTCCCACCCGACGAGGCCGGGGTGAACGTCGTCGGAATCCTGTCCACGGGCGGTCCGAATCGCCGCATCCGCGTGCGCCCCGACGTGGTGACCATCGCCGTCAACCACGACCAGGACGTCATGCCCAGCCTGGACGGCTCACCCGACCGGGCCCCCGACCGGCGCGTCACCGCCGGGCGCAGCCTCGTGCGGCCTCGGACCCGCCCCCTCTACTACGCGCACTCCTCCTCGACCTACACGGAGACCGTGCGACTCCTCGAGCGCAAGGTACGCGTCACCCCCTGGGGCAGGTTGGCCTCGGCGATGGCGGCCCTCCAAGATTTCCTACCCACCCCGGGTGAGCCGACGCGCGTCATGCACTTTGAGATCTGGCAGGACATCCTCACCCCCACCACTGAGGGCACGTGGGACACGGTCGCCGCGCTCGAACGCGCCAGCGCCTACGAGCCCGCCATCTACCCGATCGACTACGCGACCACCGCGCGTCGCCTGCCGCGCGTCGCCCGCGTTCGTCGTCGCCGACCCTGCGTGTGCGCCGCAGTCGCTTCGCTTCTCCCCTTCAGAAAGGATCGCTCATGACCGAACCTCACGCCCCCCTGCGCGAGGTGCGCCGATGGATGCGCGTCTCGACCCCCGTCAATAAGGCCGCGTCGTCGGGTCTGCGCGGCCGACTCCCACAGATCGCAGGGCCGCTCATGATCGGCGCGCTCGGCGTGGGCGCGATCGGTGCCGGCATTGCGTGGCGTGCCCTGGCCTCGACGCGCGGAACCGGGCGCACGCAGCGTTTCACGGACCTGGTTTCGTCCGCGCTAGAGGCAGCCTTCCCGGAGACGTTTATCGACCATGCCGCCACCTCCGGTTCGCGCGCCCCCGTGGAGGGCGCGCCCGGTGCGCCGCGCCGCGTTGTCAACGTTGAGGTTGGTGAGGGCTTCGGACGCCCATCCCTCGTATCGATCGACGTCGTGGTGTCCGCGGCAGACGAACTGGCGCACGTGGAGGCTGCGACGCGCGCTCTCGACGTGGCTACCCGCGTGACCTGGAATAACGACGATATAGTTCCCGTCAGCGTGCGAGCCCGCGTCCTTCTCGCCCACGACGACGCCAGTGACCTCGAGGCGCCCGGCGCCCAGTCCAACACCGTCGTCGACATGAGTGCCCTCGGTTTCGCCGACGAGATCGCGCGCCCCGACGAACTCTACGACCGCTACGGTGCGCCCGAGGGCGACCCCGCCTGGAGGCCGTGACCGGCAGCTGAGAGTCGGCCTCGTCGATACAGGCAGAAACGGGATGGGCGGCGAGGCGCGAACCCGCGCACCCGCCGCCCCAACCCCGCCCAGGCTCAGGCCTCCCAGCGTGCCAGGCGCTCGGACAGGCCAATGTAGGTCGCGGGGGTCAGCGCCAGGAGGCGCTCCTCCACCTCGGCGGGCAGACCCAGGTCCGCAATGAACTCACGCATGTCTTCCGCGCCCACCTCGTGGCCGCGCGTCAGCTCCTTCAGGCGCTCGTACGGGTTCGCCATGCCGGTCGCGCCCGCGATAGCGGCGGCGCGCATCGCCTGCTGGACGGCCTCGCCGAGCACCGCCCAATTCGCATCCAGATCGTGGGCCATACGAGCCGCGTTGATCTCGATGCCATCCAGGCCACGCACCAGGTTGTCGTAGGCCAACACCGCGTGACCAAACGCGACGCCCACGTTGCGCTGCGTCGTCGAATCCGTCAGGTCGCGCTGCATGC
>ERZ773203.642-NODE-642-length-19151-cov-15.767438_pt1 | contig 19151 bp, 17 predicted proteins | sample MGYA00580529_ERZ773203 | MGnify/ENA primary metagenome ERZ773203 (study PRJEB29015, sample SAMEA2738176) | human oral metagenome | biome: human oral; feature: human-associated habitat; material: saliva | place: China | collected 2177 ... | reverse complement strand
GAAAACGAACCACTACTGGTTCGCTCACGGACCAATAGTGGTTCATACCACCCACCTATGAGGGATCCCACCTTACAGCAGCACAGGAGCGCCACATCCTCCTATAACAAAGCGAGATACCCCTCCCACACAGATAAAGAATACAGCCAAGCGCCAGCCCTCGCACGAGAGCTGGCGCTTGGCTGTATTCGTAGGGAGTGGAGAGCTACAGAATAAAAGGCTTGAGCGACACGACCTACTCGTAGGAGAATCGACGACCTAGAGTCACTGGTTTTCGAGGACGAGTAGAATCATAGCCATCAGAGAAAAATTCCAGTTTTTCATCACTGTACTTACTCACAACACCAAGAAGACCTAATAGAGAGTTCGTAAAAAGATCATTCACAATCGGACGATCCTTGTAGCGGACAATACGCTCATAAAGCTCAGGAAACTCCATCCTCAACTTAGGGGAAACATATACCATGAAAGGGATCTCAACATTAGTTTTCAGCGGAAGTCCATGCCCAAGCAACTCTGGTTTACCAGGAACATCAAACAGTGATTCACCATGGTCAGAGAAATAGAATAATATGGTCTTCTCATCTTGGTAATACTTCGCAATACTAGCAACCACAGCATCATTATAGTAAATGCTATTGACGTACTCTGCAATACAATCTTTATCTCCACTCGCCTTGACATCCCGCCCCGAGAAACGAGCGTAACTATTCGGATATCGGCGGGAGTAAGTCGTATGACAACCCATTAAATGCACAAACTGAGCCACACTCTTTTCTCCAAGAGAATCTGTTTTATGCAGATATGAAAGAACCTCCATATCATACCCCAAGTCCTCAACAGGGTTAAAATCAGAAGTCCCCGTCTTCATCTTAAGATAGCGCACATCCCTTGCCATACGAGCGATCACATTTATTGGCTGCACATACTCACCTGTCACTTCTTGATTACTCATCCAGTGGGTCTCATATCCACTCCGCAACAACATATTTGTCAAGCTCGGATAATCATACCAAGCCCCAGGAGAATCAAGAGTTAGATAAGTAAGCACCTTAGTTAAAGATTCAGCCGTCGCAGCTGCAGGGCTTATCACATTCGAATAAGTCACCATTGATCCTTCAGAAATCAAACTATCTAACTTGGGCGTATTTTCAAGGGGATATCCATAACAGTGCATATAATCCCGCCTTAATGATTCCCCTATAACAACCACAACATTTATCCGTCCATAAGGGTGCTGTACATCGAAATCCCCCAAGTCAATCCCCTCAATCTCAATCATTTTCGACTGAATCTTAGACGTTTCTGCATATGCCAATCCTGTATTCCAAAGCAATCGATCTACAGGGCTAAGCAGAGCATCAATAGGAGCTCCTGAGATTTTGGCATAACTATATATCCGAGGCATGAAGATTGCGAGATTAAATACATCCAACCCCAGAATCACCAATAAAAAAATAGAGAACAACCGCCCTCCGCTTTGCATCAACCCTCTACTACAAATCTTTTTAGGTAACCAAAATGCTACTAGCAAGCCACCCAGGACCTCAGCAACACCACGAACAAAATCTACTGGCGACAATACCGAGGCTAAATACTCTCTGCTTTCTGCCGCTGTCGTTGCTATCACAATCGTCACAACAGAGAAGGTATATCCCTCTCCATATTTCCCTAAGAGATAGCTCTCCAACAGGTGCAAAGCAGAAAAAAGCAACACCACTACTATGCATGCAAATCGTTGCTTATTCTTTGCCTCGGGTAAGGCAACCAATGCCCAAGCAAGGGAAGCCCACAAAAGAGAACGAAAGGTTGATGCACCCAAGACGTGCACAAAAGCCCCCCACCCCATCCGGATGGCAGACGCCTCCGAGAGGAGATGTATCTCTAAAAACAATTGCAAAACAAGAATGAATGCAAAAATCGGAATCGTCTTTAGTAGACGACCGACATAAGCACTACGATTCATTCTCCGTAGTAGGCTCTTTATCATATAACTTAACCTTATATTTAACTCTAACCATGCGATATATTCTTCCTCAAAGATACTAACAACCACGTGAATAACAACAATATAAATTTGCCTTGAGCATTACACTCTCACCAACCACCCCGCGAAGTCAAGCGCATACCCGTATAGGCCCTCCCCCGCAGGGCCTATTAACAAGTAGATAAAGTATGAGTCGTTCGACAAGCATAAGGTAGCGACTGGCCCTTATACCAGAGTAAGGCATCACCCCCTACGAAACCAAGCGCCAGCCCTCACAAGAGAGCTGGCGCTTGGCTGTATTTGGATGGAGCGGAGCTATAGCCCGCTACCAGTAGAGGTCGTAGACGCGGATCTCACTGCGTGTGCCTACGCGGTAGGTCGCACCCGCCGAGCCGATACCTGAGGAGATACACACCTCACGCTCACCGACAGGGCGCGTACCCGAGACCATGCCGTAGCGCCACCAGACCATCAGTTGGCCGGGCCAGATCTGCCCGCCGTGGGTATGGCCACAGAGGATGAGGTCCACGGGACTATCGCCGATGCTATCTATCGAGGCGGGCGTATGCTCCATAAGCACGACGGGCCCACGCAAGGGATCCGCTTCATTGGCGATGACCTCGAAGGGCTTTCGGTTGCCATTCACCCAGTCATCACGCCCGATGAGCGTAAGCGGGCCATTTCCAGGGAAGGCGATACTGTCGCGAAGGAGCGTACCACCGACCTCGGAAACCCAGCGGATATTGGCCTCCAGATCGTCACGATATTCGTGATTTCCCAAGACGTAGTACACACCCAGAGGCGCATGGAGCGAGCGGAGCGAAGCCATCACGCGCGGATCATAAGCATAGACGGCGCGGTGATCGATGAAGTCCCCACCGCAGAGGATGAGGTCAGGCTGCTGGTCTTGGATGAGCTTCACCGCACGAGCGATATAGTCGGGCGTCATCGCTTCGCCAATATGCAGGTCGGAGAAGAAGACCAGACGCATACGCTTCTCCGGCTCTGCTCCTTCGGGTACCAAGCGCTTGAAGGTGTACTTCTGATACATGACGCGCGGGTAGCGCACATTGCGGTGGCCGATGACCATCGTCGTGAAGAAGACCGCAAGGGCAGCGATGAAGGCGATGGCCTTCATCCCCTGCTTTACCGCAGGGCGAGCCGAAGCATAGAGCTTGAATGTGTGTGCATCAATATAGCGCAAGACATTCACCCCGACGACGACCGCCGTAGCGTACATCGAAGAGAAGAAGATGTACACGCTACCATTCATCATGGCACTCATCCAGTCGGCTTCGAAGCGGCGATGAATGAGGAGCGCGATGGAGAAGAGCACAAAGATCAGCACCAGCAAGCCCCAGAAGGCGCGGCGCAGGCGTGGCCCCAGCACTTGCCCTCCACGCCACCCGAGGTACGGGAAGAGGAAGAGACAGCAGAGGACCGAATACAAATAAACCATAATATAAAGGAGAAGAGGCGTGCGACCTTAGAGCCCCTCGGAGCCGAACTTACGGTCGAATATCTTGAACTGATAGTACATCAGGATCATCCCCAGCACCCCCGCAGCGATGTCCGAGAAGGGCATGGCGAGCCATACACCCGTAGAGCCCCAGAGCAGAGGGAAGAGGAAGAGCGCAGGCAGGAGGAAGAGAATCTGACGAGAGAGACTCAAGAGAAGCGCCTTACCCCCGAAGCCGATACTCTGGAAGAACTGCGTAGCCGTGACCTGGAAGCCTACGAAGGCAAAGCCATAGAGACAGAGGCGTAGCGCATGCACCGAGGCCTCGATCATCTCAGGGGAGCTGGTGAAGAGTGAGGCGATCAAGCCTGGTGCCACCACCGCTACGATAGTCACGAAAGCACCGATACCGAAGTTCGTAGACGAGCAGATCTTGAAGGCCTGACGCACACGGTCCATCGCACGAGCTCCGTAGTTGTAGCCCACGATGGGCTGCATTCCCTGAGCGATACCGAGCATGAACATAAAGCCCACAAGGGCCGCGCTATTGATGATCCCATAAGCCCCCACCGCTCGGTCAGCCATCAGAGAGTTCTCCGCATAGCGAGCCAAGGTAGAGTTGATGAGGAAGGCGATGCCACTACTGAGGAGCTGCAGGAAGAAGGGCGACATACCGATAGAGAGGATCGCCAGGATCTGCTCGGAGGAGAGGCGCATATTGCGTCGGCGGAACTGCACCTCGCTCTTGCTGCTGAGGAAGTGCTGCATCACAAACGCTGACGACACAGCCATAGCGATCACCGTAGCCCAAGCAGCCCCCTCAATACCCCAGTCAAAGCCATAGATGAAGAGCGCATCGAGGAGCGTATTGAGCCCTGCCCCGATGAGCATCGTGATCATCGCCTTGTAGGGATATCCCGAAGCACGCATGACCGCATTGAAGCTAAAGCACAGCGTCGAGAAGATATTCCCCGGGATCATAATCTTCAGATAGTCGTAGGCGAAGGGGAGCGTGCGGTCGTTAGCCCCCAGAGCTCGAAGGATATCGTCGAGCCAGATCATCACCGGCACTAAGGTCAGCACCTGCGTGACCAGAGTCAGCAGGAGGGCATTACTCAGGATACGCTCGGCCTGATCGTGCTTGTTCTCGCCGAGGAGGATGGACACACGAGATGAAGCCCCGACGCCGATAAGCATACCGAAGGCTTGGATGAAGATCAGGATAGGGAAGGTCAGAGCAAGCCCTGTGATAGCAAATTCGCTGACGCCCTGACCGATGAAGATGCGGTCGACGACGCTGTAGAGTGCGTTGACCATCGTCCCCACGATAGCTGGGACACCATAGTGAATGAGGAGGCGTGGGATGCTCTCATGAGCTAAGCGCTCGATGCGCTCGGTGTTTTTTTCTACCTGCGTAGACATGAAGATCTCTGCTTTATAGGGTCGGCACCGCAGCTGATAGAGGTGCGGTGAGGGGAGTTAACTCGGAGGTCTCGAAAAGATAAGAGGCTGCCCGCTTGCATTGCATGGGCAGCCTCTTGTAGGTGTTTGCTACACTCGGGTAGCGGCGGTGGGTGCGACCTCTATAGCGAGGGCAGAGCACCCGACGAAGTTCGTTCGATTAAGAGAAGAACTCCTTGACGGCTTCGTTGGGGACCATCTCTTCCTGGAAGATGTAAGCACCCGTCTTAGGGGACTTGACCATCTTGATGACCTTAGAGTAGGTACGACCGTCGGCCTTCTTGAATGATGCGACTGCTTTCTTTGCCATTGTCTTGTCTCCTCGTGATTACTTGATTTCCTTATGGACCGTCATACGCTTGAGGATGGGGTTGTACTTTCTCAGCTCAAGACGCTCGGTCGTATTCTTTCTGTTCTTGGTCGTGATGTAGCGGGACGTCCCTGGCATACCACTCTCCTTGTGCTCGGTGCACTCGAGGATGACCTGTACTCTGTTTCCTTTAGCTTTCTTTGCCATGATCTTCCTACTACTTTACTTTGATTTCACTTAGGTAGCCATTGTTTGCAGCCTGACGCACAGCGGCATCGAGACCGATCTTATTGATGAGGCGGAGGCCTGCGGCAGACACCTTCAGGACGATCCAGCACCCTTCTTCTGGCCAGAAGAACTTCTTGGTAAACAGGTTGACTTCGAAGCGGCGCTTTGTCTTGCGATTGGAGTGCGAGACATTGTTGCCGACCAGGGCTTTCTTACCTGTAATCTGACAAATCTTTGACATTACTCTTATATTTTAGTTTGTTATTTCTAACGTAATCAGCGACTTGTATCTTCACCTCCCTCAGGAGGACTCTACAATCGGTCTGCAAAGTAAGCAAAAAATACGCACATAAGCAACCCACTATACTATGCAGACGTAAAAAATCGTCCACCACGACGAGAGCGGTGAGCGTAGTTCGCTGGCCCCGCGAGTGGAGAGGAAAGACACGAGCTACGACTCCTCGATGGTGGGATCTTCGGGGAGGGGTTCGTCGCTGAAGATGATGGAGGTAGCGCCGAGTGTGAGCACGTCTCCAGGCTGGAGGTAGCGCCACTCCTTCGGGGCGAGAAGCTCGCCTGCGAGGAAGGTCCCCACACGGCTATCGTCATCTACCACAGCGAAGCGGAGCTTCCCCGTGCGCCCCTCAGTGACCTTGATGATCGCATGATGGCGGTCCATGCTGGGGTCGGAGGTGATGACAGGGATATCCGTATCGGTATCCTTGTTGCGACGGCCGATAGCATTCACCCCGACGTAGAGGGGGAAGAGCTGCTTATAGCCGAAGACATTCTCCACCACGATGATATGCCCGACGGAGGTGCGCTGCTCTTGTCGCTTCGCGCTCTTAGTCGAAGGCAGGCGCAGACGCAGATTGAGCTGATGCGTGCACTGCGGGCAGATGATCGAGAGACGATCCTCACCCGAGGCCTGCAGCTCCTCGATACGCTCTCTCCTTAGAGGGATTGCCGTATCGCACTTGGGGCAAAAGATTTTCTTCATCGCACTACTTCGCTGTAGGGGTAGCGGCGGTCTTAGCCTCGGGGCGGCTCAGGACCTTCGTGTAGCGTGCGGGATCTGCGAGGAGATCCTCTGCGGCACGCACCATCTTGTCCTCGGCGACGCTGCGCTCCAGCGCCCCTCGATTGTAATAGTAGCGGGTGAGGATAGCACCCGTCAGGTACTGCTCGATGAAGGGACGATGCTCCTCGAGGTCGTGCTTGAGGTCGGGGACGAGGAGCTTCTTCAGCGCCTCGAAGGCCTCCCGACTCTTGTTGTAGTAGCCCTCGAACTTCGCCAAGTCCTCCAGCTTCTTCAGCTCCTTGCCGCTCTGGCGGTCGTAGTCGAACTTCTTCTCGATCATGTGATTCGAGAAGGAGGCATAGTCTGCATCCGTGAGCTTGAAGTCACGGGGCGAAGCGATCGTGCGGTGACTGCGCACATAGTCGGTGATCCAGTCGAAAGCATCGTTATTGACACGCAGGTAGTACACCATCGTGGGCAGCGAGTCATTCGTAAGGGCGATATCGGGGAGGATACCACCAGCATCACGGACCTCACGGCCTGCACGCGTGTGGAAGACCTTCGTCAGGCTGTCAGGCAGGATCGTAGCCCCCTTACCCTCACGCAGCGACTGGTAGTTGATACGCTGGATACAGCGACCGCTGGGGATGTAGTACTTCGCCGTCGTGAGCTTGATCGTCCCGTCATAGGGGAGCTGCATCGTCGTCTGCACAAGGCCCTTACCATAGCTCTTGACGCCCATGACGACAGCGCGATCGAGGTCCTGCAGAGCACCGCTCACGATCTCGGAGGCCGAGGCTGACTGCCCATTGATGAGCACGGCGATGGGGATCTGCGTGTCGAGAGGCTTGTCAGTCGTACGATAGACGACCTCCTGACGGCGGGCATTACGGCCACGCGTCGTCACGACCTCCTCACCTGCGGGGACGAAGAAGTTGACGATCTTGATGGCTTCGTCGATGAGCCCACCACCATTGTCGCGCAGGTCAAGGATGAGTCCACGGAGCTGGTGCTTGGACTTGAGGTCGAGGAAGGCCTTCTTCACCTCAGCGGCTGCCGTATTGGGGAAGCCCGTGAGGGAGATATAGCCCATATCCTTCCCGATGACACCATAGTAAGGCACGGGGCTGACCTGAATCTTCTGACGGCGGAACTCGATACGGCGAGGCTTCGACTCCCCTGGACGCTGGATCAGGAGCACGATCTTGCTCCCTGGCGTACCCTTGAGGGCGGCACTCACCTTATCGCTGGTCGACTTACGGAAGTCCTGACCGTCGACCTCGAGGATGACGTCACCAGCACGCAGACCGGCCTGCGCAGCGGGCATACCCTCCATGGGGTCGTTGATGATGATCGTGCTATCGGGGCGCTGCGAGATGACCGACCCGATACCGCCATAAGCCCCAGTCGTCAGGAGACGGAGCTTGTCGGTATCCTCTGACGAATAGTACTCGGTATAGGGGTCGAGGCTCTCGAGCATACCGTCCAAGCCGATACGGCTCAGACGCTTGATATCGATGGAGTCAACAAAGTGGCGGTCAAGGAGCGCCAGTGAGGAGCCGAAGATATCGACAGCCTGCACGTAGCTAAACTTATTATCCTTCTTCTTCTCTTCCTTGCCCTTCGTCTGAGCCGACGCAGGCGTGAGGAGGAGTAGGCCGAGCGCGAGGCTCAGGATCTTCGTCCAGTAAGTCATAGATGGATTGCTAAATTGAGGTAGGAGCCCTCACCACGCTGGGCAGCGGGGCGAAGACACCTCGATATATACTATGCGCGGTCTCCGAAGATAGCGGAGCCGACACGCACCAGGGTAGCGCCCTCACGTAGCGCCAGCGGATAGTCTCCACTCATACCCATAGAGATCTCGGTGAAGAGCTCGGGCTGGAGGAGCACTCCCGAGGAGCGGATCTCGTCGAAGAGACGATGCACCGTGGCGAACTCACCACTGATGATAGCCTCATCATCGACATTGCTCGCCATAGCCATCAGACCATAGAGAGCGACGCCACGATAGGTCTCGGGGCTCGAAGCGATGCGCCCGAGGAGCTCACGTAGCTCGTCGGGGGAGAAGCCACTCTTCGTCTCCTCACGGGCTACATGCACCTCGAGGAGGATGGGGATGGTGCGCCCCACACGCTGGGCCTGACGGCATATCTCCAGAAGAAGGCGCTCGGAGGTGACGCTCTCGATCATGTGGATGAAGGGAGCAATGTACTTCACCTTGTTCGTCTGCAGCGGCCCGATGAAGTGCCAGACGAGGTCGGGATAGCGCTCACGGAGGCCCTCCCACTTCTCTACCAGCTCCTGCACACGGCTCTCGCCGAAGAGGCGCTGGCCTGCAGCGTGCGCCATCTCGATATACTCCGCAGGGTGGAACTTCGACACGGCCACCAGCCGTGCCCCACCCGTCAGCGTGGAGCGTATCTTATCGAGGCGCTCAGCTATATCCTCACTTCTCAGGGGCTTCATATTGGAAGACGTCTAAGATCTGCGTGTCGGTGACTGCAGCGATCTCGTAGCTGGCCATCTGGCTATCGAGCTGAGCCTTCAGCTCGGTGACAGCGTTAGGCAGCGAATCGGACTTGACGATCATCGTAGCGGAAGTCTTCTTCTCCGAGCCACTCTTCTCATCAACGGTGATGAAGTTCACCTTAGCACGGAAGTAGCGGTCGTCCTCGGCGTCATCGTTGAGGAAGAGCTCAGCGATACGAGCACGGCGGATGTTCACCACCTCCAGCTCACCGACCGAAACGAAGGGTCTAACCTCCTTGATGATACGCTCCTCTGCCTCTGTGAAGGAGAGGGCATCTACCAGATAGCTTTCGGAAACCTTCTTCATACCCATCGAGTCGGCCTGGCGCTCGTAGGAAACTTTGCATTCGAACCAATAGTTCATCGTCTGTATCTAATTCTTGTATTTGTATTCTGTATCAGGGTGTCGAGGCTACTCCTCGTACATGCGGGCGATCTCGCTGGCGTAGTGCTCAGCAACGACCTTACGACGCAGCTTCAGCGTATTGGTCAGCTCGCCGCTCTCCAGCGTGAAGGGCGTCGTCATCAGGTGGAATTTCTTCACCTTCTCATACTGTGCTACGGAGCTGAGGGCTGCCTCTACGTGCGCCATCACGAGGCGGTGCACCTCATGCTGCTTGCTGAGCTCCTCTTCGCTGAGGTCACGAGGCACGCCACGCTCGGCAGCCTCACGGCGTAGCACCTCCCAGTTCGGGTAGATGAGCGCACTGACGAACTTATACCCGTCAGCGATGATAGCGACCTGCTCGAAGAGCGGATCGACCGTGAGCAAGCCCTCGAGCATCTGCGGAGCGATGTACTTCCCGTTGGCAGTCTTGAAGAGGTCCTTGATACGCTCCGTGAAGTAGAGCACGCCATTCTCCATACGACCAGCATCCCCCGTGCGGAAGAAGCCGTCTTCGGTGAACGCCTCAGCGTTGGCCTCGGGATTATTGTAGTAGCCCGTCGTCACCGTCGGGCCCTTGATGAGGATCTCACTCGTCTCGGGATCGATCTTCACCTCGAGGGCGGGCATGATCGTACCGATTGACTCGAGGTCGAAGCCCACCATAGGCTGGGAGGACACCGTCGCCGTCGTCTCCGACAGCCCATAGCCCACACACATAGGCACATTGATCGAGCGCAGGAAGCGCAGGATCTCGGGCGAGACCGAAGCCCCTGCCGTGGGGAAGAAGCGACCACGCTGAATACCGATGGCCTTCTTCACCTTCGCAAAGAGCGTCTTATCGTAGATCTTATGGAGGAGCTTGAGGTAGAGTGGCGCCTTCTTCCCCTCGTTCACGAAGTCGAAGAAGTAGCGATCCCCTACCTGGATAGCGTGGCGAAGGACATAGCGCAGGGGCTTAGGCGAGCGATTGATCTTGTCCTGCACACCGATATATACCTTCTCCCAGAAGCGAGGCACATTGCCCATCATCGAGGGGCGCACCATAGGCAGCGCCTCGAGGATACGCTTCGGGTCGCTGAGGACAGCCACCTGACAACCCATGCTGAGGCAGAGGTAGCTCCATGCCTTCTCGAGGATGTGATTCAGCGGGAGGAAGCACATCGAGACATCGCGATTCGTGATGAAGGGGTACTTGATCTGGTGCGCATAGAGCTGCTCGATGAAGTTGCTATGATGCAGCATCACGCCCTTGCTCTTACCCGTCGTACCGGAGGTATAGATGATGACCGCCAGGTCGGTAGCCAGCGCTTGGCTTGCCGTGACGTTCGCCTTGTTCTCATAGGAGACGGAGTCCCCACGTCGCACGAACTCATCGTAGTACATCGAGGTCGTGTCCCCAGGGGCCAGTACCACCTCGTTGTCGAAGATGATCAGACGGCGAAGTGACCCGCCACGCTGCTGCACCTCATAGGCATTGTTGTACTGGAACTGACCGCCGACGAACATCGTCTCGACACCAGCATCCTCCACGATGAACTGCACCTGATCGGGCGTACTCGTCGCGTAGAGGGGCACCGAGACGGCGCGCATCATGAAGATACCCAGCTCGGTAGTGATACAGCCCACACGGTTGGGCGAATAGATCGCGATACGGTCGCCCGTCTGGATCTGCAGGTAAGCCAAGCCCTTGGCTGCCGAGAGGCAGAGGTTAGCGACCTGCTCGCCATTGAGCTTCTCCCAGCGCTCATTATGCTTGTTGTAGTAGCGTATAATGGTCTTGCCTGGGTAGCGTACACGGAACTGGTGGGGGAACTCCGCCAGGTGATACTTAGGGTATGGAGGTGTCATTGGTCTGTCTATACTAGTGTGGTCGGGGTGGGATGCCCCGCTAATTCTCTTACAAATTTAGCCTATTCTTCTCGTCCCGCTCTATACCACTGGCGAGGACGAAGTCCAGCACCCTACAAAGATACGACGAGCCCTCCGTTTCTGCAGTGTGACCTGCCGCACTCCCACCATTCGTCCATCCGTCATCCATACTTCATCAGGATGCAGGAGACCCTCCAGTACTGTATGGCACGACGAAGGAATCCCTATCTGACACCCCCTCTACAGATCATATTGCCCTGGGGCCTATATGAGTATCGGGTGCTGCAGCCCAAAGGCTACAGCACCCGATACACTTGATTCAGGTCTTGCTACACGGCAAGGCCGAGGCGATTAGTGGTGCGTGTTGAAGAGGAAGACACCCACCTTACATCTTTTATCAGGAGAAGAGCCCTTGAACTGAGGAATACTGGAGTTCTCCACCGTCCCTGAATGTACAGCGAAGAGAAGCATACGGTGCGCCTGATCCCCCACATCTGATCCCGCATAGAAGACACGAGAGTAGAGGGCTCGGAATTTGGAGGCCGACAGGATATAATCAGTACGCCACTGATTATTGTAGCCCTTGACCCCAGGGAGCAGGAGGCTTGCCTTACGCACTACCCCCTCATTTTCACGAGCTGTCCACCAAGCATCGTCATAGATCTTGTCCAGAGTAATAGCCTGCCCCGTAGAGCGAGGATCATCGACCCCAAGGGGTACGACCTCGATATCCAGCTGACCGATGTCGAAGCTACCTGCAGTAATCTGGTTGCTATAGCTATTCGGACCCTGAGGATCGCTATACGTATAGCGGATAGCTACGCGCTGAGCGTTGGTCTGAGCCTGAGGAAAATCGCGGACGACGTCAGCGACATCATTATAGACACCATCCGATGCCTTCGAGGCATTATAGGCCTGGAACTTCAGAGCATAGAGCTTGTTGCGCTTGGTAGGCTGGTACTTGAACTCATCATAGAAGAAGCGCTTGACACTGCCGACACGCTCTGGCATATTCTGATGACGGCTCCAGTTTGAACTAAAGCCTCCACCGAGGACAAGACCCGCATTGTACCCAGCAAAGATACTTGTCCACTGGAACTCATCGGGCAGCTCGTAGTTCTCGCTACCAAAGGTAAAGTCAGTGTCTCCTGCGAAGTCTCTTGAATGGAAGTAGCCGATCCGGTTCATATTAGCCTGCAGCTCAGCCTTTGTGGGGTTGAGGACACCTCTCTTATTAGGGTTGAGGTACGCACCACCAAAGAGAGGGCGAAGGATAGACTGGTTACCAGCCTCCGTCAGCGTGAGGTTGATCGGATAGCTAACCCCATTCTGAGGCTGAGAAGCACTTGCGAAGGTCTCAGTCGTCCCAGACTTCACAAAGTTCAGGAAGCCAGCTTCGACCGTCGTCTGAGGGTCAGAGACACCCGTACGAGGCATACCCCAGACATAGTAGGTCTTCATCTGATTTGCTGCCTGATCCTGGAGCTTGAAGTTGAGGAGAGCAGGGGTCGTAGAGCTCGTGCGCGAGAAGTTCCACGCAGGATAGATACCACCCTTGACATCAGCATCACTACCTGCACCGAAGTCAAAGTAGCCCGCACCATCGAGGACATTCGTCACGACAGATGCCCACGTAGGGCCAGCCTTAAAGGTCGTCTCCGTCGTCAGATTGACACGGACGAGCGTACCCTGAGGGGCAAAGTGAAGCGAGGTGTAGCCGACCTTACCATTGATAGCCGAAGCGCCATTGGCGTTGAACATCTTCGTCCACTTAGTCAGCAGAGGTATACGCACCTTGGTATCCGTGCGAGCGTAGTCACTATCCACACGATCGAAGGTGATCTGGTAGAAGTGACTATTATCAACTTCTGCCCCTCCGCCGATGATACCAGCGACATACCATTCGCCACCATCTGCAGGATTTACGCCAGTAGGAAAGTTACTGGTGAAGGTAGCATCTCCGTAGTAGTAGAGCTTGACTGCACCATTGATCTTAGCTACCTGATAGGTGACAGTAGCCTTACCGAGACCAGCTACCCCCATCTTCTTGAAGTAAAGCTGAGCCGTAAAGGTCGTATTATCTGGGTCGATCTTGGGGAGCGCTTCACCATTCTCAATAAGAGACAGTGAGCGGGGGTTGCTCTGCGAGGGCAGAGTTGACTCGAGATTGAGCGTGATCTTTTCGCTATGAAGGCGCGTCTGCTCCTGTGGGATCTGAGGAGTAGGTTCACTCTCCTTAGAGCAAGAGGTGCTGATAAGGGCTAAGCAAGCCAGCCCGAGGAAAGCATGTAGAAATCTCATTATGTAAATCTTACTTATATATGTCTTGTTTCTTAGTACGTATTCACTGCTGTGGATTTAAAATTCTGGGCCACTACCCCAGTCTGAGTAGCTCGAAGAGGAGTCGAGCGGCGTACCATCTCCCCAGTCTTCATAATCAGACTCTAAGGAGAAATTAACGAGAAGACTCAGTTGACGGTCGAGTCGGAAGAACTCGAGTCGAGGTGGTTCGTAAGGGATTTGTTTCATGTAAGCTTATTTTTAGCGATGAAGAAGAGAGAGCTCCATATGCCCCCTATATCAGGAGCCACTGGAGGAGGGACGGGCAGTCTGAGTGTGGTGGTCTTGAGGTGTCAGCCGTGGGGCTGACAGGCATCTATAGGAGAGTGTAGATAGATAAACACACAATCCCTATAGAGTCAATAGATCGTAAAGCGGGAGGACTGGTTGGTGCTCCCCGTTTAGAAGACTCCTCACCCACTGCGGATGAATGACGGTGCAAAGTTACTAAAACGAATTAAAAAAAAAAAAAAAAACAGATGCTTACTACCGCAAGTACGGAGGAGATGAGTACTCCAAACGGCTCGTGCTCTCGGCACAGTCCCCCTGCAACTGCAGGCTACCCCATACGCCATAGCAAGCAGAAGCGAAGAACTGCCACCCCACCGACCAAATGCAGTTAGCCATTCCATACCGCTTGATAGGGGGCGCTTAGACAAACGGCGATACAGAGCGACCTACATCGTTGGTGCGGATGTCTGGTGGGGCTACCACTATGGTGTAGACACGGAAGTAATAGAGAATGAGCGACTATTCTCAGCGAAGAAAAGGTGCGGAGCAGTAGGAGATTTTCTTCGTCTACGTACGCAGATATTAGGACTACGTGCGGGGATGATAGGATGCAGGTGCGTGGACGATAAATCTACGTGCGTGGACAGAGGAATAGACGCAGTGCTGCGGGAGTATCGCCATAGCCGAGACGAATTACTCTCGCGCTCTTCGGAGCAAACACCCCTACGGGGGCGGGGCCGTCCGTCCGCAGGACAATGGAGGTATTTCCGTAACTTCGTAGCGTATAAAAAAGAATTGATCACTTATGAGTATGGATAAAGATTGGGGAGGATCAACCCTTTTGGCCTCACGTAAGCTCAAGGCCGGGACCAGATACTATTACATAGACGCTAAGCTCGACAGCAAGGGCAATAAGTACATCGTGCTCTCAGAGACCAAGCTCAAGGAGAGCGAAGGTAAGCTCGAGCGTCACCGTATCTTCATCTACGAAGAGGACTTCGCGAAGGTCTCAGAGGCCCTGCGCCAGACCATCCTCGAGGTCTCCGACACCGCCCTCGCAGGCGATGAGCCCACTGCCGCCGAGGCAGGCACCACGCACGCTCACCACACAGAGGCCACGACCGAGGGGCTTCACGACGAAGACCTCCAGCTTCAGTCCTTCGATATCGAGTGGACCGACGAAGCTTAACCCCACACCCTTCAGTCACCCACCTCTGATGACTCATCGTCAGCTCTATGGGCTCGCTGCCCTACTCTGGCTCATCGCTGGGGTCAATGTCCTGCGCATTGGCCTCGTGAATTGGCCCAGCGAGACAAGTATCCTCGTGAGCATCCTCTGGCTCATCGGGAGCTTGGCTTTCTTCGCCGGCTTCATCTTCCCCCGTGTCGTGAAGCGTAATCTCACGGCCCTTGGACAGCGAGCCGAAGGTACCCTGCACTGGTACCAGTGCTTCACGCCCTCCTCATGGATCATCATGGCGGGCATGATCACCCTCGGCATCACCCTGCGCGCCCTTGACCTCGTGCCCCACTCCTTCGTCACGGGCTTCTATACGGGGCTGGGGGTCTCGCTTATGCTCTCCACTTACCCTTATCTCCGCCTTCTCTTCCGACCCAAGCGATGACCGACACCTCTGTCTTCGAAGACAAGAAAGCTGCCTACTATACCCTCGGCTGTAAGCTCAACTTCGCCGAGACGTCGACCATCGGGCGCTCGCTGCTTGCCCAAGGGGTGCGGAGCGTGCGTCCGAGGGAGGTAGCCGATATCTGCGTCATCAACACCTGCTCGGTGACGGAGCTGGCGGACAAGAAGTGCCGCACGATGATCCGCAAGGCTGCCCGCGAGCATCCTGGCTCCTTCGTCGTCGTGACGGGCTGCTATGCCCAGCTCAGCCCCGAGGAGATCGCAGACATCGAGGGCGTCCATCTGGTCATCGGATCGGAGAAGAAGCTCGACATCGCCGACTACCTCGATCTGGAGCGCCCCCGTGATGCGGGTGCCAGCATCGTGAGAGGGCGCACGAAGGACATACGCACCTTCCGCCTCAGCTCGTCCTCCGACGAGCGCACGCGCCACTTCCTGAAGGTACAGGACGGCTGTGACTACCACTGCACCTACTGCACCATCCCCAAGGCCCGAGGGCGAAGCCGTAGCGGCTCGATCGCCGAGATCGTCGCCGAAGCCGAGCGCATCGCCCGCGAAGGTGCTCGCGAGATCGTACTGACGGGCGTCAATATCGGGGACTTCGGCAAGGGTCATCCAGGCGAAGACTTCTTCGCCCTCGTCAAGGCACTGGATGAAGTCGAGGGTATCGAGCGCTTCCGCATCGGCTCCATCGAGCCCAACCTCCTCAGCGAAGAGATCATCCGCTACTGTGCTACCTCACGGCGCATCGCCCCCCACTTCCACATCCCCCTACAGAGCGGCAGTGACGAAGTCCTCCGCCTGATGAAGCGCCGCTACGACACAGCGCTCTTCCGCTCCCGTGTGGAGCTGATCCGTGAGCTGATGCCCCATGCCTTCATCGGCGTGGACGTCATCGTCGGCACACGTGGCGAAGAGGAGCGCTACTTCGAGGAATGCTATCAGTTCCTCGAGGGTCTACCCTTCTCCCAGCTCCACGTCTTCAGCTATTCGGAGCGCGAAGGCACGGCAGCCCTCTCCATCGAGCATGCCGTCACGCCCCGCGACAAGCACAAGCGTAGCCAGCGTCTGGCTCGCCTCTCCGAGGAGCGTCTGCAGGACTTCTACCGCACCAACCTCGGTCGTGAACTGACGGTCATCTGGGAGCACGGCAACTATGACGGCCGCATGATGGGGCACAGCGAGAACTATATCCGTGTGGCGCAGCCCTACGATGAGGCGGCTATCGGCACGACGACACGTATCACCCCACAGCACCTCGACGAGTCGGGGACCTTCGTCTATTGAGCACGTACGAGAGATGACTGAGCAGCTGACCTACTACCTCCTTCGTGGACTCTTCGGCCTCTTGGCACGCCTACCGTGGGCGGTCATCCACGCGCTGTGCCATGCGACCGCCTTCCTCATCGGGCGCGTCGTGGGCTATCGCCGTGTCGTCGTGCGAGACAATCTATCCCGTAGCTTCCCCGAGAAGACAACAGAGGAGCTGCGACAGATCGAGCGGGACTTCTACCTGCAGTTCGCCTACAACTTCCTCTCCACGCCGAAGCTCCTACACCAGAGCCCCGAGCGCCTCACCACGGAGCACTTCATCATGCCCGACCTCTCCCCCCTCGTGGAGGCAGCGAAGGAGTATGACTGCGTGCTCGTTGCCCTCGGACACCTCGGCAACTGGGAGCTCTTCCCCACAGGCCAGATCCAGCTCTCCTCTATCGGCTACAGCGCGGATCAGGTCTATCGCCCGCTGAAGAACAAGGCCCTTGACCGCCTCTTCGCTGAGCAACGCCAGCGCTTCGGCGCACGCCTCGTCGCCAAGGACAAGATCGCACGCCACATCGTCGAGTATGTACGTGCCAAGGACGGCCGTCACTGGTTCGTCGCCATGATCACGGACCAAGCCCCGGGCATCGGTCACGCCACCTACTTCACCGACTTCCTCCACCAGCCGACAGCGATCCTCGACGGCATCGAGCGACTCGGGAAGAAGTACCGCCTACCCATCTTCTACTTCGACATTGAGCGAAGGAGCCCCATCCAGTTCGTAGGGCACTACGTGCCTATCTACGACCCAGCGGAGGGCGACCTGCCCATCTATACCATCACCGAGCGCTATGCCCGCATGCTGGAGGCGAATATCCAGCGCGACCCAGCAGCCTGGCTCTGGTCGCATAAGCGCTGGAAGCGCCCCCTCGAGAACTACCCCGAGGCCGTGCGCAGTGCCCGACTACAAGCACTCCTTGACTCTGAGCAAGACAACTAACTATACTACACGCTATGCATCCTACCACACACGCCGAGGTGGCCGTCCTCGTCCTCAACTGGAATGGCCGTAGCCTCCTGGAGACGTTCCTCCCCTCTTGGGTGCAACACACCCCCGCAGGCGCAGACCTCATCATCGTAGACAATGGCTCGACGGACGACTCCGTAGCCTTCGTCCGCGAGCACTATCCCGAGGTGCGCCTCCATCTCTTCACCGAGAACCACGGCTTCGCAGCGGGCTACAACAAGGCCATCGCCGAGCTGGACTACAAGACCGTCGTCCTCCTGAATAGCGACGTCGAGCTCAGCCGAGGCTGGCTCGATGAGCCCCTCCGCCTCCTCGACTCCGACCCCACGATCGCTGCCGTCCAGCCTACAATCCGTGCACAGCGTGACCCGAAGAGCTTCGAGTACGCCGGTGCCGCAGGTGGCTTCATCGACTCACTGGGCTATCCCTTCTGCCGTGGCCGTCTCTTCGGCACGCTCGAGGAGGACCATGGGCAGTACGCGACCCCCACGGATCTCTTCTGGGCATCGGGCGCCTGCCTCATCATCCGCCGTGACATCTATCTCGAGGTCGGCGGGCTGGATACAGTCTTCTTCGCCCATCAGGAGGAGATCGACCTGTGCTGGCGACTCAATGCCCGCGGGCATCGCATCGCCTTCGCCCCCACCTCGGTCGTCTACCACGTCGGTGGTGCCAGCCTCTCGGCAGAGAGCCCAAGGAAGGTCTTCCTCAACTTCAGGAACAACCTCCTGATGATCTACAAGAACCTCCCCGCACCCCGCCTGCACCATGTGCTGCTCTGCCGCTTCTTCCTCGACGTCTTCGCCGCCCTTGTCTACCTCCTCCAGCTCAAGCCCCGTCACTGCTACGCCGTCCTCGAGGGCTGGCGCTGCTTTATGATCAAGCGCCAGCGCTACGAAGAGGTGCGCAAGGAGAATATCGCTAAGACCGTCCGTCCCCTCCCCACCAGCCTGATGAAGCCCTACAGCCTCCTGGTGCAATACTACCTCCGTGGACGCCGACGCTACAGCGACCTCCCTCAATAACCCCCGCCTACCAGCCCACTCTCGCCTATGACCACCCTCAAGCCGCTGGCCGAGCGTATGCGCCCGACGAGCCTCGAGCACTACTTCGGCCAGTCCCATCTCGTCGGGCCGCAGGGTATCTTACGCCCTATGATCGAGCAGCAGCGCCTCCCGTCGCTGATCTTCTGGGGCCCTCCTGGAGTGGGCAAGACGACGCTCTCGGAGATCATCGCCCGCAGCCTCGACACCGCCTTCTACTCGCTGAGTGCCGTCCACTCGGGCGTCAAGGATGTGCGTGAGGTGCTGGAGCGCATCCAGAGTGAGCAGAGCGGGATCTTCGGCTCGTCAGTACGCCCCATCCTCTTCATCGACGAAATCCATCGCTTCAG
>ERZ773203.640-NODE-640-length-19177-cov-5.771467_pt1 | contig 19177 bp, 4 predicted proteins | sample MGYA00580529_ERZ773203 | MGnify/ENA primary metagenome ERZ773203 (study PRJEB29015, sample SAMEA2738176) | human oral metagenome | biome: human oral; feature: human-associated habitat; material: saliva | place: China | collected 2177 ... | reverse complement strand
TCACGCTGGACACGCAGGCCCCCGTCATCTCCAACCTGACGGTGAGCGGCGAGGGAGATGCTTCCGCGGTGTCCTTCGACGTCACCGATGCTTCCCCCGTGGCCGGCATCGACTTCCACGAGAGCGCCGACGGTACGTGGTACTACCGCAAGCTCGTCGAGGACGACGGCGAGATCCTGGCCGATGGCACGCACCGCTACCACTTCGACGTGCCCGTCTCGGAGCTGAAGGCCGCGTGGGCGGCGCAGGGGCGCACGGACGAGGCCCCGGTGACCCCGTACCTGTTCGCCTGGGACTGGGGCGTCAACCCCGCCAAGCAGGAGGTGCGCCTCCAGGGTGATCCTGCGCCTGCTCCGAGTGTGGATCCGACGCCCGCGCCTGAGCCCACGCCTGCTCCGAGTGTGGATCCGACCCCGGCTCCTGTTCCCGCGCCGCAGGGTGGAGCGTGGATCAGTGACTCTGTCGGCTGGTGGTACCGCTATGCGGATGGTTCCTACCCGGTGAGCCAGGCTGTGCGGATCGGCAACTCCATCTACCGTTTCGGTGCGGATGGCTACATGCGTACCGGCTGGGTGAGCGAGGATGGTGCCTGGTTCTTCCACGATGCGTCAGGTGCTCAGGCGAGTGGCTGGGTGAAGGATGGTTCTTCCTGGTACTACCTGGACCCTGCGATGGGTCGTATGGTGACTGGTTGGCTGCTTGATGGTCTGACCTGGTATTACCTGATGCCTGGCAGTGGTGCGATGGCCACCGGCTGGGTGAAGGACGGTTCCTCCTGGTACTACATGCACTCCAGCGGTGCACTGACCACCGGCTGGCTGAAGGATGGTGGCTCCTGGTACTACCTGAGCACCGACTCGGGAGCGATGTACACGGGCGGCCACTGGATCGGTTGGAAGTGGTACTACTTCAACGAGTCGGGACAGCTCGTTAGCTGATAGAGCTGCGAGACGCCTCGCCCGCGCCCCCGGAGAGTCTCCGGGGGCACGGGCCTTTGTCCGACCAGTAGGTCGGGACCGCCGTACTGCGGCTTCGCGCGCGCTTGCTTGTAGGGGCGCATATGGCACAAATCTTGGTTGTTGGTTGATTTGTCAGATGTGGTGGAAAGATGTTATGCAACCCTAGAAAAAACGGGTGATATGCGGCTGTATTGTCGCCTGTGGGTGCTCCCTGTGATTCCGGATTGATGCATGGTACTACGTACAAAGATGCCGCCTTGTCAATCGACACATGCTGAGAAGGAGTGTCTCAGGGGGTATTCAAAAACCCTATTGAGAGTTATGTTTGACACGAGGGGCCGTGGCCGTAACGCGGAGCCTTCACTTACCAACTGTCAATAGAGGGGGTCACAGATGTCCCATCGAAAGTCAACGGTTCTGGCGTTCGCGCTCGCCAGCGCCCTGTCCCTGACCGTGGTCAGCGTGCCAGCCGCATTCGCGGCAGACGCAGGCGCCGCCGGTCGGGTCCACACAGCCGCCCCGCTGCACGCCAATGCCGATGGGTTCACCGTCGATGCCGACGGTGTGCTCGTGTCGTACACGGGCACTGCAACGGATGTTCGCATCCCTGATGGTGTCACCGAGATCGCTACGAGCGCCTTTAATGACGCGAGTCTGACGAGCGTGTGGATCCCCGCGAGCGTGCGCGCAATCGATGACTATGTTTTTTCAGGCCAGCCGCTCACCCAGGTCACCTTCCAGGATGACGACGCCCATCCCTCGCAGCTGGAGACGATTGGGGACCGTGCATTCGCGAACACGGCGCTCGAGCACATCACACTGCCGCGATCTCTCACGATGGCAGGACTGGAGACCTTCAGCGACATGGCGAAGCTGCGCTCCGTCCACGTCGGTCCGAACGTGGTGGCCCAGGGCCTGTTCGCGGCATTTGCGCGTACCCCGCTCTTGGAAAGCATTGAGGTTGACGCGGCCAACCCGAACTACCAGAGCCTCGACGGCGTCCTGTACACGAAGGGCTTGACGCACCTGGCGACCTACCCGGAGGCGAAGAACGTCGGCGGTCACTACTCGGTCGCCGAGGGGACCTCGACGATTGACGAGGGAGCCTTCACGTCTGCGCGGATCGCCTCCGTGACCCTGCCCTCGACCCTGCGCCGCGTGGAAAAGGCGGCATTCGTTAGCTCGCAGGTCACCTCCCTGACTCTGCCCGACGGCTTCGAATCCATGGACAATATGGCGTTCTGGTACATGCCCAAACTGGAGCGCGTCGACCTGGGCGGCACGACGGTCGTGTCGGACAGCGCCTTCCGCTACGATAAGGCGCTCACCGAGGTGAACTTCCGCCCTGACCTGGGCCGTCTTGCCGCGGTGGAAGACTACGCGTTCGAGGACGCGCCAATCACCTCGGTCAGCCTGCCCGACTCGGTGACCTCGATCGGTAAGGGCGCGTTCTCTGCCGACACCGCCCTGACCTCTGTCCACCTGGGCTTGGGCATCGCCACCATCGGCGAATCAGCATTCGTGGGTTCGAACAACCTTGCCTCGCTGACCGTGGACCCCGCCAACACGGTGTTCACCGCGGAAGATGGCGTCCTGTACAGCAAGGGCGATGCTGGGCGCACCCTGGTCCTGTACCTGCCCACGAAGACGGACACCGACGTGACGGTTCCTGAGGGCACGACCGCTATCGCTGATGCCGCATTCGCGAACAACTCCTCCCTGCGCCGCGTCGTCCTGCCCGAGGGCCTGACAAGCATCGGATACGGCGCCTTCGACGGCTGCAACAACCTCACCGACATTGTCATCCCCGACTCGGTGACCGTCGCCCGAGGCCTGGTCAACAACGGCCTGGACACCGTCGAGCTGGGCTCGAAGGTCACGGAACTGTGGATGACCCCGCGCGACACCCCCACACCGCGCCACATCATCGTGCGCGGCGGAAACAACGGCGAGTTCTACTACGAGGGCAAGGCCTCCAATGGGCGCCCCGATAGCGCCTACTTCGGCGAGGGGATGACCAGCTTCACCTTCTGGTTTGACACGCCCCGCGTCCTGGTCCTGCCCTCGACCGTGCAGGACATCAAGCTCGCCGCCGACATGGCCTCGGACCTCAAGGCGGGCACCGAGATTTACGTCGCCGCCCCCAAGGGTTCGCAGGCGTGGATGCTTACCGAGAAGGCTATGAAGGAAGCCGGCTACAACACGGCCGCCCTCTTCGAGTACACCCGCCCGCAGGTCGCGGTGTCGGGTGACGGAATCACCGAGGCCGGACCCGGGTACACGCTCACCACCTCCGTGGGCACTCCGACGACCGTGAAGGTCTCTGCGCAGGGCGGTACCCTGGGCGGGCGCCAGGTGCGCGTGGTACAGATCGGCGGCGACGGCACGGAGACGGTTCTCCAGGACTGGGATTCGATGGAGGGTAGCTCGGACGAGAGTGCGTCCACCGCCTCCTACACCTGGACCCCAACGAGCGCTGATGTCTCCCTGCGCGTCGACGTGCGTCAGGATCCCCATGTTGTCACCTCGGCGACCGTCACCGTCAAGGATGCCTCTGACTCCGTGCCCTCCGGCGGCCAGTGGACGTGGGGCGTGCGCGGCTGGTGGTATCGCTACGCGGATGGTACCTACCCCTCGAACACGGCCAAGACCATCGATGGCCAGGTGTACCGCTTCGACGCAGACGGCTACATGCGTACCGGCTGGGTCTTCGAGCGGGGTTCCTGGTACTACCACGCTCTGTCCGGCGCACAGGCCACCGGCTGGGTTCTCGACGGGGGCTCCTGGTACTACCTGACCCCCGGGACTGGCCAGATGGCCACGGGATGGGTCAAAGACGGTTCGCACTGGTACTACCTGAACCCCGCCAACGGCAAGATGAAGACCGGATGGCACTACGAGAACGGCTCCTGGTACTACCTCAAGCCCGGCAGTGGCCAGATGGCGACCGGCCGCCTGTGGATCGTCTGGAAGCACTACCGATTCGCCGACAACGGCGCGTTGATCCGCTGATCCGCTGACCCGAAGGACTACCCATGCGTCGCGCCCGCCCCACCCGGACTCGCACCGGGGGAGCGGGCGCGCCCGCAACTCGACGCGAGGCGCGGCCACACGCCGTACCCGCCCTATCGCGTGCCCACAGGGATGTGCCGCGCGATCCCTCACCCTCATACAGCTCAACACTTTAGGTGTGAAGAAAGTGAGCCGACAATGTTCCACTACCGACGCGCAGCGCTGACGCTCATAGCGGCCGGCGTCCTCGCGCTTACCACGATCGGCGTGCCCGCAGCCTTTGCGGACGAGGCCGACGCCACCCAGGCCTCGTCACCCCAGCAGGGCGCGAACGACTCTCCTGCGACGATCATCGTCCAGCTCGAGGCAGGTGACGCGGGAGCCGACCGCGCCGCGTACTACGCGCAGATGAAGAAGCGCATCGGCGAGGCCGTAGCCGCCACTCTCCCGGGGGCGACCATCTCCGATGTGCGCGACTATCACCACGCCTTCGACGGCTTTGCGATCCAGGCCCCCGCCTCGACGCTCGGTGCCATCAAGGCGACGCCCGGCGTCACGGGCGCCTTCCTCGATGGCAGACACACGTTCGCCACGGATGACGAAATCTCGGGAGGCTATCGAGCTGTTGCCGGGGGCGACGAGTCGGATGCCGCCCTCGGCGCCGCGGCCCAGATGATGCGGGCCGGCGGCCTTACCCAGAAGGGCCAAGGCCAGGTCATTGAGCTCATCGACAGCGGCATCGACACCTCGCACCAGGCCTTCGCGGGCGACATGGATGCCGCAGCGCTGCGCTTCACGCAGGACTCGGTGGCCTCCGTTGCCTCGCAGCTAGGCGCCGGCAAGAGCGGCGTGTGGGTAAGCCCCAAGATCCCCTTCGCCTACGACTATGGCGACGGGGACACCGACGTGCTGGCCACGGAAGACGGCGGTGATGAAGCGCGCAGCGCGAATAACCAGGGGACGCACGTCGCAGCACTCGCGGCCGCCAACGGTGGATACTTCTCGGGGGCAGCACCCCAGGCTCAGCTCATCGTCGCGAAGGTAACGACCGATCCGGGCAATGCGGCCAGCGACGTGAATCTCCTGGCTGCCCTCGACGACGCGATGGTTCTCAAGCCCGACGTCGTCTCGGTCTCCTTCTCTAAGACCGAAGGAATGACGGACGACGCCGAGACCCTCTACTCCCACGTCTACGAGGCTCTCGGCGCGCAGGGCACGACCGTCTACGCGCCCGCCGGTGACGTCGAGCGCTACGGGCGAGCGGATGACCCCGATAATGGCGCGCTCGGCTTCCCCGCAGCCTTCTCCTCGACCCTCGCCGTGGCCTCTGTCAACGAGCAGGAGATCATGGGTGCGCTCACCTTCGGCGATCGCCTGATTGGCTATCGCCCCCTCGCTCGCATGAACAAGGGTGATGGACCCGGCTTCGACACTCTCGCCGAGGGCACGTACCGCGTCGTCTACGCCGGAAACGGATCGAGCGAGGACCTGACCAAGTACCTCGGCGCGGACTACGGGGACCTGTCGCGCACGATCCTTCTCGAGGAGCTGGGCGGCTACGACTCGGGCGGCAAGTCGGTGGAGGTCAAACACAAGATTAAGGCCCTCAAGTCCCTGACCAGCAAGCCCGCCGGCGTCCTACTCGGCCACTGGTACGACACTGAGACCCCCGTCAAGTGGTCGGTCGATCGCTGGTTCAGCCTGCCGATGGCCACCATCACGACCTCGGATCGCAATCGCCTCTACGACGCGATCAAGGCCTCGGAGAGCGGATCGATCGAGGTAAACGTTTCTCCCTCCACGATCCTCACCGTGCCCGAGGGCGTGCACGCCTCCGACTTCTCCTCCACCGGCGTGACCCCCAACCTGAGGCTTAAGCCCGAGGTGGCGGCTCCCGGAGGCAAGGTCATGTCCGCCACCCCCGGAAACTACTACGATCGCCTCTCCGGCACGGCCGAGGCCTCGGCCCAGGCCGGCGCCGTCGCTACCCTCGTGCGCCAGCGCGTCGCCTCCGACCCGGACTTCGCGAGCATGTCTGCCGCCGAGAAGAACGCCGTGGTCACGAACCTCCTGATGGGCACCGCCCGTCCGATCGCGGACGCGGAGCAAAATGACGGCACCTACTACTCGCCACGCCGCGTGGGCGCGGGCCTCGTGGATGCCCAGGGGGCCACGACCTCGTCCGTGTACCCGAGCGTCGTCGGGGCACAGGACCCCTCGCGCCCCAAGGCCGACCTGGGCGACGGAACCTCCGGGTGGACCTTCCAGGTGACCCTAACGAACGTCTCCGACACGGCCCGCACCTACACGCTGCGCGGACAGGCCCTGTCCGAAAAGGTCGCGAGCATGCTGTTCACGCGCCACTCGACGAACTGGGCTGGGCAGGGCATCGACCTGACCTTCTCCTCCGACTCGGTGACCGTGCCCGCCAAGGGAGCCACCACCGTGACCGTCACCGTGACCCCGCGCTCGGCCTTCGCCTCGTACGCGGCGGAGAACGCGCCCAAGGGCACGTTCATCGACGGCGCCGTCACCTTCACGAGCACCGACGGGGCTCCGAACCTCACCGTCCCCTACGTGGGCTTCTACGGCTCATGGGGTGCCCCCGCGATCTTCGACCTGGTCACCCCCGACAACCACATCAGCGGGTACGGATCGACGTTCATGAGCGGACGCCTGCCCTTTGGGCAGCAGAGCCCCTTTGACGTTGAAGACGAGAGGATGATCAACGGGGTCAACCCCGACCTCCTCGTCATCTCGCGCTCCACGGATGAGGATGCCCGCACCTCCGTCACCCCGGGCACGGTGCTGCTGCGCTCCGTGCCCTCCCTGACCTACACCTTCACCAACGAGGCCGGGGAGACGATCCGCTCCTTCACGTGCGGGCGCGCGGATCGGTCCATCTACGACGTGCACACGCGCTCGCCGCGCACGGTCGAGGACTCCGCGCCGGGCTGCGACCCGTGGTTCAACGGCTACGCGCCGGACGGCACCGAGCTGCCGGATGGACGCTACACGCTGACGATCGAGGCCTCGACCTACGGCCCGTCGCCCGCGACCCAGGCCATCAGCTACAGCGTCATCCTGGACACTCAGGCTCCCGTCATCTCGAACGTGACGGTGTCGGGTGAGGGCAAGGACCGCGTCCTGTCCTTCGACGTCACCGACTCCTCGGCGATTGCCGGTGTGGGCTTCTCGGCAACCCCGGACGGTAAGGTCGTTGAGCGCGGCGCCGAGGTCTACCCGACCGGGCGCGGCGAGGATGGGCTGGTCCACCTCCACTTCGACGTCCCGCTGAAGGACGCGCTGACGAGCATCGGCGGTGACCCGTCGACGATCTACCTGCACGTATGGGACTGGCCGGTCAACGGGGCAACGGCGCCGGTTGCGCTCAAGCCGATCCCCATGACGTCGCTGACGTTGTCGCACCAGTCGGCCACTCTCGGCGTGGGGGAGACCGTCACGCTGAGCGCCACCCATGAGCCCGCGGACGCGAACGTGACCGGCGTCGTCTGGTCCTCCTCGGACGAGGCCGTGGCGACGGTGAGCGCGACCGGCGAGGTCAGGGCGGTCGGCGCGGGCGATGTGACCATCACCGTCTCCGACCCGACGCAGCCGAGCGTGTCCGCCAGCGCCACCATCCATGTCAGCACCCCCGCGCCCACCCCCAAGGCCGGTACCTGGAAGCGCGATGGTCGCGGCTGGTGGTACCAATACGAGGACGGCACGTACCCCGCCGATACGACCCTCGCGATCGACGGAGCGACGTACCGCTTCGACGCGAGCGGCTACATGCGCACCGGCTGGGTGAGGGAGCAGGGCTCGTGGTACTACCACAGTGCATCGGGCGCGCAGGCGAGCGGGTGGGTCCTCGACGGGATCTCCTGGTACTACCTGGATCCGGTGACGGGCGTCATGGCGACCGGCTGGGTCAAGGACGGGGACACCTGGTACTACCTCAATCCCGCCACCGGCAAGATGGTCACGGGGTGGCTCAAGGACGGCGGTGCCTGGTACTACCTGAAAGCCGGAAGCGGCGCGATGGCCACGGGCCGACTGCGCATCTTCTGGACGTGGTACACCTTCTCCGAGACGGGGCAGCTGATCGGCTAGGTTGCCCCTGAGAGTGACCGTCCAGGCCCGCACGCCCTGCACCATGTGGGGTGTGCGGGCCTGGATGCTTGTGTCAAGCGACCAAGCGCCAAAATTCCCAGGGTTTTTTCAGGTTGTCTTGCTGTTGTCGCAAGGTTTGATCCTTACACTGAATGTCATCACAAGGGAATACGGCACGGACCATGAGGGTCCGGGACATGCCGACGAGACTTTTTCGAGGAGCCTTCTGGGAAAACTTGCACTGTGTTGATGGGATAAGCCGAGGGGTCGACCGCCAGGTCGGCCCCTCGGCTTATGCGCGGGCCTGCACAAAATGTCAGTGTGTGGACACTGAGTCATCTATCGGACATGCATACTGCACAACTGGAAGAACTTTCGCATAATGGGACGGCGCGTCAGCCAGACGCGCATCAGATCGTCATCTCGTCGATACGTAAGTGAGCCATTGATGTCCCGTCACTCCACCCCGGCACTCGCGCTCGCCGCAGCCCTCGCCCTGACCGGCGTGAGCGTCCCGGCGCTTGCAGCGAGCCCGCAGCCGGGCGGTGTCCTCCCCGCTAACCCCGCCCACGCCTCGTCTAAGGACGCGCAGTCGGGGACGCGAGTCGAGGACGCGCAGCTGTCCATCCGCCAGGCCGAGGCTGGGGGAGTGACCCTGCCCGACGCCTCGTCCGCGCAGGAGGCGGCCGACGACACCCCGACGACGATCATCGTCCAACTGGAGGACGGAACAGCCGGTAGCTCCACCCAGGCCACGCGCGACGTCGTGAAGGCCCGCATTGCCTCCGCTGTGGAGGGAGTCGTTCCCGGCGCTCAGGTCACGAACCTGCGCGATTACACGAACGCGCTCGACGGCTTTGCCATCGAGGCGCCCGGCTCCGCGCTCTCCGTGATCCGAAAAGTCGAGGGCGTGAAGACCGCGTTCATCGAGGGCGTCCACAAGCCGCTGGAGACTGCGGCGCAGGGCAGCGGTGCGCCCGTCCTCAAGAACGCCTCGTCCCTGGCGATGACGCGCGTGAACGAGGTCCCCCTCAAGGGTGATCGTCAGGTCATCGAGGTCATCGACTCCGGCCTGCAGACCGACCACGACGCCTTCGCCGGCTCGATGGAAGGCGTCGACGTACGCATGAGCCAGGCCGACGTGCAGGCCTTCGCGGGCAAGCTCCCGCACGGCGGAGCAGGCACGTACATCAACAGCAAGATCCCCTTTGCCTACGACTACGCGGACAACGATGCCGACGTCGTGCCCCATTCTGAGAAGGACCTGTCCCACGGTACTCACGTCACCGCGATCGCGGCCGCCAACGCGGACGTCCTGCAGGGCACCGCGCCCCACGCGCAGATCGTCGTCGCGAAGGTCGCCTCGGACGGGGACGGCTCGATGCCCGACAGTGCCCTGCTGGCAGCCCTCGATGACGCGCTCGTCATTAAGCCCGACGTCATCAACCTGTCCCTGGGCGACGACTCCGGCATGAGCAGCGACGCGGGCAGCGTCTTCGCCGGGGTGTACGAGAAGCTGAATGCCGCTGGCATCACCGTTAACGCCGCGGGCGGCAACGCCTTCTCCAACGCATACGGCAACAACTCTGGCCAGAACAAGCCGTTCGCGACCGACCCCGACACGGGTACGCTCGGCGAACCCGCCTCCTACAAGTCCACCCTGGCCGTCGCCTCAGTCGACAACCAGGAGGCCCTGTCCTACGTGAGCCTGGGCGATCGTAAGATCGCCTACCGCACCGCCCTCGACGGCCAAGGCGAGGCCGTGACCGGCCTGCGCGACATCCCCGAAAAGAGCTACCGCGTCGTCGACGGCGGCACCGGTGGCACAGGCCAGCTCGAGAAATACGCGGGCACCGACCTGTCCGGCGTGATCGTCCTCGAGGACAAGGGCGGTACGGACTCTCGCGACGGCTCGGCGATGACCGAGGAGCTCAAGGCGCGCAACCTGACGGCCCTCTCGCCGGCTCCCGCGGCCCTCATGGTCGCCGACACCGACGAAGCCGCTACGCCCTACCAGGCGATCCTGGGCTCGACCACCTCAATGCCGACGGTCACCATCACCAAGAAGGACGGCGAGGCAATCCGCGAGGCCCTGGCCGCCGCCAACGGAGCCGACGTCACCGTGACCGTTACGCACTCCGGCATCGTTCTGGCCTCGAACAACCCGACGGCCTCGGAGTTCTCGGCGTGGGGCGTGGCCCCCGACCTGACCCTCAAGCCTGAGATCGCTGCCCCCGGCGGCGACATTATGTCGGCCTACCTTGGCAACGAGTACCAGCGCCTGTCGGGCACCTCGATGGCCTCCCCGCAGGTCGCCGGCATCAGCGCCCTCGTGCGCCAGCGCCTCGCGAGCGATCCCGCCTTCTCCGGCATGAGCGCCGAGCAGAAGAACGCCGTCGTCACCAACCTCCTTATGGGCACCGCTCACCCGCTCAACGACGTCGAACTGGGCGACGGCACCTACTACTCGCCGCGCAAGGTCGGCGCGGGCGCCGTTGACGCGCTCGCAGCGACCACCGCGACCGTCTACCCGACCGTCGTCGGAGCCGCCGATCCCTCCCGACCCAAGGCAGACCTCGGCGATGGAACGAAGGGCTGGACCTTCCAGGTGCGCCTGACCAACCTCTCCGACGCTGCCCACACCTACACTCTCGGCGGCCAGGCGCTCTCCGAGATGGTCGAGGAGGGCCTCTTCCTCGAGCACTCGCAGAACTGGGCGGGCGCGGGCATCTTGCTGACTTTCTCCGGTGACGGCGTGGCCGAGGCCGGGGACGCCCAGCAGATTACGGTCCCCGCGAAGTCGGATGCCACCGTGACCGTCACCGTGACCCCCGAGTCCGAGTTCGCGACCTTCGCCTCGGCGAACACCCCGAAGGGAACCTTCATCGACGGCGCCGTGACCTTCACGAGCGAGGACGGGACCCCGAGCCTGACCGTGCCCTACCTGGGCTTCTACGGCTCGTGGGGAACGCCCAGCGTCTTCGACGGCAAGTGGTCGGACGACGAGACGACGCCCGTGCACGTTTACCGCTCGGCTCTGGTCAACGCCCACTCGTCCATCCCGCTGGGAGCGCTGAACCCGCTGTCGGACAAGCAGGACTCGAACCTGGTCACCACGATCAACACGCAGCGCCTCATCACGTCGCGCGCCAAGTGGGCGGGTGCCCCCGACAAGATCGCGCCGCTGACCGGCATGCTGCGCTCCGTCCCCTCGATGACTCTCACCTACCGCAACTCCGCGGGGCAGTCCGTGCGTTCCTACACGATCAACCGCGTGCGCAAGTCCCTCTACGACCTCGAGACCGGCTGGACGAAGCCGGGCGAGTTCGCCGGTGAGGAGCCCTTCTTCGACGGGTACGACGAATCCGGAAACGCACTGCCCGATGGTCGCTACACGCTGACGATCGAGGCCGCGACGGACGGCCCGTCCTCGCAGACCCACCAGATGAGCTACGAGTTCACGCTGGACACGCAGGCCCCCGTCATCTCCAACCTGACGGTGAGCGGCGAGGGCGATGCCCGCACGGTGTCCTTCGACGTCACCGACGCTTCCCCCGTGGCCGGCATCGACTTCCACGAGGACGCCGACGGCACGTGGTACTACCGCAAGCTCGTCGAGGACGACGGCGAGATCCTCGCTGACGGCACGCACCGCTACCACTTCGACGTGCCCGTCTCGGAGCTGAAGGCCGCCTGGGCGCAGCAGGGACGCACGGACGAGGCCCCGGTGACCCCGTACCTCTTCGCCTGGGACTGGGGCGTCAACCCCGCCAAGCAGGAGGTGCGCCTCCAGGGCGATCCGACGCCCGCTCCGACCCCGGCGCCTGAGCCGACGGCTGATCCGACGCCTGCTCCGACCCCGGACCCGACCCCGGCACCTGAGCCGAACCCGGCGCCCGCGCCTCAGGGCGGGGCGTGGGTCAGCGATTCGGTTGGCTGGTGGTACCGCTATGCGGATGGCACCTATCCGGCTGGCCGGACGCTGCAGATCGGAGGCTCCACCTATCGCTTTGGCGCGGATGGCTACATGCGCACCGGCTGGGTGAGTGAGGCTGGTTCGTGGTTCTACCACGACGCTTCGGGTGCCCAGGTGAGTGGCTGGGTGAAGGATGGCTCTTCCTGGTACTACCTGGACCCGGCGACCGGACAGATGGCCAGTGGTTGGCTACTTGATGGTCCGACCTGGTACTACCTGACGCCGGGAAGCGGCGCGATGGCGACCGGCTGGGTCAAGGACGGCTCCTCCTGGTACTTCATGGCCCCCAGCGGTGCGCTGACGACCGGTTGGCTGAAGGATGGCGGCTCCTGGTACTACCTGAGCACCGACTCCGGTGCGATGTACACGGGTGGGCACTGGATTGGCTGGAAGTGGTACTACTTCAACGAATCGGGACAGCTCGTCGGCTGACATAGCTGCGAGACTGTTCGCCCGCGCCCCGGAGACTCTCCGGGGCGCGGGCATTTGTTCGACCATTAGGTCGGGTCTGCCGCCCTCTGAGTTCGCGCGCGCTCGCTTGTAGGGGCGTTTAGGCTATAAATTCTGGCTGTTGGTTTATTTGTCAGATGCGCTGGAAAGATGTTATGCAACCCTAGAAAATACGGGCAAAAAACGACCGCATCGTCGCCTCTGTGCATTATCTGTCGGTTCGGATTGATGCATGGTACTACGGGAAAAGATCGCAAAAGTCCGACCGACACATGCTGAGAAGGAGTGTCTCAGGGGGTATCCGAAAACCCTATTGAGAGATATGTTTGACACGAGGGGTCGTGGTCGCAACACGGAGCCTTCCCTTACCAACTGTCAATAGAGGGGGTCACAGATGTCCCATCGAAAGTCAACGGTGCTGGCGTTCGCGCTCGCCGGCGCCCTGTCCCTGACCGTGGTCAGCGTGCCCGCCGCGTTCGCGGCTGACGCGGGTGCCGTCGGTCCGGTGAACGCAGCCGCCCCGCTGCACGCCAATGCCGATGGGTTCACCATCGACGCCGATGGCGTGCTTGTGTCGTACACGGGCACTGCGACGGATGTTCGCATCCCCGAGGGCGTCACCGAGATCAGCACAAATGCATTCACTGACGCGCAGCTGACGAGTCTGTGGATCCCCGCGAGCGTGCGAGCGATCGACGACAACGCCTTCTCGGGCCAGCCGCTGACCCAGGTCACCTTCCAGGATGACGATGCGCATCCCTCGCAGCTGGAGACGCTTGGAGAACGCGTCTTCGCATACACCCCGCTCGAACACGTCACGCTGCCTCGCTCTCTCAAGGCGGCGGGCCTCGAGACCTTCAGTGATATGGGGAAACTGCGCTCCGTCCACGTTGGCCCGAACGTCCAGGCCGACGGTCTTTTCGCTGCATTCGCGCGTACTCCGCTACTGGAGAGCATCGAGGTTGACGCGGCCAACCAGAACTACCAGAGCCTCGAAGGGGTCCTGTACACGAAGGGTCTGACCCACCTGGCGACCTACCCGCAGGCGAAGAACGCCGGCGGGCACTACACGGTCGCCGAGGGGACCATGACCATCGACGAGGGCGCTTTCTCCTCCGCGCAGATCACCTCCCTGGCTTTGCCGTCGAGCCTGCGCCACGTGAACAGGGGTGCGTTCGTGGGGTCGCAGATTACCTCCCTGACCCTGCCCGAGGGCTTCGAGTCCATGGACGACACGGCCTTTTGGTACATGCCCAAGCTGCAGCGAGTCGACCTCGGCGGCACCAAGGCGCTGACGGATAGTGCCTTCCGCTACGATAAGGCGCTCGCCGAGGTGAACTTCCGCCCCGACCTGAATCGCCTGACCGACGTTGGCGACTACGCCTTCGACGGTTCGGCTCTCGTCTCTGTGTCGTTGCCCGACTCGGTAACCTCGATCGGTAAGGGCGCGTTCGCTGGGAACGCTGCGCTCCGGTCTGTGCATCTGGGCTCGGGCCTGACCTCCATCGGTGAATCCGCATTCGTGGACGCGAGCAACCTCGCCTCGCTGAGCGTCGCCCCCACCAACTCGGCGTTCTCCGTGGAAGACGGCGTCCTGTACAGCAAGGGCGATACCGGGCGCACCCTGGTCCTGTACCTGCCCACGAACCGGGCCACCGAATTCACGGTTCCCGACGGCACGGTCGCTATTGCCGACACCGCCTTCGCGCACAACACGTCCCTGCGTCGCGTCGTCCTGCCCGAGGGGCTGACGACCATCGGCTACGGTGCCTTCGACGGGTGCGACAACCTCACCGACATCGTCATCCCCGACTCGGTAACCGTGGCCCGAGGCCTCGTCAACAACGGTCTGGATACGATCGAACTGGGCTCGCAGGTCTCGGAACTGTGGATGACGCCGCGAGACACCGCCACCCCGCGCCACATCATCGTGCGCGGCGGCAACAACGGCGAGTTCTACTACGAGGGCAAGGCCACCAACGGCCGCCCCGACAGCGCCTACTTCGGCGAGGGGATGACCATCTTCACCTTCTGGTTCGACACGCCCCGAGTTCTGGTCCTGCCCTCGACCGTGCAGGAGATCAAGCTCGCGGCCGACATGGCACAGGACCTCAAGGAGGGCACCGAAATCTACGTCGCCGCCCCGAAGGGCTCGAAGGCGTGGACCCTCACCGAGGCGGCCATGAAGGAAGCCGGCTACAACACGGCCAACCTCTTCGAGTACGCTCGCCCGCAGGTCGCGGTGTCAGGCGACGGAATCAACGAGGCCGGCCCCGGGTACACGCTCACCACCTCCGTGGGCGCGCCGACGACCGTGAACGTCTCCGCTCAGGGCGGCACTCTGGGTGGGCGCCAGATACGCGTCGTGCAGATCGGTGGGGATGGTACCGAAACGGTTCTCCAGGACTGGGACTCGATGCAGGGCAGCTCGGATGAGAGCGCATCCACCGCCTCCTACACCTGGACCCCGACCAGCGCCGACGTCGTCCTGCGCCTCGACGTGCGCCAGGATCCCCGCGTCATCACCTCGGCGACCGTGACCGTCAAGGCCGACTCCGACTCCGCTCCCGCTCAGGGCACGTGGACGTGGGGCGCTCGCGGCTGGTGGTACCGCTACGCGGATGGCACCTACCCCTCGAACACGGCCAAGACCATCGACGGCCAGGTGTACCGCTTCGACGCGGATGGCTACATGCGTACCGGCTGGGTCTTCGAACGGGGCTCGTGGTACTACCACGCGCTGTCCGGCGCTCAGGCCACCGGCTGGGTCCTCGACGGCGTCTCCTGGTACTACCTGACCCCGGGAAGTGGCCAGATGGCCACGGGATGGGTCGAAGACGGTTCGCACTGGTACTACCTGAACCCCACCAACGGGAAGATGAAGACCGGATGGCACTACGAGGACGGCTCCTGGTACTACCTCAAGCCCGGCAGCGGCCAGATGGCGACCGGACGCCTGTGGATCGTGTGGAAGTACTACCGATTCGCCGACAACGGCAAGTTGATCCGCTGATCCACTGACCCGAAGGACTACCCATGCGTCGTGCCCGCCCCGCCTGGACTCGTGCCGGGGGAGCGGGCGCGCTCGCAAGGCGACGCGGGCACCGCATACGCTCCGCCCGCCCTATCGCGCCCCACAGGGATGTGCCGCGCGATCACTCACCCTCATGCAGCTCAACACTTTAGGTGTGAAGAAAGTGAGCCGACAATGTTCCACTACCGACGCGCAGCGCTGACGCTCATAGCGGCCGGCGCCCTCGCGCTCACCACGATCGGCGTGCCCGCCGCCTTTGCGGACGAGGCCGACGCCACCCAGGCCTCGTCGCCCCAGCAGGGCGCGAACGACTCCCCGGCGACGATCATCGTCCAGCTTGAGGCGGGCGACGCCGGGGCCGACCACGCCGCGTACTACGCGCAGATGAAGAAGCGCATCGGCGAGGCCGTAGCCGCAGCTCTCCCGGGTGCGACCGTCACCGACGTGCGCGACTACCACCACGCCTTTGACGGTTTTGCGATCCAGGCGCCCGCCTCGACCCTCCGTGCGATCCAGGCGACGGCTGGCGTCAAGGGCGCTTTCCTGGACGGAGACAACTCCTTCGTCACCGACGAGGAGATCAACGGACAGTACCGCGCCGCTGCCGGCGGTGGAGACTCCGGCATCACGCCCGGGGCGGCGGCGCGGATGATGCGAGCCAACGCGGCCTCCCAGAAGGGACAGGGCCAGGTCATTGAGCTGATCGACAGTGGTATCGATACCTCGCACGAGGCCTTTGCTGGCGACCTGGATGCCGCGTCACTGCGCCTCACGCAGGATGCGGCAGCTTCCCTGACCTCCCAGCTGGGCGCGGGCAAGGCGGGAGTCTGGGTCAGCCCCAAGATTCCTTTCGCCTACGACTACGGTGACGGGGACACGAACGTGCTCGCCACGGACGAAGGAGACGATCATGCGCGCGCTGCGAACACCCAGGGCACGCGCGTCGCCGCGCTCGCGGCGGCTAACGGGGGACAGTTCTCCGGGGCGGCACCCCAGGCGCAGCTCATCGTCGCGAAGGTAACGAAGGATCCGGGCAATCACGCCAGCGATGTCGACCTGCTGGCGGCGCTCGACGACGCGATGGTCCTGCGCCCCGACGTCATCTCCGTGTCTTTCTCCAAGACCGAAGGAATGAGCGACGCCGCCGCGTCCCTCTATTCCCAGGTCTATGAGACCCTCGGCGCGCAGGGCACGACCGTCTACGCGCCCGCCGGGGACGTTGAGCGCTATGGGCGCGCGGACGGCCCGGACAATGGCGCGCTTGGTTTCCCCGCCGCCTTCTCCTCGACCCTCGCGGTCGCCTCGGTCAACGAGCAGGAGATCATGGGAGCCATCACCTACGGCGACCACCTGATCGGATACCGCCCCGTCACCCGCATGGGCAAGGGCGACGGACCGGGATTTGACTCTCTTGCCGAGGGAACCTACCGCGTCGTCTACGCCGGAAACGGCTCGAGCGAAGACCTGACGAAGTACCTGGGCGCGGACTATGGGGACCTGTCCCGCACGATCCTCCTCGAGGAGCTGGGAGGCAACGACTCACGCGGTAACTCGGTGGAGGTCAAGCACAAGATCAAGGCCCTGAAGTCCCTGACGAGCAAGCCCGCCGGCGTTCTGCTCGGGCACTGGTACGACACTGAGACCCCCGTCAAGTGGTCGGTTGATCGCTGGTTCAACCTGCCGATGGCGACTATCACGACCTCGGACCGCAACCGCCTCTACGACGCGATTAAGGCCTCGGAGAGCGGATCGATCGAGGTCAGTGTCTCTCCCTCCACGACCCTCACCGTGCCCGAGAGCCTGTCCGCGTCGGACTTCTCTTCGACCGGTGCCACCCCTGACCTGCGGCTCAAGCCCGAGGTCGCAGCACCCGGCGGCAGGGTCGCGTCCGCCACACCCGGAAACGACTACGACAACGAGTCTGGCACGGCCGAGGCCTCGGGTCAGGCCGCCGCGGTCGCAACCCTCGTGCGTCAGCGCGTGGTATCCGACCCCGCCTTCGCGGGTCTGTCGGACGCCGAGAAGAACGCCGTGGTCACGAAGCTCCTGATGGGTACCGCCCGCCCGATCACGGACGCGCAGCAGGATGACGGTACCTTCTACTCGCCTCGCCGAGTGGGTGCCGGCCTGGTTGACGCTGCGGGGGCCACGACCTCGTTCGTGTACCCGAGCGTCGTCGGGGCAGCGGATCCCTCGCGTCCCAAGGCCGACCTGGGTGACGGAACCTCCGGGTGGACCTTCCAGGTCACCCTGACGAACGTCTCCGACACCGCCCACACCTACACGCTGGGCGGGCAGGCGCTGTCCGAAAAAGTCGAGAGCATGCTGTTCACTCACCACTCGACCAACTGGGCGGGGAAGGGCATCGACCTGACCTTCTCCGCGGACTCGGTGACCGTGCCCGCCAAGGGAGAGTCCACCGTGACCGTCACCGTGACCCCGCGCGAGGCCTTCGCCTCGTACGCGGCCGCGAACACCCCCAAGGGAACCTTCATCGACGGTGCCGTGACCTTCACGAGTACCGACGGGGCTCCGAACCTCACCGTCCCCTACATGGGCTTCTACGGCTCCTGGGGCGCCCCGGCGATCTTCGACCAGGTCACCCCGAACAACCACATCAGCGGCTACGGGTCGACCTTCATGGACGGAAACCTCCCGTTCGGACAGCAGAGTCCCTTCGACGTCGAGGACGAGAGGATGATCAACGGGGTCGATCCCGACCTCTTCATCATCACCCGTTCGACGGGCGAGAGCGCGCGTAGGGGCGTGCACCCGGGCACCGTGCTGCTGCGCTCCGTGTCCTCCCTGACCTACACCTTCGCCAACGAGGCCGGACAGACCATCCGTACCTTCACGTGCGGGCGCGCGGATCGGTCCATCTACGACGTGCAGGAGCGCTCGCCGCGCACTGTCGAGGACTCCGCGCCGGGCTGTGCCCCCTGGTTCTCCGGCTACGCGCCCGATGGAAGCGAGCTGCCGGATGGACGCTACACGCTGACGATCGAGGGCACGACCGAGGGGCCCTCGCCCTCAACCCAGCAGATCAGCTACGGTCTCACGCTGGACACCAAGGCCCCCGTGATCTCGAACGTGACAGTGAGCGGTGACGGTAACGACCGCGTGCTCTCCTTCGACGTCGCTGACTCCTCGCCCATATCGGCCGTCGGTTTCTCGGCCACCGCCGATGGTCCCATCGTCGAACGCGCCACCGAGGTCTACCCGACCGAACGCGGGGAGGACGGGCTGGAACACCGCCACTTCGACGTCCCGCTGAAGGACACGTTGACGAGCATCGGTGGCGACCCGTCGTCCATCTACCTGCACGTGTGGGATTGGCCCGCCAACAAGGGGACGGCTCCGGTCGCCCTCAAGGCGATCCCCATGACGTCGCTCGCGTTGTCGCGCGAGTCCGCCACGCTCGGTGTGGGGGAGACCGTCACGCTGAGCGCCACCCACGAGCCCGCGGACGCCAACGTGACGGAGCTTTCCTGGTCCTCCTCGGACGAGGCCGTGGCAACCGTCAGCGCGACCGGCGAGGTGCGCGCGGTGGGCGCGGGCGACGCGACTGTCACTGTCTCCGACCCGACCCAGCCGAGCGTGTCCGCCAGCGCCACCATCCACGTCAGCGCCTCC
>ERZ773203.639-NODE-639-length-19207-cov-33.281537_pt1 | contig 19207 bp, 34 predicted proteins | sample MGYA00580529_ERZ773203 | MGnify/ENA primary metagenome ERZ773203 (study PRJEB29015, sample SAMEA2738176) | human oral metagenome | biome: human oral; feature: human-associated habitat; material: saliva | place: China | collected 2177 ... | reverse complement strand
CGCATTTTTGCGCATTTTTGGCCTGATTTTTTGCGCTGATTTTGGGGTCATTTTGGAGCCAATTTTAAGCGCATTTTTAGGCTCTTTTTCGACCCCTATTTTTGACTCAAAAATCGACCCGGTCAGCAGCGCAACTCAGGGTCCAAAAATCGACCTCAAAAACCAGCCTATTTCGACCCCGGGGTAAGCCTCAGGATTGGCCTCCAATTGAAGGCTATCATTACTACGATTTGTTACCACTTTTTACCATTTGGTACCATTTCGAGGCGGACAAAATGTCCGATAAATGCTCGGTAAAATGTTCCAATATGGCGCAACCTGCTTTAGTAGGGTGTTCCGATTTTCCCCGTTCCGGGGCGAAGCCTCGTAGCGGATTTGCGCACGCAGGTAGTGGACCTATTCACAAGCACCCCCAAAAGGGCATTATTATAATATAGAAAATAGCTATTTATATATGTCATTACCAAACTACCTAAGCAGAATCAAATCTGCCGGCGTTTACAGGTATGTGTTTGACAAGTCGGTTGTACCCTCAGGCGAAGAGACCACTCTCCGTCTTGTGGTGGGTTATTCGGAGCTTGGACCATTCAACACCCCTGTCTACATCAAGGACGCCGCCGAGTTTATCCAACTTTTCGGTAATATCAGTCGCCGAATGGAAAAGCGTGGGGTATACTTCCATCGATTGGCTATCCAGGCCCTGGATCGTGGTCCTATCCTCGCACTCAATATCAAGCCATTTAACGCCGGGGAAACCCCGGAAGAATCGTCCATCTATACCTTCTCCGGGGTAGATATCTTCGACGGACTCTCCAAGGTCCGCGGGGGTAAGTGCGTCGTGGCTTCCACTACCAAGGGTCAGCGAGACACCGGCGTAGTGTCTATCTACGACACGAACCGATTCTGGAGCGTGGATGCTAACCGTCTTCATGATATCCGCATCTCCAAGGGGGATAAGAACGGCTATGTCCGTATCGTTCAGACCTCTACCAAGGACGACTCCGTTACGGTCTTCTTCCGCCCTACCGTCCCTTCGGGCTATGCCGTGAAGATCTCCGACTGGTTCTCCAACAACCGCGAAGACCTCCCCACCTACCTCGAGTCGATCAAGGATCGTTACCTCGATGAGTACTTCGGTGAAGTGTATGTGTTCAAGGGTAACCTGAATAAGGAATCCCTCTTTGAATATACCGGTTCCCTCGGCTCCAGTCTCCCCTGTCAGTTCGTCTATGCTAAGGACTCCGATGGCGATCTCATCTATTGGGACGTTCCTACGGCCTCGGAAATCCATGCTGCCACGACCCCGGCGAAGATCGAAGAGCTAAGCAGAAAGTACTACCAGTATCCCGTTCTTAAGTCTATCAAGACCTACCAGGGCGGTCGTCCTGAGGAGTTTGTCCTCTGCGAGGTCTCCGAAGCTGGTACAGAAGAGTGGACTGAGGTCGCTCCCCGATATGAGAAGAAGCGATTCAATGTATCTGTCTCCTCCTCGGCTGACCAGTGGAAGGAATTTACCGGGGTCGATGTGAAGAAGCTCCCCCGTATTAACGGACAGCAGTGGATCACCTCAGAGCATGAAGCTATCCTCGCCTGGCAGAAGTTCTGCGTCGTGGAGGATGGTCAGGTAAAGGTCAATCCCGGATACCTCAACTCGTATGGGGAGAAGGCCGATGCCCTGGATGATATGTCTGCCGTGAGCACCAGTAACTTCCTCGGTCATTACACCGGCACGCTCCTGCCAAACTTCCGCGATAGCCTGGGTAACTATATCTCCCTCGACCTTACCTTCAACCTCGACTATAACAACCACAAGTGTCTGATGCATTTCAACGAGCTCTTCCTCGACGAGATTGCCGAAGCTGACCTTGATGGTGATGGAGAGTTTGAGTATGACCGTGGCGAGCTCGCCCCTGCCTCGTCGAAGAAGCTGTATACGAAGGAACAGACGGTGACGGAGAAGAAGATCCGAGACAAGGAAGCGGAGATCGCCACTAAGAAGGCCGCTGGAGAGAACACCGATAAGCTCGAGGCAGAACTCAAGGGTCTGCAGGACAAGCTCGCGGAGATCATCAAGCCCACGAAGGTAAGGAGCTATTTCTCCCTCGTCTGCTCAGGTCTCGGTCTCGGTAACCTCGAGGCTGGTACGGAACTCCGCAATGCTATTGATGCCGGCGTTCATGTCTACCCCACAGGTCTCTACCTCGAAGGGTATGAGTACAAGTCTATCGCTCGTACCGACACGGGGAAGACCCTTCAGGACAAGATCTTCGGCGTCCTCTCGTACAAGGGTATCCGTGAGGCTCTGACCAATAACATCGACGTAGACTACCACTACCTCATCGACACGTTCCAGTCTTACCCCGGTTATGGTATGAAGAGCCAGCTGTCGGCTATCGCTATGGCTAAGGACAATGCCCTCGCACTCCTTAACTTCCCTCCGATGGATGCTATCATGAGCCATTGTGGTCATTCCCGATACGATGGTGGCTTTGATATGAAGGAGGTCACGAAGATGCAGAATGGTATTAGCCTTCCCGCAGAGACCCAGGGAGCGTCCTGGTGTGCTTTCTATACCCAGCTGGTGATGCAGGAAGGGGCAGTGAAGCAGACGATCCCCTCAGCAGCCCTCGTAAGTAACCTCTTCATCGACAAGTGGCAGAATCGTCTCCCTTACTATATCGTCGCCGGTCCTAACCACGGTCTCGTAGAGTATAACGGTCTCGTCAGTCCTGACTACAGCTACGCGAGGAAGGATCTGGATGTCCTGGAGCCATTTGGTGTGAATGCTATCGTGAGACTGCCCCGTTACGGAGTCGTGATCAACTCCAACCAAACGGCTAAGCAGACGCCGGTCTCAGCCCTCTCTAAGGTCCATGTCCGTGAGTTGGTCATCTTCCTCCAGAACGAGATTGAGAACATGCTCCGTGGTTACCAGTGGGAGCTCAATACCCAGGAGCTTCGCGAGAAGATCAAGGCCAAGGCCGATGTGAAGCTTGACCTGATCCGTGCTAACGGTGGGGTCTATGACTACCGAACGAAATGTGACAGTGAGAACAATACCCCAGAGGTCATTGATAACGAGATGGTCATTCTGGATATTGACATCGAGCCTGCCCGTGGAGCCGGTAAGATGGTCCAAACCCTTACTATCTACCGTACCGGAGGTATTAAGAGTTCACCAAGGTACTAAGCAAAAAAAAAGGAGGACCGAAAAGTCCTCCTTTTTTTATCTAATAATTTTTACTTGAGCGGATCTGATAGCTCCGCGTAATTACTTAAGCGGATCTGATAGCTCCGCGTAATTACTTAAGCGGATCACCAAATTTGGTAATATACTCATCAATAGTCTTAATATCCCCACAACATACCACGGCGAGCTTCATGATCGACTCGAAGCTGGATTCCATCTCCATATCCACACCGGTATCCACACTCACGATAAATGGCTTCTCAAACAACTCACGTAGTACGATAAGATAGTTCTTACTGGAGATCCTCCCATTGACTGACACTTCCCTCTTAGACTTCACGAGGGCTCTCAGCTCACTGAGGAAGTACTTGAAGGTATTATTCATTCCATCTATCTCGTCCTGGAGTTCCGTCGTGGCTTCACCATTGGGGACCTTTGCGATGAGATTCTGAATCTTACTGTACTTATCCATATGAAAACGGAAGAGATTGCTTTGGAAGGTCTTCCATCGGGTGACGAGGGACTTAGGAGTATTGCCAATACCATTATTAGCCAGCTCGGTGAGCTTAGTATTTAGCTCCTGTAACCACGCTTCCCACTCGTTTTCAATATCCTTACGGTCACGAAGGACTGAATTGATGTCTTCCAGGGAGTATACGAGACTACCCCGGTTAAGAGACTCTGCGATGTAATTTGATAATGATTTCATAATATACGTATATATTAAATAATAAGGGGGCTCAGATGCGCCCCCTTGTGTTTTTATGGTATATATGGGTGTGATCTTAGAAGAGCGTAAAGAGGGTCTCTTCGACATCATCGAGGAGCTTAGGATCTTCCGTGTAGCTGAACATTCGGAGCTTCGCGATAGCATCCACGATAGCGGCATGGTATCGGGCTTCCGTGTCGAGGAGGATAGCTTCTGCATCTTCACCGGCTTCGACCAGTCCGTTGTCCTTGAGGTCTTCAACCACATCCTCGACGCACTCCTGATAGAGCTCGTCCTCGGCATCGTCTTCGTCGTACTCTTCTTCTTCTTCGTCTTCGTCGTACTCATCCTCGTCACAATCGACAAGACCACTGAGACGCTCATTCACCGCATCGACGAACTGGTTGAGTACTTCCTGAATTACTTCTTCTGCTGGAGTGACCTCCGTCTCGGGATCTAATACCTGAACGGTATTTGTGTTCACATTCTCTACCACAATCCCGTTGGTAGCTGCGATAAGGACCTTGAAGTAGTAGTTACCATAGCACACTACCTCACCCTGCTTTGCTTCACTGATACGCATAATTACTTAAATATAGATAAATAGTTCTTAAATTTGTTAAAATAGCCTTTGAATAGGACCACGCAGACGGCTTTTTGTAGACTGGTGGTGTTGGAGGAAGCATCTAAGTAACTGAGTATGACCTCCACATTATTGAGTGTGGTAGAAGCGGACTCCTGACTAAAAGTCTTTCTATACCACGAGGACTCTTCGTCCCGGAGGTGTTCTTTCAGCTCGTCGATGGATAGTTCCGACCAGCAAGGGGTCGAGTCATCTTCAAAATGTAGGAGGTGCATACTTAGTTTATCTTTTGCTTACATTAATATATAGGAGAATGCTTCCGGTTTTTTACATACAGGAGGCGTACCCAGGCAAAATGTTTCCTTTCTGAGGGATAGGCCAGATTCCATTGCTTGTCATAGGCCTCGCGTTCGAAAGAAATAGCATAGTAGGCCTTCGTGGGACTAAAATACCAAAAACATTTGATGAGCCACTCGACTAAGTACCAGATATAGAAGAAGATATACCCCATCTCCTGCATCTGTTTGGTATGGATAGTCTCGTGGGTGACCATCATTCGGAATTTTACCCCAGTCTTACTCTTATGCTCCTTACGAACAAAGAGCACCCCGAAGAGGTTGATAGCGGTATATCCGGGGAAAGGGAGGAATCGGTTATAGATTATTTTCATAAATACCGAGCTCGTTTTGAAGCACTTCCAGTCGCTTGTCCTTGTTTGGCCAGTCGTCCTTGTGCTTGGTCTCGATCTCCTCACACCATTCCTCAGCGAGTTTCTTCGCCTCGGCATAGGTACGAATATCTAATCCCTCGTCACACCAGTTTTCTACGTAACGGCTGACCGTTCCGACCCAGTTACTCTGAAGGCCGGGGTAGTAGATAGTCACTACCGCCTTAGGCTCATCAAAGACCCACATCTCCCGGTCGTCGAGTTGGTGATGCTGCTTAGCCATATAGTCTATCGCTTAAGAGATTTCCACTCGTCTACACTGACGTCCTTGGTAAAACCGTCCCCACTGACCATTACGGCAATAGCATCGTGGCTATGGAGGCTCTCGAGGTGACTGACGATGAGCTTGAAGCCATCGATTCCCTTCATCCCACCAATAGCATTACCGAGCATTCGCACCGCATCTTCGACGAACTTAGGCTGAGCCCCGTTCTTCTCGGCAAAAGCCTGTTCGTCCTGACGCTTACAGAACACCAGGGTCTCCGTGGTAAGGGTCTCCCGACAGAGATCGACGAGATCCTCAATCCAAACCATCTCCTCCATCTCCACACCGATACGGGCTACTGATCGCTGACTGTGAGGGATACCATAGACATCGCGTGTCTCCGCGGCATGAAGGCTAAGCTCCGTACTACAGGGACAGGCCGAGCTATAGACGAAGTCCAGCCACATAACCTTGCGGTACTTGCCGTCCTTGTCCAGGTCTACGTCAAAGGACACCTGATAGTACTGCCAACCACCTTCCTTCGTCCCGTCTTCCTTGGTCGTGCGAAGGGCCTCCTGCCAGAGGTAGTAGTCGAAAGACATAGTGATATGGGCATCAAAACTCTCCAGATCCTTCTTGTACTGGTCGAGGACCTTACACAGCTCGTTGATATCAAAGACCGAGTCCTGGTTCTTGTAGGCCGTACGGATGATTCGACTCATGTTGATGCCTTTCTTCTCCGCCTCCAGACTGACTGTACCGGTGATATTGGCATTGATATCCATAAGACCCCCGCTCTTCTTTCGGAGCTTCAGGGGCATGTGAAATCCGTGAATACCTACCATCTCAATGGGGATAGTATGCACCTGGGTATTCTGCAGGTCGGGAAGGGTCTTCACATAGGCCGCATCAGCGACAAAATCCTTCTCGTAAACGCGTTTTAGCTTTCGTACATCCATATTTTGTTAATTAACTTGTTCTGAATAGATTTGATCGAGGTGGAGGAAGAACTCCTCATTTTCCTTGGAAAGATAATACTCCATAAAAGGGTCCATAACGTGTATATTTTAGAGTTAGACACCTATATATAGGATATTATCCGAGGTATTTTACTATCCAGTACCGTTTGTCTTCGTACTGGTTGGTGAGAAGGTCTCCTAAGTACACCTCTTTTACCTCCCCGTCAAGCCACGTGAGGGTTTTCATCGGGATATATTTGTGACCCTTATGCCACCAGGCAAATTTCTCCGGACCGTACTGGTAAATCCCATCGTCGGCATAGGGGTTAATGCTATCCACCTCATATAGAACCACCGGTTGGTGGAAGAATTTCGTTAGATTTCCTCCCACCAACTGGTTGATTCTCAATAGGGTTGGGTCAAGCAGCATGCTTGCGACGTACTTTTAGTGAGTTTCGATGGTCATACTCCTCTCTTATCTCCCCAAATACGGATATGAAGTCGGTCACAGAACCTCCACCCACGCTTATAACAGACGGGTAAGGCCTTCTCCGTACTCGTGTTGATCTGGGAAAGAGTCTGACCTTCGGGCATGATGAGTACCCGGCTATGGACATACGAGCCAAACTCCTTCACCAGCGGGTCCATAACCTCATCGACCATTTTCTCCGTCTCGTCGTTGGTATAGACGAACTTAAACTGGAACGCATTGGCTTGGGCAACAAACTCCGAGAGAGCCTTGGGATTATAACGGTTCTTGTGGTGCATCTTCCTCTCTTTCTCCGGGACCTCTGTTCCCTCAAAACAGCCTGAGTTAGCGAGCTTGGGGGACACTGACCAGAGACTGACGTAGTGGAAAAGGGTCTCCGTGGGGAGGATACTACCATTCGTCTCGACCGTGATCTTCACCTCCTTGTGTCGGTTCTTAAATTCCCTCAGGAGTTCACCCAGGGCCTCTTTCTGAAGTAGGGGTTCTCCACCGGTGATAACGAGGTCGGTGATAGTATTTCCCTTCATCTTCTCCTCGATCTCGTGAATAGCTTCCTCGATCTCCATAGGTTTCACCGGTTCGGCGTGGTGAGAGGTATAAGGGGTATCGCAGATAGACCCTCCGGCGAAGACACAACGGAGATTACATCCATTGAGTCGTACGAAGATCGCAGGACAGCCAGTCCATACCCCTTCCCCTTGGATGGTAGGACCGAAGATTTCATTTATGCTAATTTTCATATATTTTCCAACAATTTAGCCACTTGTACCTTAGGGAACAGTCGATAGGGGTACTTCCTTCCTCCTTTCCCGTCGGTACGGAACTCAAAGGCCACTCCCAGGGATCCGATCTTATAGTCGATCATAATGGTCTTACCGGTTCCACCACTGATCCGGTAACGGATAGGTCTCATCTTGCGAGCAATAGAGGTAGCCATATCCTTCTCCGACGGCACCTCGATGCACTTAGTCGGGGTGAGGTAGACATAGTCTCCTCCGATGAGTTTAGCCATAAGACAACCGAGGGAGGTCATATCCGCTGTAGCGGTCAGCTCCTCGGTGAACTTTACTCCATCTCCACTCCTATACCAATCGGCAACGGTCTCGGGGTCGATACCAAAAGTAGTGAAGAAATTCACAAATGCCGGGGACAGTTCCTCTTCCCAATCGGTGGTATTCATGAAGTTCACGCTGATACCACTGAGCTGGGCCGTATCCATCTTACAGCTGATATAGACCGGGGCCTTACCGGGGATCTCCACCGTGATATCGGCGATGACCTTGGCGGATTCTGAACCGGCAAAGTCCTTATTCACGACCAGATTCTTATCAAAAATCCACCCATCTCGGTTTCTCCTCGTGTCTCCAGAACCCGTGAGGAGGACGATGGAGTTGACCTCATCCACACTGATCGTAGTAAGGTTAGCAATAACCCTATCAAGGAACGGAGCGGACTCGATATGAGGATGGAGGATAGTCCCTTTCTTCGTGTAGTTAGGGTTTCCCGGAACAGCGAGGTCCTCTCGGGAGGCCCATTCCCCCGTCATACGATGGAGGATAGCCTGTTTGATGTCGATGAGAAGGTCGTGTTCCAGCTCCAGTCCTCGGGCTGCTCTGACCCCACGGGGGCTACCATTTCCGAAGACTACCTTATGCTTACCGTATTTCCCCGTCCCGGGGCGAGCTCCGATAGGAGATTTGAGAAAACCCCCTTGGATAGCATAACCAGCCTTGATGAGGTCGGTAGCACAGTCCCCTTCGGCAAATTTTCTCGCGATTTTGACCTTCTTCCTATCCCCAGTATACCGGATAGGGGTATAGATCTCCTTGGAACCGTCCTCTTCCCAATGCCGATAGATAATATCTATGGCGAGGTCAAAGGAGTCGTCCTGGAGAATACCTCGGAGGAGGCGCTTGGCCTCCTCCTTATCCCCTTCCAGTTGGTTAAAGACGGTACTCTCCACGATTACCTCAGATAGAGTTTTCATTACTTCAGTTCAATCTGCTGGGTGACCGCAGGGTAAAAGATCTTATTCCCTAAGAACCACCACCCCACAAGAGCATCACTCCATTCACTGGTGACCCCCTCGGAGAACTTCAGTCGCTTGTCGAAGTCTTCCGGGAGGAAATTGAGATCTTCGTAAGTGGCCTTGGCACGACCTGTAGCCGTCTCCCAAACTGTCACCGAACGGACCTCTACCCCACTCTCCCCGTTAGCAAAGACCGAGTCTTGGAGAAGGTCCTTCACCAGTCGGAAAATGAACACCGACAGCATCTCCGCCGAGGGGTTGAAGGGGGTGATGATATAACGGTCGTTGTTCTCCTTGAAGAAATTGATGTATTCCTCCGGTTCCGTGTCCGCGATGATATGACAGTGGTCCATAGAGTCGATGAGTTCCTTGATAGAACCCTTCATCAGACCAAAGTCCATCACCATCTGGGCATTATCAAGACGGGTGGCCTCAAACTCCACTTCAATCTTGTAACTGTGGCCGTGTACGCTATGGGAACAGCGCTTTGAGGTGCAGTTTCTGACCACGTGACTGCCTTCTGCAGTAAAAATCTTGGTTATTCGCATGTTAAATCGTATATAATATATATCAGGAATTACTTATGGTATTTTACCATCTGGATAAACTCCTGAACATTGGATTGGACCTTCCACAGCTGGGCCGGAGTGAGTACCCCAATGTCGTCAATGAGTACGTGGGCTTTTTGGTCATACAGACCTCTTCCCACTACCCCTTGCTTGACGGCATAGGCCGTGTCGATGGTCTTGACAAACCGGGGAAGTTCGGCAAACTCAATAGGGTGGTGAGTCCCGAGGAGATGTACCGACATGCCCTCCAGATCCTTTTCCAGCTTATGGAGAAGTAGTCGTCTCCCCACAGCATAACGAAGGTCGTCAGGAGTACCGGTCATAACCGTATCAGCCGTCTCCCACAGGAACCGGTTATGGAAAGGAATAGCTATATAGTTGTACCCGAGGGACTTATAAAGACTAAGACATTCGCGGAAGTCTGCAAGGCTATTGCCTTGCAGCACGGGGATGCCTATTCCTACTGTCGTTCCCGGCCAATCCTTTACCATCTGCATAGTCTTCTCCTTGTCCATCAGGACATCGGGAAGGAGGTAGTAATCGGGTTGGAGGTCCTCAATACACTTTATGAAATGCTCCACGTCCAGCTCCTCTCCACGAATGAAGTACTCGTAAGCAGAGTTGTCCAGAATCATTATCCTCGTAGAGCCCCCGGGGAGTGCTCCTCGGGTCCTCGTAGAGCGAGCCTTGTACCAATTACGGTACGTGGGGTTATCCAGAAGGTGGTGAAGGACAAAGTCGTAGTCCGTGGAAACATCGAGATTTAGGTATCCGATGGGCATCTCGATGGCGATTTGTGGTCTACTCAGGGACATAAGCAATTCCAACAATAATCTTAACACTCCAATGGACGAGCCACAGGAGGTTCATGATGAACAGTAAGGTAAGGAATACCCCGTTGTTCCTACGGATATTCGAGTCCATCACGGAGAGGAACTGGAAGATCAAGGTAAAGACCAACAGGATAACCAAAGAGATATATAAAGCCATTATAATCGTTGCTTGTCATTCTGCCACTGACCATCGTAGAGATTGGTCACTGGGGTCGTTTCATGAATCAGGGTCTGGGCCACACGAGCCCCGACTTCGATGTTGATAGGAAACTCCACTCGGAGGAAACAGCCAATACTATTGGTCTTAAAACCAGCGTCGAACTGACCTCCGACGATCTCCGATCCACAACGGCAGAGACTGCTGCGGGTCTTGAGGGTCATTGCGTAGCGATCCTTCATATCGCAGCCCTCCTCCATCTCCAGCTCGTAATAGCCGGGGGTAAGGGTAAAGACCCCGTTGATAGGGGTGATCTCTACCTTGTCCGCGGACAGCGGCAGGGCCGTGGACTTTAGACCAATATGACCCGTAGACGTGGGGAGGAATTTGGTAATCTTCTTCACTCGTACGTCGATACCCTGCTGTTGGAGACCTTCGGGACAACTCCCGGTGATGATCCCCTTTTCTAAAATTTCTTTTCCTGTTAGTTGCATAATTACTCTACATACTTAATAGGGTCTTTCATCTTGTTCTTCCCAAAGGCCTCCAATCGTTCATTACAGCTACCACACTTACCACAACTACGACCCTCCTCGTCGGGATTGTAACAGGTGTGAGTATTCTTCAGATACTTCTTGATCTCCCCCTTAGTCCATCCGAGGGTCTTCATAGCTTGGATGGCCATTCCGAGGAGCTCATCCTTGGTGCTATTTTCAAAGGGAGCGATATAGTCTACATTCTCACTACCCCAGTTGCTGATCTTGAACGCATGCTCACACGCTTCTCGGCTCTCGGGAGTACAATCCTTGTAGACGCAGTGGTCTCCTGCGTGGATACCCAGGGCGATACCTACCTTACCTACTTCCTTAGACCAGCTGAGGGCCTTACCGTAGATGATGCTGGAGAAGATCACGTTGCGGTTTTCCACGACCGTACTCTTCATATTCTCCGCGGCATAGTGACCTTCGGGGATAGCTTCCCCGTCCTTATGGAGTGAGCTCTTGGACTCACTAAAGGCATCGGTGAGGTCAATAACCTGATGGGTGATGTCTACCCCCTTGGATTGGAGGAACTTAATGTTCTTCTTGACCTTCTTGAGCTCAATGGAGTGCTTCTGTCCCCACTGGAAGCTATAGGCCTTGATCTTCTTTACACTTGCAGCAAGCAAGTAAGGTACAAGACAGCTGGAGTCAAGGCCTCCGGAGAGGCTGATGATGATATTTTTTGTTTCCATATGCTTATTTATAGGAATTTCGTGGTACTATTTTACCGTCTATCTAAAGCCGTATACATCGACCCCTTGTTGTTCTTGATAGCATCGGCTACCTGAATAAAGGTCTTGTAATTCTCCTCGGTGATCTCATCAAGCTCCTCGATGAGGTGATGGTCGAGGGCTTATCATAGAACAGGCCCTTGGTACTTACCATATAGTTGGTGATGTCCCAGAGGTGCTCATAAGCCCCCTGGATATATTTGATTACATATCTATCCATAAATCACTCCGTTTACATAAAGTTTCTTTCCGAGGAAATAGCTGGCCATCTCGAGGGCAATATGGGGGAGGTAAAAATCTATCTGCTGTTCTACCCGAGTGACCCCGCCGGCATGAATGAGCACCTTTACCGTATGGGTAGTACCGCTTGAGGTCACAGTGACTGACCTATTACCTTCACGGAAGATCAGTTTGTTACCCTTTCTGGACCCAAAGGCAACCTCTCCCTCCCTCATCACCACCGGATGGGGATCTTGGGTAATCCAACCTCCATCCTTCTTGTGTGAATGGAGCTTTTTTGGGTGACGATGGGAGCCGACAAGGATGCTTTTTCCATTATGGCTGATTCGGAAAAGCATTGGCTTAATCTCCTCACAATGAAACTCCTCCTCGTTATTCTGGTCAATAACTACCCCATTCACATCAAAGCCGATGGGAAGCTCCATCTTTCGTTCTGACTTTCCAAATAGCACCACGGAGTTGAGCTCCGGGTTCATCTTGGAAATCCCCGTGCCGGGGCTCGCCGCAGCTGCGGAGATCATAAATACCTTAGGGTGGGTCATAATATACTAAAAAATTTCTACAAGTGATTTACCGCAATTCTCCTTGAATGCATAGTCCAGACTGAATAGGTGGGAGAGAAATAGGAACGATGGATCCAGAGTCTTGCCCCAAAACAGCCACATAAAGAGTAGGCCTACAAGGATCATTACAACCATATATAGGAAGTAATCGATGAAAATTCTCATGGGTCTATTTTTTTGATATCGGTACACCAAATAGGAAGATCAGGGCCAGAACCCAATACCACCATTCGATTGAGGTGTGACTGTAGGTTTCAAAAAGCCACTTAATGCCCATTGCAATGGCCATAAGGCATATGATGAACATAAAGAGGATGCAGATAAGTTTCAGGAAGTTCATATTTGCGAGGTACTTTAGTACATTTCATAATTATAATCTAAAATTTCGTCTTTTTAATCTAAACAAACTCTTCATCCACATATGCTTATGATAAGAGTTCATGAGAGCACAAAGACCATAGGGGAGAAGGAACATTACCAGGGTATGAATGACCGGGGGGCCATCAGGACAACCATCGGAGACACAAATGAGCCACGTGACCAGTAGATACCCTGTGCCTCCAACGAGAAGGATCATGAAGACCAGTTCCACCAGTATCTGGGTTATTACCCTTAGTATACCTTTTGTTACCATATTTTTCCAGAATGGTGAGAGTGTCGTTAGGCAATTTTTCCCAATAGTACCCCTACCCAGTAGGTGAAGATAAAACCAGGAATTATAGAAGCCAGAATGCCACCGATCATACGACCGGTGTCCGGCGCTCCACTAACAAAATGAGCCACTATCCATATCGTCAGGGTGAGGCTCACTAAGAACCACGGAAACCGGGATCGGGGTGGAGAGAAGCATTTGATAAATCCACTGATTACTACGGGGGTCATAAGGTATTTCTGGTGAAGGTGAGGACCTTTGTTGGTCGGTCATAGACAAATGAGACATGCTCCCAAAGGGGGAACTTATCCAGCAGCCACTGGGCTACTTCGGTAACCCCCAGGGGAGGGGTGAGGGGTTCTCGGTAGTTTAGTACCGGAGCGCTGTGGAAAATGGACTTGGGATGCCATCCCAGAGCGAAAGTCTCCTCATTTCCCCAAACATCCACGGTGGTGAAGTAGTTAAGCTTACCCAACTCTACCTTATTCGTCCCGATATACCCCACGAGACTATCCAACTGTTCCTTGGAGTAGGGGTAGGTATGTAGTCGGACATAACCGAGGTACAGGTCTATCTCCCTGCTCTGGGGGCGTAGGAGGATGTTGAACCCGTACTCCTGAAAGGGAAGCTTACTAAACACTTCTTCCTCCCGAGCAATACTCTTATGTTGGGGTACTGGATGGAGGTAGGAAATGATCTCCTTACCTATCAGAATATCCCTGGTCCAGGTAGTGAAGTACAGGCTGTACCCGGGCTTGTATAAGCCTTCGGCACACTCTCTGAAGCGTTTGGGGTTGTAGACCTTGTAGTTCATAATACCTATATATGGACTAATCTGATAAATTTTTATCCTCGACCCCATTAAAATACAGTAGGGTCATACATTTGGTTTTTAGCTCCACATTTTCCGGGAGCTGTAAGGTAGTGTAATTGAACGGTTTACATACCACGTGGAAGCCATTCACCGTATCGTTTACGATAATCTCCGTCGTATGTTCCTTGATCTGGTCGATGAGTTGGGTCAAGGTGTCCCTGTCCCGGGTGTCCACATCAAACATTAGGTACTTGTTACTAAGGCACTTAGATGCTTGTCCTGTGGTGATTTTTTCGACAGACACCCCATACTCCTCCCGGGTGACGAGATCGACCATTTTCTTGAGGATCTCGTGGTAGACCTTCTTCCTACTTACATAGGAGGGATAGACATAGGCCCGGGCCTTGTTGGCTATACAGATCTTCCGGATATCCTCAGCTTTAGCCCAGAGGTCCTCCGGATCTTTGAGGAAAAATTTCCGGATCGTACGGCTTTCCGGCTGGTCGCCTCGGTACTCCGTGACTCCATCCTTTCTCCGTTGGATAATTTCTACTTGGATGTAGTCATATTTACCCCGAGGGAGGTTCTGGAACCAGTATCCTACCTCATCTATATTGTTACATTGGTATATGCCTTTGCTCATTTGTGAAATGTCGTTTATACACCTATATATCGAACAACATATCCACAATTTTACCCCAACATTTCCGGCGGAGCTCTACCAGGGCATAATTCAAATTCTCCTCGGTAAGGGGTAGTTCCGTACATACCTTACCGTTATTACAACAGATGATACAGCCACTACCGTGGAATACCCCAGTTTCGCTAATGGCTATACAAGGACCACGGAGGATTTTCCGGGGGTAAAAGAAATAGTTCCCAGAGAGCTCCACGGTAAGGGTCTTACCAAAAATCTCCAGTTCGTTGGTGGCACTATCAAATTTCTGTTCCATCCTTAGCTTTAGTTGACTCTCTGATAACTGTCATAAAGGAAGCTGCGCTGCTTGGCTCGACTCACGGCACAGATCATAGTGCGTTGCTTGAGGTCCTTGTACTCACTGAGCTCGGGGAGGTCCTGCTTGGCCAGCTGAAGGTTGATAGCATACTGGAAAATGGAATAGTCCACGCTATCTGGTTGGATTTCCTTAAAAGCCTCCACGTTCTGACAACCCAGAAGATGGACCTTCTTACCTTTCTCTCTCGCATACTCCATCATCAGAGCCAGCTCCTCGGTATTGGTATTCCACGCCCGGGTCTGAGCCAATCCCCCGATAGCCAGGCGAGGGTAGAGGTCAGAGTCACACAGGTCCTTCCAGTACTGAAAGCCCTGGTGGAGCTTGAAGACGGGGGTGGGGTAGTAACCCAGAATCTCCCTGATCTCCTCACGACAGTAGTTCTTGGGGCTTAGCAGGTCGGGGTCGTGACGGAAATACTCATTATCGAGCTCAAAAACCTCCTTGGGTTTGATGGTACGGAGCATAGAGAGGAATTTCTTCTTCATCTTCTCACACTTATCATGAAACTCGGGGTTATCCTTACCGTACTTCATCTCGTACTTGAAGAGGGTGAAACCGCCGGAGTCGAGGTAGAGGCGATCTGTTCCTACGCAGTCGTAGATGACCTTGGCAGCTACCTTGGGCATATCGACCGTACTGATGAGGATGTCATTAGGTACGGAGGAGAGGACCTTGGGGAGGACCTCCTTCCATTTCCCCTCTCCACCACAGGCGTAAACAAATCCGGATCCGAGTCCGAAAACCAATCGCGGTTTATTTTCCATAGATTATTCTTTCAATTTCTTCCGCCAGAGGTCGGATATTCTCATGAGCCGACGTGCTGGTGCGGTCCTTAATAAACTTCTTCCAATCCTCCTCGAACCCGGAGTAGAAGGCCTGGGTGGCCGTCATCAGGGGAAGGACTCGACGGGCTGCGTCTTTTCTACGACCCTTGTGGATCAGGTAACTATATACCTTCGAGGCCTCCTTGAAATAGTCTACCTCAGCATTATCAAAGGGAGTGACCCCGTAGCAGATAGGAAGACAACCGTCGGGAGTGGCGAGCACATATCGGGTACTCTGCTCCACGATGGAGAGCTTGCGATGACGGTTCCACTCGCGGGTGATCTCAATACTCGTCTGAACGTGGAACATATGCCTTAGGTAATGGTGAGGGGTAACCTTCCAATACTTCACCATATCAGTCCAGCCATTCTCCACAAGCACTCGGTAGTTGGTAGTGATGAGCTTACCATCGTTCATGTATAAGGTCATCGTGTACTCATTCTCCTCCAGTTCCTTAGTGTCCACGTTAAATGGCACGGAGAGGTACATAGGAACAAACTCCAACACCGATAGATGGTTGAGTTTCTCCATCTTCTTGATGAAGTTAACCCAGCTATCTGGAGTAATCTTTTCCTCCGAGCGATGGGAAATGCGACCGGCCAGCTCCCCGAGACGAAAAGCCTCTTCCAGAGTGGTGGGTTGGGGGATTTCCTTGACCCAGGGTTGAACAAAACGTATCATGAGTTAATGAGGTCCTCCAACTCCTCCTTCATCTTATCCACCGAACGGATGCCGAGCTCTTCGAGAAACTCACTATTGACCTCCTTACCATCGACCATTCGGGTAAGACCGGCCATATTCCATTTAGAGTACTCACCGATACGGTTGTCAGCAATGACAAAGCCCGCGGCCTGAGCCTCGGAGAGACCGGAGACGACGAGCACATCAGCTTCCTCGATCTGGAGTAGCTTGAGGGCTTTGAGACGGGTATTACCGGCCAGAACGACCAAATTTTCATCCACGACGATGGGGTTGATGTACCCGTACTCTTGGATGGATTTGGCGACCATCTTGGCCGATTTGTTATTGTGTCGGGGGTTACCCGGATACGGAGTGAGCTCGGAGAGCTTTACCGTTCTAATTTCTTTTTTTATCTTTGGTAGTGTTGCCATATTCAACAAATTTAACGTAAAGACAAACCATCCCGATTATCAGGGATACTATGCCGAGATCGATGAGGAGTTCAAAGGCTCGGTCAAAACAGTCTCTTATAAGACCAAACAGGGCATATAATAGGAATGCCATATATACCACAAGCAGAGCGGCTTCCAGATTATGATACCACCTGCGGCGACTTCTCGGCTTGGTCTCTAATATATATTCAATTTTTTTGTGAGGAATGTTAGTTCCGTCAATTTTATGGGTCATTTTGTTACTTTTTATACCAGTACTCGATGATGGGGATAAATCCATTTATCAAACCTGCTGCCATAACGATTAGCGCCATAATAAAGACTACTTTCTTCTCATCTTCTATGCTACTCCAAAAGCAGACCCCTACCACTACCGCCACCACCGTGGCCAGAATAATGGAGACTGTTCCGATATGCTTGATGGCAAATGGAGTCTTGGTTTCTAATATATATTTTGTCATTACTTCCGCACCTTAAAACAGAATGCACCCACCAGAGCAAAGATCAGGAACACGACCATACCACCAATCCAGATGGGGTTGGAGAGTCGAGGGAAGCCGTTGAATATGGCTATCATAGAACTCACGGCCGTACTAATGGTCACTATCAGAGCCACGAGGACGATGAAAATAGTTAGTTCTTGTCGCATAATTTTGGTTTTTTAGTAGCCCAGAATACATGAATTTGGATGTCCTCCCCGACATAGGAGTACTTGTATTGTAAGTTATCATCGGTGTCCATACCCGGAACGATTACCCTTTGGTTTCCCAACAGGTACTTATTAGCATGTCGTAGGGGGGCTGCTGCCTCCTTGATGGGGTAGGTAAAGGTTTTTGTTTTGTTTTTTACGATCTCCTGGATCATAATATACCGGATATGGGAAAAACCACATTGCGACTTCGCCTCTTCCGAGGAAAAGCCACCCGGGTTAATCTCAATTAAGTCTACCTCAGGTGTTACCGGAGTCTCTTTCTTGTTCTTTGCCATTTTACTTACTTACGTGGTAACACATACCTTCAAAACACTGCAGGATGCGGGTAAGGTCGGGGTCATTCACCGATAGGGTCCTGGGGATGGTATATTCCTCACAAATCCCCTTCGAGCTCCAGAATTTGACCTTGGTGATACCCTCTTCTTGTTGAATACGACATAGGTTGGAGGCCCATTCGACGGTATCATTTACCGGGCTGGTGACGAGCATATGACCCCATTCCAATTTTTCTATCGTCCCGAAAATCGATATCTTAGGTGGATACTCAAAAGCAAGTGCACAGAAATCAGAATGGAACTGCTCGTAGTCACCACCTTTCCGGTAATTGTCGTAAATATCCTTGAAAATTTGCATACCTATCTTCGTTTATGAATATAGATAGGAGAATTTTCTGGAGATTTTATGTGAAAATGGGAATTTTGAGAGGGTTTTATAAAAGTTGGGAGGTAGGATAGATCGTAGACATAGCTTATTTCCACACCTTTTGGTGGGGCGATAAGCTATGGATGCATGCAGACATAGCTTATTTCGCATTTTAAGGCGCGTCTATGCGCTTCAAATATCTTTTTAATACAAATGTATAGGTCGCGCTGAGATCGCGCAGTAGGGCGCGATTATGCGAGCCGCGCAGTTTTGGTGCTATTATTTATGGCTGCGCCCCGGGAACTTATCTTCTTTATGGAGCAATTTTCGAAACCCCCTAAAAGCAACCTCCACCATAATCCCATAGTAGATGGGTTGTGCTCCATCATAAACATCTCCAAATGCCCAGGCATGTGCAGCATGAAGATCCTTGAGGTGATCGAACTCCTCACTATCCATATGAATGGGGTGGTCAAATACAAAGGTTTCATCTATTAGCGAAGCATCCTTGAAGGTGACGGAGGATTGCTTCCCATCCCAATTAATCTCGAGGATAGTATATTTGGTTACCCACCGGTCGGTCTTCTCCACCCACTGATATACGGAGTGATACCATCTCAGTTCGGTGATATTCCCATTCTCATCAATCTTTGGAGTCCGGTGGGTCCAATCTAAAATCTTTTTTCTTTGTTCCTTATAATCAGGGAGCTTCTGGAACTCCTTGAGCATTCGTTCAAACTTTTCCATCTTATGTTGAGTCTTACTGTGCTTATAGATGGGAAATTTTGAGGTCGATTTTACAACCCGAAAATAGGTCTAAAATCTGCTACCAAAAAAGTTCATTTGTGCGCGGTTGACCTCGGAGACCAAAAAGCGCGTTTGCGCG
>ERZ773203.638-NODE-638-length-19227-cov-34.085594_pt1 | contig 19227 bp, 15 predicted proteins | sample MGYA00580529_ERZ773203 | MGnify/ENA primary metagenome ERZ773203 (study PRJEB29015, sample SAMEA2738176) | human oral metagenome | biome: human oral; feature: human-associated habitat; material: saliva | place: China | collected 2177 ... | reverse complement strand
TTCTTATAAGGAAATTCACGTTCAGCAAAACAGTCTCCAAACGCACTGGGACTAACGGTTTGCGCGCAGTTTTGCGCTCCAGAGCAAAAAAAGCGCGATTTTGAGGCATTTTTTAAGCATCAAAAACAGCGATTTTTTGGCCTATTTTTGAGCCGAAAAATGAACCCTCCAAACAGCCCAACTTGGGGGTCTATTTTTGACCCCCAAAACAGCCCAACTCACCCCCTCAAAATTACCCCACAAAATAACTCCATTTTCCCTCACATATCCAAAAATTTGTTTACTACCTCCTCACCTTCTGTTATTATATCGTGATATTATATATACATATGGTCAAGGAAGTAATAAATAGCTTGGACTACCTAATGGATCCAAGCAGTCAAATATACGAACAGAGTATCCCCGGGATGAATGTCACTACCAACTTTCACCCCGAGAGGTACACCAATGAACCCAAGAAAAAGAAGAGAACTATCTCCCAGTTCTTCTCCGACATGTCCCGTATGGGTATGTCGTATGAGGATGACGTGGTGAAGAATATGAGGGCTCTCCCAGCGGACAAATCCTTACTACCAAAGGATACCCAGCTCCGTTGGGATCACCTCCTCTCCCAGAGCAACTGGAAGGAGAAGTCAGAGAAGGATAAGAACTTCTTCGACTCTACCTTTGCCCAGAAACGAGAAGCCCTCAGACGACTGGCGGTACAGCCAGAGCTGGAGGATATCCTCGATACGATGACTAATGAGTGTATCGTCTATGATTCCGACTTTACCTATTTCTGTGAGCCATTCATCGAACCACAGGAGCTCTCCGACCTAAAGAAGAAGGTGCGGGAACAGATCCTCGATAGTCTTTCCCGCCATTTCCGAGCCATCTACAAGATGCTCAACTGGAAGAACGTGGCTTGGGATGACATGAAGAGGTATCTTATGGAAGGTAACCTCGCGTGGGAGATTGTTTGGGATTCCCTGGAAGAACCCAAGCGAATCATCGGCATGGTTCCGCTGGATGCAGCTACCCTCACTCGCAAGTTTGAAAATAACAAGTGGTACTGGATTCAGTATAAGGATGTTATGGGTAGTGAGAGAAAACTCCTCGATTCTCAGGTGGTATATATTGCCTATCAGGAGACCCAAGCCGTAAGCCGCGTGTCCTATCTGGAGAGGTTGGTAAGACCATTCAACATCTACCGAATTGTGGAACAGGCCCAGCTCATCTGGACCATTACCAACGCCTCCTACAAGCTCAAGTTCACCATTCCCGTAAAGGGTATGAATAAGGCTTTGGGTACTCAGACCTTACAGGCCGCGATGAACCGATACCGAGAAGACATCAAGTTCAATTTAGAATCCGGCGAGATTCAGGTGAACGGAACCTCCCAGATGCCTTTCATGAAAGAGTATTGGATGCCTGAGGGGGACAGTGGTTCTCCACAGATCGAGACTATTGGTGGGGAAGGACCGGAGCTCCAGGACAACGACCAACTCAAGTACTTCCGGAACCAGTTGTATAAGATTTCCAAAATCCCCCTGAGTCGGTTTGATGCGGAGTCCGCAGACACGTGGTTTGGTAGTGATGCTTCCTCGGCCCTTCGCACGGAGATTGACTTTGGTCGATTTGTCCACCGTCTCCGTAATACCTTCGCCCAGATCATGATCAAGCCCCTGCAGCTCCAGCTGGCCTGTGAGTTCCCCGAGCTCAGGGACAACCGACAGATCCTCGAGGCGGTCCAGCTTCAGTTCAAGTCCTATAACCTTTTCGAGGAGATGATGGAGTTGGAGCTTATGTCGAAGCGGGTCCAGGGTATTCAGGAGATGAAGGATTCTATGATTGATATGGACCCCGATGGTAATGAGGTGAAATACTTCTCCTCTAAATTCCTCGTGGAAAAGTACCTCCGACTCAGTCCTCAGGATATCCTCCTCAACGAAAAGTACAAGAAAGAAGAGATGGAAGAACTCACCCTGGCCGGGGATCCAGAAAACACACCCAATTAATCTATGGCAAATATAACAGACACCCTCATACAACTGGCGGAGCTCACGCGGGATAACCTAAATATCCTCGAGGCTATCAACGAGAGCTTCCATACGAAGAAGACCAATATCACTACGGAGGTTCGTGGTCAGAAGTTCACCATACCCTCTTTCCTTCAGTTAGAGAACAAGGTCAACCACCTGCAAGATGCTTTTGACAACCTCGTTCATGCTACCGTCTCCGGTGGGGCTAATATCAACTACGACGGCTCCACGAAAAAGATCCTCCTTAGTGGTTACGAGTACTCCCCATCACCTCTTACTGTAGAGTGGGATAAGGAGTTGAAGGTCAGTCGTGAGGAGCTCTTCAAGGACTACCTCTCCCCTCAGCCGAGTTTGGTGGCGCACGTCGGTGACCTACCCGACTACATTACCCAGGTACTCGTGAAGAAAATGGTTATTTATAACCCCGAGCTCCTCGGGAAAATTGAAACCATAAGCAAAGACCACACCATCGACTACGGGGTCGTAAGAGGGCTTATCGAGGCCGGAGACTGCACCTCCCAGGACTATACCGAGTATGATAAGATCCACGACCTTCCACTTAGGAAGTCCGTCGGGACGGGCGTCTATACCATCAAAAAGATCCTCGACAACCGGGTTAATGACTCCCTGGACGAGCTCTTTACCATCGAGGTAGACCAGCTCTCCTACCATCTCCAGGACGGTATGGAACAGCACGACCTCACCACTGGCTGTCGTCTCCTTACGTGGGATAGGTCTTGTAAGCTGGAGGTCGTCGGCGTCTCCACGGCACGCAAACAGCTACAACTCAAGGTCCTCCACGGAACCTATTGCCATCTCGTCCCCGGAGACCTCGACCACGGAAGACTGATCTTCCATTCCGAACCAGTCAGTCTCCAGGAGGATCGTGATAAGACCATCTTAGTGCCTCTGGAGGAGGACCCCCATGTCATCCTCTGGATCTCTCCGGTGAACAAAGACACCCGTATGCATACCGGTTGGGGAGAAGGGCAAATTATTGACACCACGAAGCTCACTATCGACGGGGCGAAGTTCCAAGACTACTACACGGAGAATGTGAAGAATATCGGGGATATTTTCGACGAGCTCACCACGGCCTACGGTAGTACCCTCAGCGAACATGCCGGTAAGGAACTCAAGAAAGCCCCGGCAATTCCGCAGGAATCGGTAAAGGTAGTCCGAGTGAACAAACACCTCGACGACTCGGAGACGGCTAAGACGATTCGTTCTCTCTATGCCCAGAAGAAACATTATGAGATTGACCTGCAGGAGACCCTGAATAAGATCTCCATCCTCCAAGCGGATATATCCTCCATCTCTTTTGATGATATGTCCGGTCAGCGATCGGTCTATACCGCACAGCTCACCGACCTCAAGAGCCATCAGAATACCCTGGTGACGAGTATTGCCAAGGTGATGGAGAGCATTTCCCTGGCGGCCAATAACGCCCTGGTGCCTATTGAGGCAGCTAAGTTCGCCATCCGAGGTTACGTACCTCTGGAGGACTACCTCCGAGACCTACAGATGTCCCATAAGACGGTCCGTGGTATCGAGGTCGAGTACCGATACAAGAACTACGACACCCCACAGGCCAATATCGAGGTTATTGATGGATTCCTCTTCACCGAATGGAATAGACAGGTCTTCCTCCCGCGCGCTGCTCGACTCGACTATACCAACGGTCGCAATGAACTGGTATGGGACGATTGGTCGGGTAGTCAGGTGATAGAGAATAACGACATCAAGTTCAACCAGATCGATATTCCCATCACCCAAGGGGAACAGGTCGATATCCGGGTAAGGGTCGTTTGGTCTTTTGGCTATCCCTGGGTGAAGTCGGTCAGCTCGTGGAGTGAAATCCGCACGGTACAGTTCCCCGATGAACTGGTAAAGGATGTCCAGCTCCTCGATATCGTCAAGGAGAATACCAGAGACCTCGAGACCAACCGCTTTACTAACCTCCTCAACTCGGGGGGTTATACCAAGCACGTGGAGGATGCTATCCAGGACCAGGACCTGACCTACTTCCACAAACCTGATAGTATTGCCAGTGGTTTCTATACCCAAGAACGAAGGATTATCCCCTTGCGAGACAAGCTTATGGAACTGGATACCGGGATAAAAGAGATGAGGGATATGATCCAGGGTACTTTCGCCGACAGTCTGAAGGTGACCCTCGTGATGGACAATATGGTCTATGACATCGAACCCCTCTCCAGTAATGAGGTCCACCTCATCCCCTATACCAGTGTTCAGGTAGGGAAGGTAGCCAGTGGAGCTACTCACCGATATACGGAGACTGGGGAAGCGAGGTTGGTAGCCAATATCCGTATCGCCAACGATACTAACCACGTGGCTTTCCTCTACTCTATGTTCCCTGGACCCCGTGACCAGTACTACGATGCTCTCCCCTACGGACCATTCAAGCCCTCTCCGGGGAAGGATCCGTATAACTCCCCGGTGGGTCAGGTGAAGGATAAGGAGTCTTATAAGCAGAAATGTAACCAGCTTATGATGTTCCGTTCGACGAACGCCTACGACCTCCGTCCTTTGGATGACCTCGATTGGGCCAAGAAATCCAAGCTCATCGACGACATCAAGGCCAGTGAGTCGATTTGGAATCTGGAGACCAATAAGATGTTCGTCACCCCGTACCTCTCCGAGCCAAGTGATATACTCCTCGAGAGCAATCTGGTGAATGCCAACAAGGTCCTTCGCCCTGGGGAAGCAGTGTCTATCCCGGTGATGATTCTCTACAAGACCTCCGACCAGAGTGGCAAGGACAGCGTTAAGTATACGATCGGCTTCGAGCTCCGTACCAGTCTTTACCACGACCCTACCTATTATGAGATTACGGTCAACGCCTGGCACAACCAGTCTATGGCTAATGCCCTGAGCATCTCCAAGGTAAGCTCCTCCGTCACGGGTCGATATAACACAGTGATTAAGTAATAAAAGGATAAGAATATACAAATTCGGGGAAAAGTCCCCCGTACCAGCGGCCCGGGAGGGTAACTTAAAGCGAAGTTCGGGGGGACATGAGAATGCCCCCCCTTATTTTTGTGCTTATTCTTTATATAGAATGTTTAATATACAAGCTGCCATAGATAGAATGTATCAACCGGGACTGACCTATATCGGTACCGTTGGACCTAAGTCCAAGGGTCGTTGTGCAGCCGCGGTACGCCAATTTATCGAGGCTGGGGGAATCTCCACCGCAGGCCGACCTGGCTCAGCTTGTCATTACAAGTCTTACCTCCCTACCATCGGATTCAACTGCATCGCCACGCTCTTCGGTCGTCCTCAACAGGCCGCGTGGTCAACTACCCAGGGTCGTCCCGGGGATATTGCCGTAATGGACCACGGGGTCCACGGTCATATCTGCATGTGGAATGGGAAGGAGTGGGTATCGGATTTTTTCCAAGGCAATCGCATGTGGGTCTATTCCGGTGACGGGACGTGTTTCATTTTCCGTTATGCCGGGATGGCTATCCCCGGAATGGTCAATTTCTCCGTCACCGCGATGATAGAACAGAGCCGGGTCTCCCAACAGGCCCCGGAGAATATCCGTCTCAAGAGGCTCTGGTCGATGTACGCGAAGAAATTCAATACCAGTATGTCGGTCTCCAGCACCACGAACAGCAGTTCTATTTCTAATACTTCTATGTTACCAACAGAAATTATTAATTTCATCAGCCAGCACGAGACTGGAAAGTCTTTTGGATATACTATGGGTCCTAAGGACCTCAACGGTTATAACCTCGGAGACGCCAAGGGACACAAGACCTTCGGCTACGGACTCCTCTACCATCCGTCGAAGAATACCTATATGGATATGGTCAAATCGACCTGGACCCAACCGGAGCTCGAAGCTCTCTTTATCGAACATGTGAATAAGTTTGCCTCTCAGGTCCAGTCGTGGGCTTCCCGAGGGGGTATCAGCCTCTCCCCCCGACAGCTCGGTGCTCTCACCAGTGCGGTGTTTAACTGTGGTCCTGGTTTCCTCAAGTCCCCGACGGCTCAGGCTATCCTGGCGAAGAGTCCCAGTGTTGGGGATCTCTGGAGACACCACTCTGACAAGCTCGGTAGTCGTTATCCGGGTCTGATAAGGAGGCGTGCAGAGGAAGTGGCATTATTTTACTCATAACACCACTAACTGCGTCAGAGCCACCCTATCCTTGTCATAAGGGTATTATTTTTATTATATAAAACGTACATGCGCTATATCATCATAGGAAACCACGCGAGTGGCAAACATAAGATTCTCGACGCTCTGGAGGAGCTCGGGGTGGAGGTAGGGAGGGAGTTCACGACCTCTCCCACGAAGATTTTCGACCTCGATCCCAAGGCTCATCAGATCACCCAACTGGAGGTCGAGGAGCTATTTAAGAATCAAGACTACATTACTATTTGCAATATCGTCACCCCATCCAATGAGTTCTACCGCGGGATCACCAAGACCGAATATGATACGAAGAAGGTTTTTGTGATGACCCCGGAGATGCTCAATAATGTCTACGCTTCCCGACTCAAGGGAGACGTATGCTTTATCTGGATCGACGATCCCAAACCCACGAGGTATCTGAGATTCGTCAACGAGAGACGTACCTATCCCTTCGAGGAGGTGGAGAGTAAGGAGAAGTTCCACGTCAATAACCTCCAGAAGCTCATCACGAAGCTGGCTGGAGACGAGTGGTTGTACTTTTCCAATGACGAAGAGAAAAGAATTTTGGCAATAATTTACTCTTTGGTGAAATATCCTGATTTAATAGATATATACACCAAGAATTTTAAGTAATATGGCAATTAGAGATCTTAGCAGCAACCCTCATATGATCGACCAGAGCTCGGCTTTTGTGAGTGGTACGTGGATGAACCCCGCCACGGGGCATAAGTTCACGGTGAAAGACTGTGTTTTTGAAAATGGCGAACTCCTCATCATCTCTACCGACGGTCAGCATATCAGCGGGCGTATGTTCGCCGATTATGTACAGGACACCGGTAAGGACGCCAGTGGACAGCCTGTACCAAGCTTAGGTAACCTTAGCAAACGTCCGGAAACTCCACCAGTAATCGTTGGGGATATACCCTGGGAAGGGGAGAGTGATGTTCCTTATGATGAACTCATTGATGCTGCATCCATTCAGGAGGACGGGACGGCCTCCCTCCGAGAGGAGGCGAATGACCTTCTCCATCCCGAGAAAAAGCTTATCAGCGCAGCTCCAAGGCCTTCTATCGATCCGGACAGAATGGCAGCTATTGCTGACATGGAAATGGTCACCCGCGTTCTCCGAAAGCACGACCTACCTACTATCGAGACCCTGAAGTGGAACAAACCCACCAAGCAGATCGAGACCCTGACGGATATCCTCGGTATTGATATGGAGACGATAGCGGAGTATTATGTAAACCGAATTAACCCCGAGGAGTTAGTGTCTATGGTCAAGGAGTACCTGAGATCGGAACTCTGCACCAGCAGCGCGCCGACTTCGTCGGAGCTCCTCCCTAAACCTGTAGAAAATGGACCTGTCAGCAGAAGAACTACTAAAAAGCGTGGATGACCTCCACCTCGAGCCGGTATTCACCATCGACCTGGATGAGATCAACGAACTGGCCAAGGAAGATGCCAGTGATATGGTGGAGAAAGTCTCCGTGGCGGTGGTCGATGAAGAATGGCTGAGAAAAAACCCGGCTCTTCGCTCTCGTATCGGGGTCGAGCTGGAGTCCCTCCGAGGTCTGTTGAAGATGAGGAGGACTAATGAGGCAGCTCACGACGCCCTGGTAGTGGCCATCGGCCGTAACCCCGACCAAGGGAGTCTGTATAAGGCTCTCACCGACATGCAAAGGACCGGACTCGCCATCACGGGGAAGATCAACGATATCGTGGAGAGTCTCTCCAACCTCATCCGTAACAAGACCCAGGAGGCCATCCCCCAGGACCTGTTTGATGAGGAAAATGACGACCATACCCACCGAGGAACGAAAGATTTTATTCAGAGTATGGCCTAACAAAAGTACCCCAAACCGGGGTACTTTTTTTTGTTAGTAACATTATTTCCTTTCCCAGTGATATATAAATACATAAGAAATTACGAAAGTGTCTAAAAAACCCATATCCCCATCCAAAAGACAAGAAAACCGATGGAACAAGTTTATTGATTCTAATACCGAACTCATTGACCAGTACGAGAGTATGGGTCATAATATTACCGACGGTAAGTACGACGTCATCGACCTCATCCAGAAGCTCAACACGACCTACAAGACCACGAGCTTCAAACATATTATATCCCAAGCCCTTCATTGGGCTGTCGAGAATGACTCCACCCTCCTCTCCGGAGTACGGTTTCTGGCCGGTGAACTGGCTAAACAGACCTCGGAGTATAACTCCCTTCAGACCTATTTCGACGAGGTAGGGAGTATCTACCGACGTAACAAAGACCATTTTGATATTGAGTATTCGGCGGAGACCCGAGAAGAGCTCATCGAGATGAACCTCAAGTCAGTCATCTCCATTGCCAAGCGCTACCAGGGATTGGGTCTCTCTATGCAGGAGCTTATCTCCGCGGGTAACCTCGGTCTTATCCAGGCTTGGGATAAGTTCGACCCGGCCAGGGCCCAGTTCAAGGAGAATCTCAAGGAACGGCTGGAGACCCTCGAGTGGCCAGCGACCAAAGAGGCTATCGTCGATTCTATCACCGACCTCTTCAAGTACGGGGATATCCTCGACCAACTCTCCGAGACCCTTACCGATTCCAATGAAAAAGACGTGGTCTTTGATTGGATTGACCAGCACATCAAGAACGCCAAGTTCTCCAGTATCGCGGTAATGTGGATCAAGGCCTCTATCCTCGGGGATATTGACGAGTACAGTAGGGTGGTAAAGAAACCCAAGTCGGAGATCTACAAGGATAAGCTCGAAGGGGGCACGTACAAGAAGGAGATTGTCATTGATATCGACGAACCGGCCCATTCTGACCAACACCTCACCCTCGGGGATACCCTCGGACTGGAAGAGGATAGTCCTACGGAACTGGAGGTTGACGACGCGCAGAAAGAGTTCCAGCTGGTGATGAACCGACTCTTCGAAGGGGTAGACCAGAGAGACCGAGCTATCATGTACAAGAAATTTGGTATATCCACCCCTCGTGCCATGAGCCCGAAGGAGATCTCCCAGTCCGAAGGGGTGACTATCGCCCGAGTATCACAGATTTATAACAATACCCTCAAGACGATGAGGGAGAATGCAGAGAAGTATGGCTACGACCTCAGCTCCCTGGTAGATCTCTGTGCTATGTTGCGATAATTTATTATATAAGCTTATATAAATGGACATTATTGATTACAGAAACGCCAGCACTCTCGAGCGACTCCTTGAGGCTCACCGTAGCCTCGGGCAGGTCCTGAAGGAGTACCAAGCCCCTATCACGGAAGAAAATACCTCCGTCGGAGAAACGGCTACCGTGGTAGAAAAAAAAGAGGAGAAAGCGGCTCCTTCGGAGAAAGCATCAGAACACACCTGCATTTTTGAAAGGATCATCGTCTTCACGAATAATACCAACCCCAAGGAGAACAAGACCCTTCGGCTGATCGAGGAGGCTACCAAGGGTTTCGATGTGGAGGTCCATGCCTTTAACGTAGACGAGGTCGATGCCCGTCGAGAGGAGAACAAAATCATCATCTGGGATGGGGATAATGAACTGGTACTCGAAGAGGCTTCTAACATCGACACCCTCGTCATCAGTCGTCTCGGGGTCCAAGGGGAGTTGGATGCAGAGCATGCCGTCAAGGTCCTCCAAGACCGTGGTATCCTCGTCCTTAACCCCGTCTACTACTCCAATATCGCCTGTAACAAGTACGAGACCGCCAAGCTCTTAGAAGCGGCCAATATCCCGCAGCCAAGGTTCTGTTATATGGACTACCATACCCTCTACGACGAGGAGCTTTACGCGGAGGCTATCCACCGACTCTTCCCTGAGGCCAATCTCGAAGACAAAGACTCTCTCGAGTCTCTGGAGGTCGTGGTGAAGATCTTAGATGGTCACGGAGGTACGGGAGTCTTTACCTGTGATGTGAAAAAACTCTATGCTATCCTCCAGTGTGTGTTCGCCGTAGATTCGGAGAGGGGTCTGATTATCCAGAAGAAAGAGGAGGCCGATGGTGGAGATATCCGAGTCCATGTCCTCACGCTCCGCGGAGGTAAGCAAAAGATCCTCGCGGCGATGAAGAGGGTCAAGCTCTCTGGGGACTTCCGAAGTAATGTGTCCCTCGGGGCTACTGCCGAACCAGTGAAGCTCACCAAGGAACAGGAGAAAATTGCCCTGGAGACCGCCAAGGTAAGCAAACTGCCCTGGTGCGCGGTAGACATCATGCCTCTGGTGGAAAAATCTAATCCCGAGCTCGGGGACAATGTGGTCCTGGAGATCAACGCCAGCCCTGGTACGGAAGGTATCTCGGAGGTGATCAAGGAAAATTTCATCAACGTACTACTCAATAACCTCACCTCACCGGAGGATTTCCCTATCCAGTCGAAGATCGCCGGTACTAAGGAGACCGCTCATATCAACTTCGGGGGGAAGACCAAGGAGTACCTTGCTAAGCTTGACACGGGTAATGCCACGACCTTCTGTTCTCTTGAAGTGGGTAAGTATAAGGTCAAGGGCGACCAGATCTCTTTCTCTATCGACGAGGAAGACTATACCTTTGATGTCGTCGAGACCGGGGTCAGCCTTACCGGAGACGTGAAGCAGGAGAGACCTATCATCGAAGTACCCTCCCTCCGTATTGGGGAAAGAAAGGTAAGGAAATGTCGTATTGGCATCGTCGAGAGCCGAGACAACAAATCGACCAACCTCCTCGTGAACCGTAAGACTATTGCCCAGTTGGGTTATGTCATCAGTGCCGATGAGGACCATATCCTCACCCCAGCTATTGAAAAAGTTGCAATTATTTAAGAACCATATATGCAAACACTAACAGAATTTATTAAGGAGGCGCTTGCCGTGGTGGATGGAACAGCTACTTGCGTAGAAGCCATCAATAACCGCCAGATGGAACAGGCCATTTCCGCTATCTCCGCTATCCTCGAAAGGGGTGGGGTAGGGATCGGTAAGCAGCCTATCCTCTATGCTTTTGGGGACAAGAATTTCTCCTTCGTCGTATACAACAAACACCGTCAGGGGGGTCTCATCAACTGGTCTCAGCGAAAGAACTCCCAGATCACCTCCGTGGTCCTTACTAACAATATCGACTCTTTCCTCTCCTCTACCTCTACCTACCTCTGGGATGCCTATGTAGATACCACGGAGATGAATACGGTCGAAGTGGCTAAGTTTGTCGTGGCAGCCCTTGACGGAGCCCATAACTTCACCTCCAACGACCTCAAGGGTCTCCTTCGCGAACAGGAGGTTCTGGAGGATGTCACCGAGGCTGTAGTCAACACCAAGGTAAAGGGTTCTTTTGACCTTTCCGAGATCAACAAGATCGAAGACAAGATCGACCCCTATACCACGGAGAATATCGTGGCTTTTGCCTCGGAGATTGAAGCTTTTGTGGGTAATGTGGGTGGAGCTATTGAGCTGGCTGAGAAAGCCCTCCTCACTCCCACTATCCTCGCCTTGTATATGGGTCAGCAGATGCTCGACACGGGTCTGGGTAAGAGAGAGGTGACTGTTTTCCTCCGTGACTATCAGAAGTAAACTTCTGCTCGGCCGTGGCCACGGATTATCCAAAAACAAAAAAAAGGGGCTCGCGCCCCTTTTTTTATATATATGAAATCCTACTTCCGTTCTTATTAGTCACCCGGAGGATACCATCACAGTCGATGTCCTGGTGACTGACGATGAACACCGTCTTATCCGACATAATATCCTTCAGAACCTTCACAAACCTATCCCTGTTGTCCTTGTCGAGGTTGGAGAAGAGCTCGTCGAGGAAAAGGATATTCATATCCACCCTCACCACCAAGCTCATCAGGACCCCGAGGATAATGGCAATATCTACCATTTTCCTTTGCCCGGTAGAGAGACTCGAGATAGGCACATCCCCGTTGAGTGTACAACGGAACTTATTGTCAAATTCCGGGATAAACTGAGAGTGGATCAGGGAGGAGATATACTGGATATTGGAGTTGATAGAAGGGACAAACTCCCCGATGAGCTTATCGGTCACCACCCCACGGAAGATCTCCACCAGCTCCTGAAGTTTGTTCCTCCTATCTACCATCACCTCCAAACACTTATTCGATTTCTTGAGGTCGGTATGCTGTTTCTTCTTCGCGTCGAGGTAGTTATTATAGGAAATCTCCTGACGGGCAATCTCATTACACACCTCCGAATACTCCTTATCCAGATCCGTGAAGAACTGTTGGTAACTCTTGTTTAGGTACTGGAGGGCGCGGTTATAGTTCGTGAGGCGACGCTCCAATACCGAAGGGTCTACCTTCTCCCCACAGACCTCTCCACCACAGGTAGGGCAGATGCCACGAGCAATGAGTTCATTATGTTTTTGGGTCTCCCGGATAGTCGTCTCCAGCTCCTTGATAATACCGTGGAGGTGTTTCACCCTGGTGCGTTGCAGGTCAGCCGCATGCTCCACCTTGGACTCCACCGAGGCCTTCTTCTCGTAAAGCTTAATATCCGGCTTATCTACCGGCAAGAGACCCTCATGAATGACACTCTGGCGGCCTTCCTCATAGGCGATGTCCTTGTTAAGTTTGGTTAGTTCCCCCTTCCATACCTCGAGATAGGTCTCGATGATATCCAGTCCGAGGATGTTATTGGAGAAGTCCCTCAGGTCACTCTTGCTCATAGAGCTCAGGGAACGGAAATTGGCCAGCGACACTATACAGAGGAGTTCGACAAAAATCTTCGGAACACCAATCATCTCCTCGAGTTGGGCTTGAATACCCTTTTTGTTACTCGCGGTAAGGGGGATATTGTCTACCTCCACGATCAGTTCACTCTGACCGTAGCTCTTGATCTCCCTCTTGATGTAGATATCCCGGCCGTTATGGGTGAGGTTGAGATACACCCAACTCTGTTTCTTCCCCCAGGTGATGAGGTCTCCGTTGTTCTTTCCGGTGATACTCCCGTACAGGGCAAAGACCAGAGCCTCACCGATAGTCGTCTTACCGGCTCCCACAGGACCTTCGATCTTGAAGATCCCTTTATTCACGAACTCGAGATCGTGCCATCCCTCAAAGCTCTTAAAGTTATATAATTTAATTAAATGGATATCCATACACGTATTTTGAGATATTTGTGTATATATAAGAAAAGCCAACATGATTTTTAGTGCAGTATTAGATAGAAAAATTCAACTGGAGGATATGGTGGACCTGGGAAGTCCTACCTTTCGTATCCCGGATACTTTCCGTGGGGCTATGTACGAGGTAGAACCCTCCCAGATAGCCCGACCCGACCTCCTCTCCTATGACCTTTATGGGGATGAGTTGTACGCGGATATACTCTGTAAGCTCAACGGGATATCTAACCCCCTGGAGCTTAATGAAGGAATGATAATCATTATCCCGTCTCCAGACGATCTGGATAAGTTCGTGATTAACTCCCCCAACCTCGACTACCGTAAACCCCAGAGAGCGAAGAAGGTTCGACCTAACTCTCCAGGCAAATACTCCAAGAGATTCACCTACGATCCGGTAACTAAAGTAGTGGTATACTAATGCAGAAGATAATAATAAAAGGTCTCACGACGGTCCATCTGGGTCTCGACGCGGGAAAACTTTACCTTCCCGACGGAGTAACATTGAGTCTTCGACTGAGGATTCTCCTCCCTACGCTGCATTCTCCCAAGGTCACCGGGTGGTGCTCTGCCCCTTCGGGGAAGGTCCTTTTCAACAAGGTACTCGACCCCACGGAGGCTCTCCCCTCCGACCTACCAGGGTATAGCAGTTATTGGGAGATACCAGATAGCATCGGGGTATATGAGGTGACTGTGGTAAGAGGGGAGTACCAAGATCTTAGCTATCCCACGGTGACGACCTCGAGAAATGCCAGTTTTGTCACTCCTCCCCTCGATATAAGAGATGGGGTCATCTACCCCGAGGGTCCTACCCACCTCTATTTCGACTATCAGGGGGGAACCGTAGTGGATTTTGATATAGAAGAGCCCCTACCCCTCACCTCAGTCCTGCCGGAGTATGCCCCAGGGTACACCATTACCGCTACCCGACAGGTCAAGGTTGGTGGGGTATGGGTCATCCAGGTGCTACCCCTGGTGAGTATCACGCCGGAATTATATAAGAAAAATGAAAATATGGAGCAAAAAATAACGAGAATGGTCAATAATACGACCGTCAATATCATCAAGCTGGATAGTCCGGTCGATGCCCATACCGGGATCATCCAACCGGTCTTCTTCCGCGTCTCCAAAGGTTCTACCATCACCCTCCATAGCGGGGTAAGAGAGAACGTGGCCATCAACCTCGACCGGTACAAGAGTGCTGTGAAGACCTTCCACCTGAAGATCGGGGATGGGGTATATAAGGAGACTGGTAGGGTCGATGCCGGAGTAGTGTTTAACGTACAGGTCACTGGGGACTACTCCAAATATCTCGTCTTAGACGAAAATATGACCTTAGTAACGACAGGTGAACTAAAAATATGGTAGATCTCTCCATCCGACCCACCCCGGTCCTCGACGACCTCGACTACGTCCTCCAACAGATTGACATCCTCTTCGACACCCACCCTGGAGATACCGTTAACCCCGAGTACGGAACGGAATACGAGAGGTTGCTTTTTGATACTATGGTGGGGGCTTCCCAGATAGAATCGGAGGTCATCCAAGACCTTAACCAGCTCGACCTGAGGGGGTGGAACCCCTCCGTCAAAGTATCCCTCCACGAAGGAACGGAGAGGGATATTGCCTTAGTCCAGATAGAACTGAGGAAAAATGACACCATCCGTTCTGTTAATTACCAAATAAGTTAAATATGGGATTCATAAACAAGAAAAACATACAGTTCGAACATATCCTCCACTCCATCCAGGACTGGTTGGGAAGGTTCGGAGATAACACGGCCTCTAACCCTTCGAGTGTTGTGGGGCAGATTATCCAGGCCGTGTCAGCCGTGGGGCATAACCTCATCGCTTATGTCGAAGATGCTCTCACCGAGCAGAACAAACATACCGCTACCCGGAGGAAATCCATTTACGGACTGGCTAGCCTTACCGGTTATCAACCATCTACCGGGACAGCAGCGCGGTGTATGGTACGACTCTATAACAAACCCCACAATAAGACCACCACATCCGTCTACCTATCTAACGGTACCGCGGTAGTGAGCTCTTCCGGGGTGATGTATACCCTGGAGTTGGACTCTACGGCCACAGCCGTCTCTACCGGGGATATGGTCGCTGACCAGCTCTTCCACCTTATCCAAGGGAAGTATGAGACCCAGAGGTTTGCCTCCTCAGGACAGGCATTCTTCACTACCAATATCCGTCATCTGGGTTTTCTGGATCAGGACACGATAGAGGTCAAGGTTAATGGGGAGCTATGGAAGAAAGTAGCTTCCCTCTACGACCTGGCTCAAGGGGAGAGAGGCTACTACGTAAGGACGAGTATCACCGACGGGGTCGATGTGGTCTTTGGCAATGGTTTCCACGGGGCTATCCCCCCCGAAGGTCAGTCGGTAGAGGTCAAATACCTCCTTCATGATGGGGAATCGGGAAATATAACCGACCCTCAGGAGACCTTCCTCTTCCGTAACCTCCTTATGGACGATAATGGGGATGAGGTCGATGGTAACCTCCTCTTTGAGATGCGATTGGCCTCGGGAAGTTCTGTCACCGGTGGTACAGATGCCGAACTGGAATCGCAGGTAAGGGAGATGATAGGGTATAACTCCCGTAGTCTTGTCCTTGTCAGTCCGGAGAATTTCGACCTGTTCCTCTCCCGGTTCTCTTTTGTCGGGTACAACCGAACGTGGTCTGACCCCGGATCCCTGGTCATCCGATCCCTTATCATGAGGAGCTTCAAAGGTAAACCTTATTTCGACCTCACGGAGAAAGACCTACTCCTCACGGAAATGCAGAAAGACCTTATCCAAGGACTCATCTATAACGGAGGGAAACTGCTCGCTGGGGCTACCTACCAGATTGAAGAACCGGAGATATGGAAGTACTGTGCTTATATCTACCTCAAAGGTAAGGGCTCGGTCGATAGGGATGGGGTGAATAAAAAGATCCGGGTTACTCTCGCGAATTTCTTCTCCAACATCACCGATGACCGGTACGTTCCTAAGTCGGATATCACCAAAGCCATACAGGAGGCCTGTCCTGAGGTCGATGGGGTATCGGTCTATTTCCTTAGTGAGAAGAACGAGGAGGCTATCCGTAACGGAGAGTATGAAGACAGCGAGCTCCTCTGGCATGAACGCACCGGTACTTATAGGGTAACCCGACATACGGTCAAGGTCTATGCCGGAGAGAACCCCTTACGAGGACTGGACGAACATGGGAATATCTTCCTCTCTTCACCGACCTCTTTCCCTGTGCTTATGGGGGGATGGAGATGGAGGAACAAATCCGGTCAGGAAATTACCACTCAACCAATCAATATCGTATGGGAGTAAAAATCTACAAGGAGGGGCATACCTACCCCATCTACTGGGCTAAAAAAGTAGGTATCGGGGTATGGTCATCCCTTAGCGTCTATGTGGAGGGATCAGCTACCTTTACCTGCCCCACTGGGCCAGGGCTCGACGAGACCTATCCCGAGGGGGTCTTTGTGAGCACCCCCAATGGATCAGAGAACACCATTTACCCCAGGGACTATGAGAGCATAAAGGACGGGAAGATAGTTCCCGGTAACCTTAACTTGGACACCAGGGTGTCAGTTTCCAATGATACGGTGACCTTCTTCCTCCGAAATGACCACGAAGGGGAATGGATTTATACTATCTCCGTTTATGGGGACGATGGGGAGTCCGAACTAAAAATCGGAGTAGAGGTAGAAGGAGAAAAAGAAAACCTCGGGATAACTATGGAGAACCTCGGGGTGAACTACTCCCTGGATACTATCCTTTCCGTTTGGCGAGGGGATCCCCGAGAAGAGCTTCCGGACTGGGCCATTATCAATGAAAAGCGAAGAGAGGTCCTGGAGACCATCGACCTATATGCTCAGAAAGGTAGTTACCGTCACCTCCGAGGGATTTTCGATTGGCTGGAGTTCCCCGGGGAAACGTATGAGCTTACCCGTCACTGGACCGAGGATGGTTATAGGTACTCACGACAGCCTATCGGACATCCCCAGGCCTGGGGTGGCCACCACGGCGGATGGGATAAGACCGACCTAAAGCACAAGACCAGGACTACCCTGATTGCAGCAGAGATAGATACTGATCGTACTTGGGAATACGACGACCTCCGACTGAAGATGTGGCAGATAGGCAATAGCCTCGAGAAAGACCTCCTACCTATCCACCTCGATGTCCACCACAGTTGTGTGATAAGTGAGGCCAAGGGAAAGGTCGAGCTCCTATATGACCATTCCAATAGTACCCATACCGAACTCTCGAGTGAGGAGGATTTTGATATCGCCTGGCGTAGCCCCGAAGGGGATCAGGAGTGGGGTGGCTCCGACCTCATCAATCCCGACAACCCTCCCTCTATACTCATCAGGGAGGTGAATGGAGTAGTAGGACCGTGGAATACCATAGAGAAAGAGTGGCCTGAGTCCTTCGAGGAGATGCCAAACCTCTTCCACTCCCTCGGAGCCACCATCCGTGGTACGATGAAGTTCCCAGAGAAAGTCATTAGGGGCTCGAAGGACGGGGAGATCCGAGAATTTAGCTCCAACGAGCTGACCTTTACCTTCCTCTACGAGAGACCAGGGGAGTACCACCATACTTTCCAGTTCACTGGTGAGTCGGGTAAGACCTACACCAGGGTGGTGAAGATAGAGGTCGTGGATACGGTCAATGTGAGTATTGAGTTCCTCGGGATAGATAGGAAAGACCGCAATCCTTTTTTAGTCCCCACAGATTATGCCATATCCATTGAAAGGGTCCTGGAGGAAAAACAGAAATTCAAGGTGTACGCCTCCTTACCATTAGACGAGGTTCATTACTACCAGCTCCCTGAGAGCGATTTCGAGGAATATAAGAGGGACAAGGAAGCCTATGCCCACCGATTGGAGAGACTCAACCCGGATTGGTGGATAGATTACGGTCACGTAATGAAATTCGTGGCTAAGGGCTCCAACCCCAAGCCTATCCAATGTCCGAGTACCCAGATTTGGACGAGGGAAGTGTTCCTCCCGGGGTTCTACGACACCCGACCAGCGGGGGATAAGGAGGACGTACTCATCCTCCGGCCTAAGATCGAAGGGGGTCTGCACTGGTCCTTACCGGATTGTAGGTGGAAGATACAATCTCTCCAGGACCTCACGGTACATAATTTCCACGGGATGAGGAGTCTCGTTCTTGGGTACAACTCTGCCTCCCCATTAAAAAAGGGTAGGTATCTGGTAGAACTCTCCTACAACTGGGGGAGTCAAAGGACCACTAAGGCTATTAGCCCCTATTTGTTGGGGTAAAATTAAGGGGGTGACCGAAAGGTTACCCCTGATTTTTTGGAGAAAAGGTCATATTCTACCACAGGTGACGAGACACTTTAGGGTCTTTCTCAAAAGTCCGGATGACGATCAAACCTAAACATAGCTTATTTCGCACATAATCGCTCCCTATGCGCTTCAAATATCTTTTTAATACAAATGTATAGGTCGCCTTGAGATCGCGCAGTAGGGCGCGATTATGTGAGCCATCATGTTTTGGTGTTATTATTATAGGCTGTCCTGGTGGAACTATAAGCAGATGCCTATGGTATATACTCCAATTCCCCCCCACGAAATGTTCCAATTTTCCCCCAACGATCCCGGGACAAATGGGAACATTTATCGGACATTTTGTCCACCCCTAAATGGAACTAAATGGTAAAAAATATGAAAATTATTAACAAATACCTGACGTCTTTTTGTTGTCATTTAGATGGGTGCACCATCATTTTATAAGCGTCCCACAAAATGATGCATTTTAGCAAGGAAATGAGCCTTAAAAATGATGTTTTTTGTCATTTTCAAGCATTTTCCGGGATTCCAGGATGGTGGTAAGATCGTAAACATAGTCTATTTCGCACATAATCGCGCCCTGACGCGCGATCTCGGGTCGGGTAATACATTT